>Ga0181518_10001002_pt1 | contig 29838 bp, 28 predicted proteins | sample PEATcosm2014_Bin_28_FD_119751 | JGI IMG/M metagenome (GOLD analysis project Ga0181518, IMG submission 119751) | Peatland microbial communities from MTU Mesocosm Facility, Houghton, MI, USA - PEATcosm2014_Bin01_60_metaG | ecosystem: Environmental > Terrestrial > Soil > Wetlands > Peat | place...
GGCGTGCGCGTCATTCCCGGCAACCAGCTCGACCCCAATGTGCCGTCGACGCCGGGCATGGATCGCAAGGCCGCGATCAATTTTGCCCGCGCCGGCGCGCAGAAACTGTGGGCCGGCACGGTGACGATCAAGCCGGATGCCAAGACCGGCGCGCATCATCACGGCCATCTTGAAAGCATCATCTACGTGGTGCGCGGCAAGGCACGCATGCGCTGGGGCGAGCATCTGCAATTTACCGCCGAGGCCAACCCCGGCGATTTCATCTTCATCCCGCCCTACGTGCCGCACCAGGAGATCAATGCCAGCCCCGATCAGGTGCTGGAATGCGTGCTGGTGCGCAGCGACGGCGAGGCGATCGCCATCAATCTCGACATCGAGCCGGCGGAGAAGCCGGAAACCGTGCTGTGGGTCGACCCGATCCATCGCGATGGCGCGGTGAAATCCTGAACGTCGCGCTGCGTTGCCGCCGTTAAAAGCAGAGATTGCCGACGACGTTGCCGCGCTTGTCTTTGATGATCATGGAACATTCGAGCCGCTTGACGGCGGCCTTGGCGTCTTCGTTGCCGAGCGCGGCGGCCTGCTCGTAATAGCCTTTGGCGGCCTTGGTATCTTGTGGTCCGCCGCGTCCGGAGAGCACGAATGAGCCCAGCCAATCCAACGCCTCGGCGTGGTTTTGGGCGGCGGCTTTTTCGAACATGGCGCGCGCCGCGACATCGTCCTTCGGGCCGCCGGTGCCTTCCGCATACATTACGCCGAGCTGAAACTGCGCCTCGGCGGAATTGGCTTCCGCGGCTTTCATCAGCATCGCCCTGGCCTGGGCCGGATCTTCCGGCGGGCCGGCGGTGCCGCTGCTGGAGAGCGCGGTGAGACGGGTCACGCCGCGGGGGTTGCCGGCCGCGGCGGCGCGCTCGAACAGTTGGCGTGCCTGCGCTTCGTCCTTGTCGACGCCGGAGCCGGCGGCGTACAGGATGCCGAGCTCGACCATGGCGGCGGTGCTGCCTTTGTCGATCGCCTTGCGATAGGCGGCAATCGCCTCGGCCACTTGCCCGTTGGCGGCGTAGGCGCGGCCGAGCTGAAACAGCGCCCGGCGCGTCGACGGCGCCGCGATCTTGCAGAATTTGATCGCGGTCGCGACGTCGGACGGCGCGATATCGGCGGCGCCTTTGACATCCGCCGGCTTGTCCGGATCGGTGGGGTCGGCGGCGAGCCGGTCGCACAGCACGAGGTCGGCCGATTGCGCGCGGGCCGGCGATTGCGCGGCAGCGAGCGCAAGCGCCGACAGGGCCAACGCGCAGGCGATCGAAGCCGCGCCGGATCGTTTTATCATGACACCAATTTTATCACGATCCCGGCCCGGCGCGCACCGTGGGCGCGCGCATCAAACCGGCTTTTCGCCGAGGATGGTCAATCGCCGCATCAGGCGGCGTTCGGCGGCGCTGAAGTCGGTGCGGGCGTGCAGCGTGCAGCGGTTGTCCCACATCAGGAGGTCGTGCGGCCGCCAGATGTGCTCGTAGATGAATTGCGGCTGCTCCTGATGATCGAACAGCGCATTGAGTAGCGCTTCGCCCTCGGCGTCCGGCAGCCCTTCGACGGCAACCGTCATCAGCCGGTTGACGTAGAGCGCCTTTCGCCCGGTGGCCGGATGGGTCCTGACGATGGGATGCCAGTACGACGGAACGCCTTCGCCCAGCTTGGTGCCGCGCTTCATCGAGGCGTTGTCGTAGTCGTAGGCGTTGAGCGCATTACGGCCTTCGATGCTCTTTTTCATCGCCGCTGGCAGAGTTTCGTAGGCGAGGTAGGCGTTGGCGAACAGCGTGTTGCCGCCCTGGCTTGGAATTTCCAGCGCATACAGAATCGAAGCCATCGCCGGCCGTTCCTGGTAGCATTGGTCGGTGTGAAAGTGCATCTCGCCGTCGGGCAAGGCGCCGATGGCGCGGCCGTTTTCGCGGATATTGGAAATCAGCATCACCGCCGGGTTCTTGGTCGTATAGCGCTGTGTGTGGCTCACGGCGGGCGGTCCAAACCGCTCGCCGAAGCGGACCTGGTCGTCTTCGGTGAGATGCTGGTCGCGGAACAGGATCACGAGATTGCGGTGCCAGCAGTCGAGCACCTGGGCAAAGGTCTCATCGCTCATCGGCGCGCTCAGATCGACGCCGATGATTTCGGCGCCGATTGCCGGCGCCAGCGCGCGCGTGCGCAATTGCGATGGTCGCTGCGACACCTCGAACGCTTGCGTGCTCATGGTCATCTCCCCTGCTGCGGGCCGCGTCTCGTGTCGCCATATTAGCACTTTTGCCGCTGCGACATTCGGGCACGGAGCCTATCGACCCGATGCGCGATTAATAGAGCAGGGGCGGCCATGGAGGACGACATGGCTGTCGATATGGTGCTTTGGGCTCTTCTTGCGGCAATGGCCGGCTTTCTCACCTTTGGCTGCATGGTAACGCGAAGGCCAACGGCCGGCGGGCAATATCGCGGCCGGCAGGATTAGCGGCGGACTATTGCCCCCTTCGCACCGCGCTGGCGAAGCGCTTGGCCTCTTCGGCGGCGCGGAATAGCGCCTTCGCCTTGTTGATGCATTCCTGCTGCTCGAATTGCGGATCGGAATCGGCGACGATGCCGGCGCCGGCTTGCACATACATGGTGCCGTCCTTGATCAAGGCGGTGCGCAGCACGATGCAGGTGTCCATGTCGGCGCCGGCGGAGAAATAGCCGACGCAGCCGGCGTACAGCGAGCGCTTCTCCTTCTCTAACTCGTCGATGATCTGCATGGCGCGCACCTTTGGCGCGCCCGACACCGTGCCGGCGGGAAAGCCCGCGGCCAAGGCGTCGAGCGCGTCGCGGTCGCGGCGCAGCTTGCCCTCGACATTGGAGACGATGTGCATCACCTGGCTGTAGCGCTCTATGAAGAACTGGTCGGTGACGGTGACGGAACCGATTTCGGCGACGCGGCCGACGTCGTTCCTGCCGAGGTCGAGCAGCATGAGATGCTCGGCGCGCTCCTTGGGGTCGGCGAGCAGTTCCGTCTCCAGCGCCTGGTCCTCGTGCGGCGTGGCGCCGCGCGGCCGGGTGCCGGCGATGGGACGGATGGTGACGACGCCGTCGCGCGCCTTGACCATCAGTTCGGGGCTCGATCCGGCGATGGCGAAGCTGCCGAATTCGAGGAAAAACAGATAGGGCGAAGGATTGACGCGGCGCAGCGCCCGGTAAAGCGCGAACGGCGGCAACGCGAACGGCGCCTCGAAGCGCTGCGACAGCACCACCTGAAAAATATCGCCGGCGGCGATGTAATCCTTGGCGCGCAGCACCATTGATTTGAATTCCGCCGGCGTGGTGTTCGAGCGCGGTGCAACTTCGAGCGGGCCCAAGTCGATGTCCGCCGCGGCTTTGTCCAGCGGCCGGTCCAGCGCGTCGACGACGGCCGAGAGGTGTTCGACCGCGCGCGCGAGCGCGGCCTTTGCCGACAGGCCCGCATGCGGCCGCACCGGCGAGACCACGGTGATGGTGTCTTTGACAGCATCGAACGCGATCACCAGCGTCGGGCGCACCAGCATGGCGTCGGGAATGCCGATCGGATCGGGCGCCTGCGCCGGCAATTCCTCGATCAACCGCACCATGTCGTAGCCGAGATAGCCGAATACGCCGGCGGCCATGGGCGGCAGCTCGTCGGGCAATGCGATGCGGCTTTCGGCGATGAAGGTGCGCAACGCCTGCAGCGGCGGCTCGGCCATCGGCGCAAACTCCGCCGGACTGCGCGCCGGCGCCCGGTTGAGCTCGGCGCGTTCGCCATTGACGCGGAAGATCATGTCGGGCTCGAGCCCGATGATCGAATAGCGGCCGCGCACCGCGCCGCCTTCGACCGATTCGAGCAAAAAGCTCATCGGCCGGGAGCCTGCGATTTTCAGAAAGGCGGAAACCGGTGTTTCCAGGTCGGCAACCAGCGTCGTCCACACCACCTGCGGCTGGCCGGCCTCATAGCGGGCGGCGAATTTCTCCGCCGAAGGCTCGATCTGCATTCAATTGGTATCCGGCGCGCTGCTGCCCAAGGCTTGCTGCAGCGCGGCCTGGTTGACGCTGGTGCCGAGATCGTTTTCCAGCCACGCCATGTACTGGCCGAACACGTCGTCGCTGACCTGGCGCGACACCATCTCGTCGAGCGCCTTGCCGTTCGGTGAGTTGGCCTCAAAACTCGGCGTTTTGACGTCGGTCACCTTGAACACGATCCATTGCGTCGGCTTGTCGCCCTCGGCGCTGGCATAGGCATCCAAGGCGGTGTGGAAGATGGCCTCGATCATCCGCGCCGAAATTGTCTCCGGCGGCTTGCCGCGCGTGATGTCTGCCGCGGTATCCACTTTGACGCCATTGGCCGCGGCCATGGCATCGAGCGTGCCGCCGTTTTTCAGCTTGTCGAGAATGTCGGCCGCCTTCGCCTTCAGCCGTGTGGCGATTTCGTCGTCACGCCACTGCGCTTCGACCTGGCTTTTCACCTCGTCGAGATTGCGCTCGCGCGCCGGCGTGATGCCGGTGACGTCATACCAGATATAACCGCCGTCGGCCTCGAGCGGATCGTTGTCGACGCCGACGTCGCTTGAGAACGCGGCGTTGACCACTTCGGCGGCGTGGGGGAGGTTCTCGATCGGCTTGCCGTCGGGACCGCGGCCGGAGCGGTCGATGGCGTCGTAGGTGACGACGGGCAGCTGCAGTTTCTGCGCCGCTTCCTCGAGCGTAGCGCCGCCGGCGCGAGCATCCTCGATCTTGTCGTGGATGTCCTGGACGGTTTTCTTCACGCGCGCCAGAGCGATCTCGTTGCGAATCTGCGGCGCCACGTCGGCGAAGGTTTTGGCTTCCTCGGGAATGATCTTCGACACGGTGACGATGACCACGCCGAACTTGCCTTGCACCGGCGCGCTCACTTCGCCTTGCTTGAGCGAAAAGGCGGCATCCGCCACGGCCGGGTCGATGAGGGTCGATTTCGGCACCGTGCCAAGATCGAGGTCTTGTTCTTTCAGCCCGCGCTCGGTAGCCAGTGCTGCAAAGGTCAGGCCGCCCTTGATGCGATCGCTGGCAGCCTGCGCCTCGGCCATGGAGGGAAACGGCATCTGCTCGACGTGGCGGCGCTCCGGCGTGATGTAGCGGTTGCGGTAGGTGTCAAAAATCTTTTTGACGTCCTCGTCCGGCACTTCGACGGTCTTGGCGAGATCCGCCGGCGTCGCCACCACGGTCGCGACCTTGCGGAACTCCGGCGCGCGGAACAGGATTTTGCGCGCCTCGAAATATTTGCTGAGCTCTTCCTCGGTCGGCGCCGGAATATCGCCGGATTGCGCCGGACCGAGCGCGATATAGGCGATGCTGCGCTGCTGGTTCTGAAACTGATTGAGGGCGTCGAGCCAGGCATTCGGCAGCGGGATATTGCCCGAGACGGAATCGATGATCTGCCGGCGCAGGGTCAGGTTGCGCTGCTCGGCGACGAAGCGCTTTTCGTTGAAGCCGGCATTGCGCATCGCGTCCTCAAACCGGGCGCGGTCGAACTTGCCGAACTGATTCTGGAACGCCGGATTACTGACGATGCGCTGCGAGACTTCGTCATCGGAAACGCCAAGCCGCATTTGCCGCGCCCGCTCGTTCAAGCCGGCTTCGGCGACCATCTCGCTCAAAACCTGCCGCGGCATGCCGCGCGCCATCGCCTCGTCCGGCGTGATCACATGGCCGGACTGCCGGCCGAGCATCTGCAGCGCGTCGTTGTAGCTCTGCCGGAACTGCTCGATCGGGATTTCGCTATTGCCGATCTTGGCGACCGTCGATTGGCCGAAACCGCGGAAGATGTCGTTGATGCCCCAGATCGCGAAACTCCCGGCCAAAAGCGTCATCACCACACCCATGACGATGCGGCCGAGCCAATTCGCGGAGGCTTTACGGATACCTCGAAGCATTACGTCCCACGCTCTGAAGTGGTTTGCCTGAGCCCATGGTTAGGCACTTCGCTAAACCCTAAGGCCCAAAGGCGGCGCATCATAAGGAGCGTCGCGCTGCACCGCAACCGACCGGATTGGCAGATAAAGCGCCCCTTTTCCGCCTGCAACCGGTCTGCTAACGGCTCTTTGTCGCAGGATTTTTAGGCCGAATCGATGGCGCGCCGCCCGCTGGTCGCTGGCAATTGGAAAATGAACGGGCTTGAGGCCTCGGCCGGCGAGCTCAACGCAATCATTGCCGGTGCTCGCGGCCTGCCCAACGCCGACTTTGTTATTTGTCCGCCAGCCACGCTGGTGGCGCGCTTTGCGGCACTGGCGCAAGGCTCGCGCGTCGCGATCGGTGGCCAGGACTGCCACGCCGAACCGGCCGGCGCCTATACCGGCGATATCGCTGCCGAAATGCTCAAAGATGCCGGTGCTGTTGCCGTCATCGTCGGCCATTCCGAACGCCGCCGGTATCACGGCGAGACCGATGCCATGGTGCGAGCCAAGGCGCTTGCGGCGCGGCGCGCCGGCCTCCTGGCCATAATTTGTGTCGGCGAAACGCGCGCCGAGCGCGATGCCGGCAAGACGCACACGGTCGTGGGTGCGCAACTCGACGGCTCGCTGCCGGACGGATTTGTGGATTTCGTCGTCGCCTATGAGCCGGTCTGGGCGATCGGCACCGGCGTGACGCCGACCAAGGACGATGTCGCCGATGTGCACCGCTTCGTCCGCGAGCGGCTTCGCGCGCGTTATGGCGACGCCGGGCAGGGCGTTCGTATTCTCTACGGCGGCTCGGTCAAGCCGGCCAATGCCAAGGCATTGCTCGGCGTCGACAACGTCGACGGCACGCTGATCGGCGGTGCCAGCCTCAAGGCCGACGAGTTCCTGGCGATAGCAGCCGTTTACCGCTAACCTTCCCCGCCGCTGGCGCTCAAGACCGGCGGGTCGGGAGGACGCCATGAACATCCATCGTGCGATTGCCGCGGCAGTCGGATTCTTGGCAATACCATTGCTGGCGCTGCCGGTGCAGGCGGCGGAACTTAAAGTGCTCAGTTCGACCGCGTTGAAGACGGTCCTCGAGGAGCTGGGGCCGCAATTCGAGAAGGCGACCGAGAACAAGGTCTCCTTTGCCTTCGATCCGGCGGCCGTGCTGAAGACGCAAATCGACCAAGGCGCGGCGTTCGACATTGCCATCCTGACTGTGCCCTTGACCGATGCGCTCGTGGCGGCGGGCAAGATCGACGGCGCAACGCGTGCCGTCGTCGCCCGCGGCGGCTTGGGCGTCGCGATGCGGGCCGGCGCGCCAAAGCCCGACGTCAGCACGGCGGAGGCGTTCAAACACACGCTCCTCAATGCCAAGTCGATCGGATTCAATGGGCAACGCGCCAGCCGCGCGGCCACCGAGGCCGTGTTCGTCAAACTTGGCATTGCCGACGAGCTAAAGCCCAAGATCAAGCTGTTGCAGTCGACCGCCTCCGAAGCCGTCGTCAAAGACGACGTCGAAGTCGGATTGGGTCCGATCAGCGAAATTTTGGCTTCGCCCGCGGCCGAACTCGTTGGACCATTCCCGTCCGATCTGCAGTAGTTCCTAGTGCTTACGGCTGGGGTGTCGACCGCCAGCAAAAATGCGGACGCGGCGAAAGCGCTGATCAAATTCCTGACCGCGCCGGGTGCCGTGCCGGTGCTCAAGGCGAAGGGAATGGAACCGGGCTGAGCGCCGCCGACGCTGCTCGAAAATCTGCGACAACAGGGGAGGCCGTCATGGCCGACGACAATATTCCGATACGCCGTCGCAATTTCCTGATGGGGGCGGGCACCGCGGTCGCCGCGTCTGTGGCGCCCCCGGTCGCCGCCGAGGCGCAGACGGCGCCGAGCGCCGCCAACGCGCCGACCGACGCCGAGCCGCTGCTGACGCTGACGCCGACCGAGCATGCCTTCTTCGTCGCCGCCGCCGACACGCTGATCCCGGCCGATGACTTGTCGCCGTCGGGCAGCCAATGCGGCGTTGCCACTTTCATCGACCGGCAGCTCGCCGGCGCCTATGGCGGCGGCGCGCGGCTTTATCGCGACGGCCCGTTCGCCAAGGCCAAGCCTGAACTCGGCTACCAGCTGCCGCTCAATCCGCGCGAATTTTTTCGCGCCGGTATTGCCGCGGCCAACGACTGGTCGCGCAAGACCTATGGCAAGGATTTCGACCGCCTCGCCGACGCCGACCGCGAAGCGGCGCTCAAGGCCATGGAAGCCGGCAAGGCTGAGTTCTCCGGCTTTTCCAGCCGCATGTTCTTCAACGCGCTGCTCGAGCTGAGCATGGAAGGCTTTTTCGCCGACCCGATCTATGGCGGCAACCGCGACATGGCGGCGTGGAAGATGGTCGGCTATCCGGGCCTGCCGGCGACCTATCGCGAGGACATCAAGAAATATTTCGGCAAGAAATACGACAAGCCGCCGCGCTCGATTGCGGATTTTTCTTGAGGGAGATGCGCCATGACCATCACGCTCAAGGAAACCGATGCAGTCGTCATCGGGGTGGGCTGGACCGGATCGATCCTCGCCCGCGAACTGACCAAGGCCGGCCTTCACGTCGTCGGCCTCGAACGCGGCTCAAAGCGCATGCCGGGCGAGGATTTCACTATTCCTTCGGTGCGCGACGATCTCAAATACGCAGTGCGGCAGGAATTGTTCCAGGACACGCAGCTTGAAACCGTGTCGTTGCGCCATTCGCCGGCGGAGACGGCGCTGCCGATCCGCCGCCTCGGCTCATTTCTCCCCGGCACCGATCTCGGCGGCGCCGGCGCCCATTGGAACGGCATGACCTGGCGCTGGCTGCCGTCGGACCACAAGCTGCGCACGCATATCATCGAACGCTACGGCAAGAACGCAATTCCCGAAGACATGACGATCGAAGACTTGCCGGTCTCCTATGACGAGCTCGAGCCGTACTACGACAAGTTCGAGAAGCTGTGCGGAGTTTCCGGCAAGGCCGGCAATCTACGCGGAAAAATCGTCGACGGCGGCAACGTGTTCGAAGGGCCGCGGCAGAACGAATATCCCAATCCGCCGCTGGCCAAGAGCATGGCCGGCACCATCATGGACGAGGCGTCACGCAGGCTCGGCTATCATCCGTTCCAGGCGCCGTCGAGCAATGCCAGCGAGGTCTACACCAATTTCGAGGGCCAGACGCTCGGCGCCTGCGAATATTGCGGCCACTGCGAGCGCTTCGGCTGCGAAGCCAATGCCAAGGCGTCACCGAATGTCTGCATCCTGCCGGCGCTGTTGGCGGACCAGAAATTCGAGCTGCGCACCCACGCCCAGGTCAAAGAGCTCGTCTACGACAAAGCGGCGCGCAAGGTGACGGCGGTGCGCTACGTCGATACGCGAAGCGGCGAGGAATACGAGCAACCCGCCGGCATCGTCATCCTCGGCGCCTACGTGTTCAACAACGTGCTCTTGATGCTCACCGCCGGTATCGGCGAGGCTTACGACTACAAGACCGGCAAAGGCGCCGTCGGCAAGAACTATTGCTATCAGGTCAGCGGCAATGCGGTGACGGTGTTCTTCCAGGACAAGGAGATCAATCCGTTCATGGCCGCCGGCGCCCACGGCGTCCTGATCGACGACTTCAACGGCGACAATTTCGATCATGGGGGCTTGGGCTTCTTCGGCGGCGCCTGGATCCAGGCCGGCCCGACCAACGGCCGCCCGATCGCGACCCGCCCGGTGCCGCCCGGCACGCCGCGCTGGGGTAGCGATTGGAAAGCGGCGACGGCGAAATGGTACAACCACGCTTTCTCGATCGGCGCGTCGGGCTGCAACTACGCCCATCGCGAGAATTTTTTAGATCTCGATCCGACCTATCGCGACGCACTCGGCCGGCCGCTCATTCGCATGTCGTATAATTTCCGCGACAACGACTACAAGCTCGCGAACTATGTCGGCGGCGTGCTTGGGCGGCTCGCCAAAGCCATGAACCCGACGAACATGAGCACGCCGAGCGTGAAGAAGGGCGACTACAGTGTCGTGCCCTACCAGTCGACCCACAATACCGGCGGCACCATGACCGGGGCCGATCCAAAAACCAGCGTCGTCAACCGCTATCTGCAATCCTGGGACGCCGACAATCTGTTCGTCATGGGCGCCTCGGTGTTTCCGCAGAACGCCTCATACAATCCGACCGGTGTCGTCGGCGCGCTGGCCTATTGGTCGGCGAATGCGATCACAACGCAATATCTCAAGAGTCCCGGCCCACTGGTACACGCCTGAGCAGCGCCGCCCTCATCGGGCGGGTGGCGCTGTTGCAATTAATGTATCCTCAACGCGGCACGATGGGCGGCGATGCTACAGGATCCGACTGCGCGGCCGGATGGCTTGAATAATTCGCCGCGGTCTGCATCTCCGCATTGCCGGCGCGATAAACGATGATGCCGGCGGCGATGAAGGCGAACAGGACAGCCGCCAAGAACCAATAGCCCGCCGCGTCCGGCGACCGTTTGGCGTCGAGACGAGGCTCTAGTCCATAATCGAAGTCGAGGTCGGATTTCTTCATTGGCTGGTCCATGGGCCCTCCTTTGCATCGAAGGCAATGGAACAACGCGCGCCAGCCCCGCCGTGGCGGCAGCGCAGTCATGCAAAAGGTCCGAGGTGGCCGGTAAAACTTTCCTAGCCATGCGTTTTAGCGCCGGTTGCATTTGAAATTATTTCGCCGCTACTGTCGGCGCTATGAAGGGCCGTCCGATCAGATTGCCGGCACCGTACCTCAAGCGTGTGTGGCTCGATCAATCCCGGGTGCCGGATGCTACGGCCTATCCGTATTGCCTGCCCTTTCTGAACAATGGTTTCGAGCTCGATTTCGACCACGCAATCACGGTCATCGTCGGCGAAAACGGCACCGGGAAGTCGACATTGCTCGAAGGGATTGCGGCACTTGCCGGATACGATGAAGCGGGCGGCGGCAAGGGTTATCGGCCGGTCGATCATTCGCGCGCGCTGGAAGTGATGGGCGGCTCGCTGGCGCAGGCGCTGCGCGCGTCTTGGCTGCCGAAGATCACCAATGGCTGGTTCTTCCGTGCCGAAAGCTTCTTTTCCGTTGCGCGTTACCTCGACACGGCCGCGCTCGATGCTGGCGCGCAAGCGCCGGATTTTCTTTCGCATTCGCACGGTGAGGGTTTTCTGCGTTTCTTCGATGAGCGCTGCAAGCGGCAGGGCATATTCATCTTCGATGAGCCGGAATCGGCACTATCGCCGTCGCGGCAGATCGAGTTCCTCAAGCTCCTCCAGCGCATGGACAAATCCGGGATTTGTCAGGTCATCATGGCCACGCACTCACCTATGCTCATGGCTTACCCGGCGACGCAACTGTTGCGGCTTTCCAAATACGGGCTCGAGCCGATTACCGTGAGCCAAACGGATCATTATCGCCTAATGCGCGAGTTTTGCGCCGATCCGGAAACATTCATCGACACGGTTTTGAGCGATTGATCGCTGACTGTCATGCCTGGCACGCCTGCGCGTGCCACTCGCGCCGAGGCACGATCCAGTTTATTCTGGTTCCAAGCAAGCAAGAATGATCGCCGCGTGCAGCCGCGCGGGCAGGGAGGGGTCGATGACCGACGAGACAATTCCACGCCGGAAATTTCTTGTGGGAGCCGGTCTTGCCGGCACTGCCGTCGCCACCGGTTTGACCCAGACCACGCCTGCGGAAGCGCAGACACCGGCCGCGCCCGCCGCGCCGGCAGCAGCGCCGTCGCCGCAAGCGGAGCCGCTGCTTCTGCTCAACGAGACCGAGCACGCCTTCGTCGTCGCCGCGGTCGACACGATCATCCCGGCCGACGAGCTGTCGCCGTCGGGCAGCGATTGCGGCTGCGCCACCTATATCGACCGCCAACTCGCCAGCGCCTGGGGCGGCGGCGCCAAAATGTATCGCGCCGGCCCTTATTTCAAAGGCAAGCCAGAGCAGGGTTACCAATTGCCGCTGACGCCGGCCGAATTCTTCACCACCGGCATCGCCGCCGCCAACGCCTGGTCGCGCAAGACTTACGGCCGGGATTTTGACCGACTCGATCCGGACAAACGCATCGAGGCGCTCACGGCGATGCAGGAGGGCAAGGCCGCGTTCGAGAATTTCAATTCGCGCGCTTTCTTCGCCCGGCTGCTGGCGCTGACCATGGAAGGGTTCTTCGGCGATCCGATCTATGGCGGCAACCGCAACAAGGCGTCGTGGCGGATGCTCGGCTTCCCCGGCCTGCCGGCGACCTATGCCCACGTCATCGATGAATATCGCGACAAACGCTACGTCGCCGAGCCGCAATCCATTGCGGACTTCTCGTAAAGGAGGCGGACATGGTGACGCGATTGAAGGAAGTCGATGCGGTCACGATCGGGCTGGGTTGGACCGGCGCCATCATGGCACGCGAATTGACCAAAGCCGGCCTGAACGTCGTCTCGCTGGAAAAGGGCCAAGACCGCATTCCCGGCGAGGATTTCATCCTGCCGCAGGTGCGCGACGAAGTTCGCTACGGCCAACGCCTCGAATTGATGTGGGACAATTCGATCGACACGCTGACGTTTCGCAATTTTGCCAACGAGCAGGCGCTGCCGATCCGCCGTATTGGCGCGTTCCTGCCGGGCGAGGGCGTCGGCGGCTCCGGCATCCATTGGGGCGGCCTGCACTGGCGCTTTCTGCCGTCGGATTTCCGCATCCGCAGCGCGCTCATCGAGCGCTATGGCGCGAGCGCGCTGCCCGACGGCATGACCATCCAGGATTGGCCGGTCAGCTATGACGAGATGGAGCCGTTCTACGATCGCTTCGACAAGATCTGCGGCGTGTCCGGAAAGGCCGGAAACTTGCGCGGCAACAAGGTCGATGGCGGCAATGTTTTTGAAGGCCCGCGCAGCGACCACTATCCGAACGCGCCGATCAAATCGAGCAATGCCGCGCTGATGTTCGGCGAGGCGGCGAAGAGCCTCGGCTATCATCCGTTCCCGGCGCCGATCGCGATCGCAAGCGCGCCCTATAGCAATGCCGAAGGCGTGGCGCTGGGCGCTTGCGAATATTGCGGCTACTGCAACCGCATCGCCTGCGAGACCAACGCCAAGGCGTCGCCGAACTCCACCATCCTGCCGGCGCTGCGCCTCGATCCGAAATTCGAGATCCGCACCCGCTGCTTTGTCACCAAGCTCAACTACGACAAGGATGCCAAGAAAGTCGTCAGCGTGTCCTATACCGACATGCGCACCGGCGAGGAATACGAGCAGCCCGCCGGCATCGTGCTGCTGACGTCATACGTGTTTTCAAATGTGCAGCACATGCTGCTCGCCGGCATCGGCGAGCCTTACGATCACGCAACCGGCAAAGGCGTCGTCGGCAAGAATTACGCCTATCAGTTCGAAGCCGGCGCCAATGCTTTCTTCGAGGACAAGGAGCTAAACCCCTATTGGGGCTCCGCCGGCATGGGCATGGTCATCGACGACTTCAACGGCGAGACTTTTGATCACGGCGGGCTCGGCTTCTTCGGCGGCGGCTACATCATGGGCAACACCGCGGGCGCGCCGCCGATCGCCGGCCGCACCGTGCCGCACGGCACGCCCGAGTGGGGCTCGGAATGGAAGCGCGCGACGGTGAAGTGGTACTACCACGCCGCGCGTTTCAATACGCAGGGCTCGGTCTATGCCAACCGCGACAATTACATGGACCTCGACCCGACCTACAAAGACGCGCTCGGCCGGCCGCTCATTCGCCTCACCTACAATCCACCCGACAACGAATTCAAAATGTCGGCCTATCTGTTGCAAAAGCTCGAGGGCGTCATCAAGGCGATGAATCCGACGCACTACGAGATGCATCCGCGGCCAAAAACTTTTACCGTCGTGCCCTATCAATCGACCCACAATACCGGCGGCACCATGATGGGCGCCGATCCGAAGGGAAGCGTGGTCAATCGCTACCTGCAGGCCTGGGACGCCCATAACCTGTTCATCCAGGGCGCGTCCGTGTTTCCGCAGCAGCACGGCTACAATCCGACAGGAACGGTGGGCGCGCTGGCCTACTGGTCGGCGCGCGCGATCACGACGAACTACCTCAAAAATCCGGGACCGCTGGTTCACGCCTAGGGGGGAACAATGCAAAGCAAGAAAACGGGCGCCTTTATTGGCGCCGCAGCCGCCGCTGTGCTCATGGCCGTCGCCGCAACATCGGCCTTCGCCGTCGACGCCAACCACGGCAAGGTGGTGTTCCAAACCTGCGCCGCCTGTCACAGCGACAAGCCGGACGCGATCGGCCCGACCCTGCGCGGCGTGTACGGCCGCAAATCCGCGTCGCTCCCCGATTTCCGCTATTCCAACGCCATGATGCGCGCCAACCTCACCTGGGACGATGCCAACCTGAAAGCCTACATCAGGGACCCGCAGGCCAAGGTGAAAGGCAACCGCATGCCGTTCGGCGGCTTGAGCAATGCGGCGGACATCGACGACGTCATCGCTTATCTGAAGGATTACAAGTAGCTAGCCGCAGCTTATGAGGGCATGTCGGGACCTGCCGGCCGCGCCACTTCAGCCATAGAAAAACCCCCCCGGATCATGTAGAGACCGCCGCGGCTGCCTATATCAAGCGCGGGCGGCAGGCGGAAATCATCGATGCTGAGCGTCATTATCGTCATCCACCTCATGCTGGTCCTCGGCCTGATCGGCGTCGTGCTGTTGCAAAAGTCCGAGGGTGGCGGACTGGTCAGCTCGACCAGCGGCTTCATGACCGGCCGCGGCACCGCGAACGTTTTGACGCGCACCACGGCATTTCTGGCCGCCGGCTTCTTCGTCACCAGCCTGTTGCTGTCGTGGATTGCGGGTTTCGAGCGCAAGCCGACCTCGATCATCCATACCGGCGGCGAACCGGCCCAGGAAACGCCCGGCGCCCCGCCGGCGGCACCCCCCATCAGTGGCGGTGGCGGCGTTCTCGACCTGCTCAAGAAAGGCCCGGCCGGAAACACGGCGCCGGCGCCCGCTCCGGCCCCCAGCGGACCGCAAGTGCCGCAGTCGCAATAGGCGACTTCGCTACCCATTTAAGACCGCAATGAGTGGGCCGTGCGATGACTTTCGGCATCGCCTGAGGATTTCGGTTGAAGTCCTTACGGTTCAAGTAGTTTTTGGAGTTTGCTCGGACCGGGTTGCGATGCGCAGCAGATATTCCGGAAAATCGCTCGTCGAATCGTATTTGGGGGGTTAAAGATTAAGTCCCATGGCGCGGTACATCTTCATCACCGGCGGCGTGGTCTCCTCACTTGGCAAAGGTCTCGCTTCCGCAGCGCTCGGCGCGCTGTTGCAGGCGCGCGGCTACAAGGTCCGCCTGCGCAAGCTCGACCCCTATCTCAACGTCGATCCGGGCACCATGTCGCCGTACCAGCACGGCGAGGTTTTCGTCACCGACGACGGCGCCGAGACCGATCTCGACCTCGGCCATTACGAGCGCTTCACCGGCCGGCCGGCCACCCGCAGCGACAACATCACCACCGGCCGTATCTACCAGGACATCCTCACCAAGGAACGGCGCGGCGACTATCTCGGCGCCACCATCCAGGTCATTCCCCACGTCACCAACGCCATCAAGGATTTCATCCGCGACGGCAACGAGGATTTCGACTTCGTGCTGTGCGAGATCGGCGGCACCGTCGGCGACATCGAGGGCCTGCCGTATTTCGAAGCCATCCGGCAGATGGGCAACGATCTGCCGCGCGGGCATGCCATCTACATCCACCTGACCTTGATGCCGTTCATCCCGAGCGCCGGCGAGCTGAAAACCAAACCGACCCAGCACTCGGTGCGCGAACTGCGCGCCATCGGCATCCAGCCCGACATTCTGCTTTGCCGCAGCGATCGGCCGATTCCTGAAAGCGAGCGCAGGAAGCTCGCGCTGTTCTGTAATGTGCGCGAAAGCGCCGTGATCGAGGCGCTGGACGTCGACAATATCTACGCCGTGCCCGAGGCCTATCACGCCGCCGGTCTCGACAACGAGGTGCTCGCCGCCTTCGGCATCGAAAACCCGCCGCCGCCCGATCTCGCCACCTGGCATCTGATCAACGAGCGCATCCGCAATCCGGAAGGCGACGTCACCATCGCCATCGTCGGCAAATATACCGGCATGAAGGACGCTTATAAGTCGCTGATCGAGGCGCTGTCCCACGGCGGCGTCGCCAACAAGGTCAAGGTCAAGCTCGACTGGATCGAGAGCGAGGTGTTCGAGAACGAGGACCCGGCGCCGTTCCTCGAGCACGTCGACGGCATTCTGGTGCCGGGCGGTTTTGGCCAGCGCGGCGCCGAGGGCAAAATCCTCGCCGCGCAGTTCGCCCGCGAGCGCAAGGTGCCGTATTTCGGCATCTGCTTCGGCATGCAGATGGCGGTGATCGAGGCGGCGCGCAATCTCTGCGGCATCGAGCAGGCCAACTCGACGGAGTTCGTGCAGACGCCTGAGCCCGTGGTCGGCCTGATGACCGAATGGATGAAGGGCAACGAGCTGCAGAAGCGCGGCCTGGTCGGCGATCTCGGCGGCACCATGCGGCTCGGCGCCTATCCGGCCGTGCTGGCGCGCGGCTCGCGCGTCGCCGACATCTATCACGCAACCGAAATCTCCGAGCGCCACCGCCACCGCTACGAGGTCAACACCGCCTACAAGGATCGCCTGGCGCAACACGGCATGCGCTTTTCCGGCATGTCGCCGGACGGGCTATTGCCGGAGATCATCGAATACGACGACCACCCGTGGTTCATCGGCGTGCAATTCCACCCCGAGCTGAAATCGCGCCCCTTCGCGCCGCACCCGCTGTTCTCCTCGTTCATCGGGGCCGCGGTGGAGCAGAGCCGGCTGGTGTAATATCATCCACTGCCGATTTCCCGTTCAATGTCCGGCCGGTCGCCGGACATCTGCATCTCAGAAGCAAATCACCGGGAGGAAACCATGATCTACGAACAACGCATCTATACCTGCATTCCCGGCCGGCTGCCGGCGCTGCTCAAGCGGTTCGAGGAGCACACCCTGAAAATCTGGGACAAGCACGGCATCAAGCAAGCCGGCTTTTGGACCGTGTTGGTCGGCGAGGGCAGCCAGGATCTGCATTACATGCTCGCGTGGGATTCGCTCGCCGAGCGCGAGAGGATATGGAACGTATTTCAGGCCGATCCGGCGTGGCATAAGGCGCGCGATGAGAGCGAGAAGGACGGGCCGATCATCGCCAATATCAAAAGTGCATTCCTGCGGCCGACGGCATTCTCCGCATTGAAGTGAGAAGGCCGGTACATCACAGTGCCTGCTGATTAAAATCCTGCCGCTGAAGTCACGCCATGAGCCGCCAGTTTTGCTTTGGCGAATGCGGCTCTGCGCCCGGTCGCGCATTTCGCCGGTCAGGCTAATCGCAAAAGCCCGATCAAGTGCCCATTCTGCTATAACTACCGGCGTCTGCTGTAAACCGAAAATTCTGACGCTCGACGGACCGCTGCGGGCCTCTCGACTGCCAAGATCGAGCCGTGCGCCGGGGCCGACATTCTCTCTCCGCACGGGAGCATTGCATTATAGGTTGCATTTCACTAAACTTCAATTGTAAATTTGACTGCCAAATTGGCAAAAGCGTCATCTGAGTGTCGGAGGCTTGCCTCGCTTGCTCGTCAATATCGAACTTGCCGTCTGATCAACTCGTTTCCGTTTTCACGGAGTGACCCATGGCAATCAATTTCACCGATCATGGCGGGACCGTCATTCAATTCGTGCGCGTCTACCTCATCTTCTGGGGCAGCGCCTGGGCGAGTAATCCGCCGCCCACACCTACGACCGCGCAGGTGACCGACGCGGTCAACCGGATCGTGTCCGGCGGTTATCTCACCGGTCTCTCGCAGTATCGTGGGATCGGCCAAGGTTACATCCTCGGCTCCACGACCGTCACCTCAAGCAATCCGCCCAACGGCTTCACCGACACGAACGTTTCGAACTTCATCAGCGGGCTGATCACCGCCGGCACCATTCCCAACCTCGATGCCGACAATCAAACCCTGTACGTCGTGTTCATGCCGAAGGGCGTCAGTGCTTCCAACAGCGGCTTCATCGGCGAGCACACCTATTACACCAACTCCAGCAACCAACGGGTCCATTTCGGCTGGATCACCAACAACGGCACGCTGTCCAGCGTGTCAATCATCACCTCCCACGAGATTGCCGAGTCCATGACCGATGCGGAAGGCAGTGCGGTGCTCGGCGATCCGGGGACTTGCAGCGGCTCGGGTTGGTGTGAAATCGGCGATGTCTGCGAGGCGACCACCGGCACGGTGAATGGCGCCAGCGTGCAATCGCTGTGGTCGGAGTCCGACAAGGCGTGCAAAGTATTCGATTATCCCGCGCAAACATTCCCCTTCGTCGGCAGGCAATTCACCGGAACCGTGGCGGCAAATTCGTCGCACCGCTGGTTCACCTTCAACTGGCCGGCGTGGCAGCAGGTGTACTGGACCGTGATGCCAACGACTGTCAACGCCGCCAACGCGCAACTCACGTGGAACGTCCAGGTGCAACGCGCCTCCGGTGCCTTCATCACCTATTGGATCACCGTCAACAACTCAACCAACGTACCTGTCAACTTCGACGCTCGCTACGAAGTTCTCGGCAGATGGCAATAGGAGACGCGTCATGCAGACCGGTGTTCAATTTCGTGGAACCGTATCAGCCAACCAGACTCACACATGGTATACGTTCAATTGGAATCCAGCCTCGCACATCATCTGGACGGTTGTTCCGGACTCCGTCAACACCTCGGCACCCGAGATATCCTGGTCGGTCGCCGTTCAGCTGGCCAGCGCTACCGCCGTCACCTACTGGATCAGCGTCACCAACTCGACCAATGCCAACGTCGATATCGAGGCCCGCTACGCGATCTTTCCTTGACGGCGAGCCGCGCTCGAGCCTCATAGCCTAGTAAAATAGGAAGCCTCCATGCCCGATCCGATCAACGTCCATAACGGCGGCGAAGCTCCACCCGCCGCCAATAGCGTCGCCAACCCTTCTCTCGCTGACACAAAGCAGGGCGCGCTCATGCAGCTGAACGGCGGTCGAGCGCCTGGATCTGGCGCCGGTGGTCAGCCGCCCGCTGCCGCCACCGCGCCGCAGCCGCAAGCGAATATCGGCGGCGATGTTGTCGGAGCGCCCCCGCTAGGCGGTGGTGTCCGCGGCCAGTAAGGGCGCAAACTGGAAAGCATTCCGGATTGGTGCGCATCTCGTAAGGTCGGGGTTGGCGCCGGGGGCATGCCGCGGCTCAGGGCGTTCCGGCCCGTTGACCCGGCTCTGCTTGGCCGTCATGGTCGCCGGCAATGACGCCGAAAAAAGCCGATCCGAATGCCGTCGTTGCCGTAGGCAAGGTGCGCTTTGGCAATAAGCTACCGCTCGCCTTGATCGCGGGGCCGTGCGCGCTGGAGAGCCGCGCGCATGCTTTCGATATGGCGGCCGCGCTGAAAGAGATCACGGCGCGGCTCAACATCGGCTTCGTCTACAAAACCTCGTTCGACAAGGCGAACCGTACCTCAGCCGCGAGCGCGCGCGGGCTCGGCCTCGACGGGGCGCTGTCGATTTTCGCCGAGCTGCGAGAAAAGCTCGGCGTGCCCGTGCTCACCGACGTGCACGAGCCGGAGCAATGTGCAGCGGTCGCCGAGGTAGTCGATGTTTTGCAAATCCCGGCGTTTCTCTGCCGGCAAACCGACTTGCTGGTGGCGGCGGCAAAAACCGGGCGCGCGGTGAACGTCAAGAAGGGGCAGTTTTTGGCGCCGTGGGACATGGCCAATGTGGTGCAAAAAATCACCGGCGCCGGCAATGCCAACGTGCTGGTCGCCGAGCGCGGCGTGTCGTTCGGCTACAACACGCTGGTGTCCGACATGCGCGCGCTGCCGGTGCTGGCCAAGATCGGCGCGCCGGTGATCTTTGACGCCACGCATTCGGTGCAACAGCCGGGCGGGCAGGGCACGGCTTCCGGCGGCGAGCGCGAATATGTCCCGGTGCTGGCGCGCGCGGCCGTGGCGGTGGGCGTCGCCGGCGTCTTCATCGAGACCCACGAGAATCCCGACCGCGCTCCGTCCGATGGCCCAAATATGATTGCGCTCAAGGACATGGAGCCGCTTCTTGCGCGCTTGATGCAATTCGACAAGCTGGCCAAAAGCTAGAGCAGCGCTGTTTGATCCGGGCGCGCTTCATCGCCAACAACGAGACATTGCCATTCCGCCCGTCCTCAGAATCGTCAGCCTGGTGATTTTCGCCTCGACGCTGTTCTCGCGCGCCGTCGATCCGGTGATTCCGAAGATCGCCGCCGATCTCTCGATCGACGTAAAAACCGCGGCGCTATTGTCGAGCGCGTTCACGTTTCCCTACGCGATCATGCAGCCCGCGCTCGGCACCATCGGCGATTTCTTCGGTAAGACCCGGCTGATGAATATCAGCCTCGCCGCCGTGGTGACTACGACGCTGATCTGCGCCTTCGCCAGTAATTTCACGCTTCTGGTGACCATGCGCGTCATCGCCGGGGTCTGCGCCGGCGGCATCTTTCCGGTCGGCGTGGCGATCGTCGGCGATCTCGTGCCGGTGCATGCGCGCCAGGTGGCGATCGGCCGCCTCTTGGCGGTGGGATTGACCGGAAATCTGATCGGCGCCGTGATCTCCGGGGCCATCGGCGATCTGCTCGGCTGGCGCGGCGTGTTCTTCTCCATCGGCGGCTTTGGCGCGATCGTCGCGGTGATCGCCTTTTTCGCTTTTCGGGGCTTGAGCCCGGCGCGATCAAAACCCTTCAATCTCACTGCCGTGGCGGCAGGATTCCGCGGCGTGTTCGCCGATCCCCGGGCAAAAGTTTGCTTCAGCTCGGTGTTCTTCGAGGGCATCGTCATCCACGGCATGTTTCCCTATGTGGCGCTGTTGCTGCTCGCGAGCGGCGAGACCCATTCCTCCTATGCCGGCCTCATCATCGCCGCGTTCGGTCTCGGCGGAATTATCTTGTCGCTGTCGTTGCCGTTCCTGGTGGTGCGGGTGACCGAGCGGCATTTGATGCTGACCGGCGCGTTGTTCGCGGCCATCGCCTTCATCCTGATCGCGCTGAACATGGCCTGGTACATCCAGGCCGCGGTGTTCGTGCTGTTCGGGCTTGGCTTCTACATGCTGCACAATTGCATCCAGGTCCACGTCACCGACCTGTCGCAGACCGCGCGCGGCACCGCGCTGTCGCTGCATTCGTCGGCGTTCTTTTCCGGCCAGGCGATCGGGCCGATCTATTACGGCTTTGCCTTCGGCCATCTCGGCATCGCCGTGCCGCCGCTCATCGGCGCCAGCGTGATATTGGTCATCGGGGTCGTCTGCGCGCGCTTGCTGCGGCATCGGCGGTCCGGACCCGGCCTTGTCGAAGGGCGTTAAACTCCCCATTATCTCTTTGTTTCGGCCTGGGGTGCCGCCTCTCCTTTGGAGGCGCGGCTGAGATCAAACCCTTCTCTCCTGCCGTTCAAAAACCCTTGTAAATATCGTATTTCCTACATTCTCTAGACATGCCGGGGACCGTCTAGGGGACCATTTAACACGGCGCCGTTCGCTGGCCAAGAGGAACTGCATAGGTGCATTTGATGCTGAGTATAACTATTGAATGTACTATTGAATATTGATCAATACCATCGTTTAACTTCGCTTCCTACGTATTGTTGAGCGTGCTCGGCTGAGGGGTGTTGACTACTTGCCTTTGATGTGGTAAATAGAATTTTACGCGATCTCCGGCTGATCCAAAGTGGCTCTCGCCACAGACAGCCTAGGCCCGTGAGTTCTTAGAACCCGGGGACAGTCGAGGCCTCTGAGAGGCAGACCAGTCGCACCACGAAGGTGCACGGCCATGTCTCTACCGGATTACATTTCCCAAGCTGATGCAGCCCGCTGTGCAGGCGTTCAACGCCGCACGATCTACGATTGGCTTCAGGCTAGTCGCCTCAAGCTCGATAGCCAAGGTCGCATCTTGCGCGCGGACTTCGAGCGCGAGCATGCGGGCCATGTTCTTGTCAGCCGCTTGCGCGACACAATCGCTGCTCTGCCTGCACATCAATTGCCGAGCATTTTGATCGAAATTTTGGGCTCGGGTTACCTTCGCGCGCTCGGCAACCTTGTCGGCGAAAAATCAAGCACGTCAAAGAGACCGGGTGAAATGAGGAGTGATGCTCCTCGATGATCTTAAACTCCTCCCCTTATTTCGTGGCTCGGCGATTGTTCTTGGAGGCGACATGGCCTTCACGGTAGCGAAGCGACTTCGCTTCTACATCGGCCAGCTAAAGCCAAAACTTCGCGTCGTGATCCAAACGCCTCATGAGCCTATCGACCAACGAGCACTAAATTTTATCATCCCAAACTTCAACGACAAAATCAACAAGTGGTTAGACCGCGACGCGATTTGCGGCGTGCTGACTGCGGTTGATCCAAACCAACTAACCTATCTCTGTGCGATCACTGGTTCAATCACGGAAATTACGTTGCCCGCCATGCCAAGCGCCGTGACTGAGCTCTTGGTTCAGCTTGGTTACGCCTGAAAGGAAACGACTAAATGAAAACCTTCACGCAAGAAGAACTGAGATCAATCCGAACCGTGTTCGGCGAGGATGTCGAGTTCGATCCTGAGACCGGCGAGCCAATCGAGAAAGGCTCGGGGTCTGCTGCCCAACCAACGCCGCACCCAACAAGTCCAAAATCTCTGTCTCCGACACCTGCCCAGCTAACACTATTGCATCGCATCGTCGCGGGCATGGCCAATGCCGAGCTCATGCGCGACTTCAAGCGGTTTTTGGCATTTCGGGAGAAGCACCCAGAGAACGAAATTCTTGATATGCCGCTCACTTTAATCGTGAATGACCCGTCGCACGTCATGCCGCTCGATGAAACTAAAGTGAACCTGTATCGCAGCATGTTGCGTGTCGGAAAATTCCCGTCCCCAGTTGCGCTTCACGATAAGAATGCTGATGGCGTCTATCAACTAATCGAAGGTCATTATCGCACCGAGAGTGCGCGGCGCGAGCAACACAAGACCATCCGTGCTGAAGTCATCAAAGAAAAGGAAATCATCCGATGAGTGACGAACCAGAGATCAAAGACACCGGGCTGCCGCCCCTACAGTTTGTAAATTATAATAATCACAGGCCACGATCAGAACAGCCAGGAGCTGAAATTGGTGCCGGCAAGGAGCTCGCAGACTTGCCAGCCTGGTCCGCGAACCTAACCCCAATCGATGGTGATCGATTGGCCTCATCGCGTCGAACTTGGACGGATGCAGGCAAACATCTCGATGCTGCCGGTCTGGCCGAACACATGGCCCGGTTTGATGAGGCAGCAGCAGCCGATAATCCCGGCTATGTACCACCCGATGGCAGTGAAGCACTTAGGCGCCAGCATGGCCTCAGCGATGGAAAATTGACCGACATTCGGTTCGAGTACGACAGCAAATATCAAATGCACAGCGGTGAGCTCGCCGGCTTCGTTTCCGCAATGCGAATGCACAGCGGATTAGGTGCTCATCTCATCGAGGTGATCGCGAAAGACGGCCCGGCTCTTCAGAAGATGTCGCAGGACGACAGAAGGAACTGGCTCGCAAAACAGGAACAACTAGGCATCAAATTGTGCGGGGGTTCCAAACAAAAACTTGATCTGGCCAAAGCTGAAGCCAAGGCTATGCTCAATCGTTTGAGTAGTGCACCGGATAACAAAGGGGGGCGCTTTGCAAAAGACCTAGCTGCCAGTGACCTCTTCAATCACGCTTTCCTCGTGACGTCACTCGCTACGCAAAATTCTTTTTGGAAATCCTACGAGGCTGCCGTCGCCAGAAAGTCACACGCGAGGAAATCGTGATCAATTCGAACCGCTACTCACGGAAAGTCCTTTGGGCCGTGAGTAGTCTAGGCCGGCAGGCTTCCGTCAAGTTTCCTGCCGGCCGTCTATTCGGGCGACGAGTGTTGCACTTCCTCTCAGACGTTCGTCGTCCTTATGCGCAGTGAGTCCAATCAATTATCGGTCTATGGCCGAGGGTTTAAAAAATGATTGGACCCATTTGCTGCATTTCAATTCGTGCCGGCTGTGTCCCAATCCGGCTTGGCACGATCAGGCCGACACGGCGTCATTCTCCGCGCTGTGTCGGCCGCACTTTCATAAGAGACTAAAAACATGAAGATCAGCAAAGAACTAACGGCCTGGTGGAGCGAGGATAAGCAATGGTTTTGCTTATTGGTCGACGATGGCACGAGCCGAGCAACGGTCAGTCTCACCCGACTACAGGCAATCCAGTTGCGTTCGCTGGCAGCTTATCAAGGCCGCGTAGAACCAACATTCCGAACCAATGATTAGTAAAGCCGTTGCACCTGTTGATGATGACTTGTCTATGTCGCCCGAAATGGCGGCGTTGACCCGTATGCAGAGGGCCTTCATTGACTGCCTTTTTGCAAAAGCAGGCGATGGCAAATTGCTAAGTAAGGCAGCTTGTGCTCGCGCTGCAGGATACTCACCGAATGGTGATGCCCACGCGCATAATGCACAAGCTCAGAAACTCTTAGCTGATCCGCGCATTCAAGGGGCCCTGCAAGCGGAGACACGCCGGCGCCTTCGCACCATGGGCCCCGAAGCGGTGCAAGCGATTGATCAGATAATGACTGATCCTCATCACAAAGACAGGCTAAAGGCCGCGAATTTAATTATCGAGAGGGTTGATCCTCAGACCACCCGGCTCGAAGCAACGGTGACACATGAGGTGAACCACCATCTAGATGCTTTAAATGAACTCCGCGCATTGAAGGCTTTAGGTGTCTCGCAAGCGAAACTTGAAGAACTCTATGGGTACACCGGGCTGCAGAAGCTCGAAAGAGCGCTGACAGAGGGTGACAAGGCATCGGCGATCACCGTCGATTACACTGAGGTTGAACCGGCGCCGGCAGAGGACTGGGAAAATGGATGAACAAATAGACATTGGCCAAATAAATTCATTGCGCCAGCATCTGAAAAAGCTACACACAACAAAAGACTATTTACAGCGCTACTGTCGATGGTTCTATTACAAACCACATCCTGAAACACAGCTTCCCTTCCACAATTCGCACGCCACCGAGCGCAGTATCGTCTTGGGTTCGCAGCAGGGAAAATCTCATGCCACAAGTCATGAAATGGCATTTGCCGCGTGTGATTGGTGGCCCGAATGGCATAAGGGCTTGCATCCCACGGCGCCAAACATCGAGCGGCCGGCAAAATTCATCGGGTGGTATTGCGGTGTCTCCTCGCAGGCTGTGCGCGACAATCTGCAATTAAAACTATTGGGGCCGATCGATCAAAAGGATGGCTTGGGTACTGGCGCCATTCCCTTGGACTATCTCCGGGGATGCACGATGGCCCGCGGCATCGCCTCTTTTGTCGATAGCATCACCGTGCGGCGCGAAAGCGGTGGCATTGGAGTTTTACAGAGCAAGACGTTTGAGCAAAATGTGCAGATGTTCCAAGGCACGCCCGTCGATATGGCGCTGGTGGATGAAGATATCGGATATGACGACCGCATCTACAACGAGCTTTTAGCGCGCACGATCAGCACCAATGGCAGGATCATTGTCAGCTTAACCCCAATGCTCGGCATGACACCAATTCGCAAGCGTTTCCTTGCCGGTGGCCCAAGCATCTTTGAAGTACGCGGTGGAATTGAACAAGCCGCGCATATTCCCCCGGAGCGGCGCGCCGCAATTATTGCTTCAATCCCCGAGCGTGAAAGAGCCGCGCGACTGTACGGCATGGAGCAACAGGGCTCGGGCGCCGTCTTTAGCACTCCGGTCGGAGAAATCACATTCTCACTGCAGCCGGAATTGTTCATGCCATGGTGGCCGTGTGGCTGGGCTATCGATTTCTCGCATTTTGGCCAGAGTGCGAGCGCTCATCCTTTCGCCGCGATCTTTGCTGTGAAGGACCCAGTTACAGACACGATATTTATCTGTGATGCGTGGAAACTGAAGGGGCTTCCTGAAAGCCACGTCCTAAAAATTAAATCCCATGATTACTGGGATGCCGTTGTGATATGGCCCCACGATGGCACTCAAAGCACATCGGCGGGCGAACAGTTCGCCAACGTCTATCGTCGACAGGGGCTCAATCTGTTTCCGCAATGGGCGACGTTCAAAGAGGGCGGTTACAATTTTGAGGCCGGCATTTCGGAGATCGAGCGGCGGCTTGCGTCCGGCAAACTGAAGGTCGCGCGTCACCTTAGCGATTGGCTTGTGGAATACCAAAATTATCATATGAAAGATGGCAAGGTCGTGAAAGAAGACGATGACCTAATGAGTGCCACGCGCGTGTTGGCTATGGCGCACCGGCATTTCAAGCCAATGTCAGACGAGCGGTTCAAGAACCGGCAAGGCGCGAAGCGGCGCGGCGGTCGCCAGCGTATCGCAGCCGGGGTTGATGACGAACACTGGGGTTTAGAGGAGTGAATTTCGACCCGAGGCCGCGGGAGTTGCTGACTATATGGCCATCTAACGGAAAAACCCTCCCGGCCGGGGAGGGTTTCCGAATGTCACGGCGGTACGAGCGCCGAAACCAGAAGAGTAACGACAATGAATATACACGATCCCAAGCTAGATCGCAACCACCCCCCTAAAATTTCCCGCCTGCACAAGGAAGCATTGGACTATGCCGCCAAAGGTTGGCCAGTCTTCCCTTGCATTGTCGGCGGCAAGTCGCCTGCCTGTGCTCATGGCCATAAGGATGCGACAACAGACGTCGAACAAATAAACGCTTGGTGGAGCGAAGCGGACCATAACATCGCATTCTCTCCCGAGAGTGTGGGCTTGGCCGTGATCGATGCCGACACCGCGAAGCCCGGCTGCGAGATTGAGGACTTGTTCCTTCCCGACACTTGCATGGTGAAAACGCCAAGCGGCGGAACGCATTACTACTTCAAGGGCTCATTGCCACCCACTGCGGGGAAACTTGGCAAAGCCGTCGACACACGCGGCCGCAACTCCTATGTGCTCCTTCCGCCATCGATCGTTGGCAACAAGCGTTACGAGGCGTTGAACGAGATTGATCCTGTAGAACTGCCGGCGCAGATTGCGGAGCAACTAGCGAAAGCCGCGGAGCCTCAGAAAGCCGCACCTGATGTAGAGCTCGATGAGCCTCAGAATATCAGCCGAGCGCGTGACCACCTAAAAACTCTTGTTGAACGAGGCGACGTGGCCATCGAAGGACAAGGCGGCAATAACCGAACCTATCGGCTTGCCGCAGAGGTGCAATCTTTGGGCATCTCACCGGGTAAGTGCCTTGAGTTGCTGGATGAGATTTGGAACCCACAATGTCTGCCACCGTGGTCGCATGATGAATTGGCGACGCTGGTCGATAACGCACGTAAATTCATGCAGAACGAGCCCGGCGCATTCGGGGTCGAACCAGCGGCGAGAGTATTCGAGGCCGCAATCGCCAATCTTCCCGCGATCCCCGAGCCCGCGAGCATGAGCGTGCCGGACAAAATCAATCTGATCCATCCTGTTCCATTCTCTACCCTCATGTCGCGGCCACTCAAGCCGATCCAAGAAATCATTCCCGGGCTTATCGAGAAGGGTGTCGCGACGATGCTGGCGGGCCCAGGCGGCACGCACAAATCCCGTATTGCGCTGCAATGGGGCTTATCGATCCAAGCCGGCATTCCGGTATTCGGTAAGCCGGTGGAGCGCTGCACATTCGTCTATCTGGATTACGAGAATGGTGCCGACGAAATCACGCGGCGCACTCACAAGATGCAATATCGCCTGAAGCTGCCGCCTGATACCCAAGGGCATTATCATGATTTTACCGGAAAGAGCGCAGCTGTAAGTCCGAGTCCACTTCCGACCAACGAGCTGTCACCGCCCGTTGCATTGATAGAAGAAACCGGCATCACGTGCTGCCCACTTTATTATCAGTTATTTGAGTTCCTTCGCTCGATCCCCGGTCATAAGCTTATCGTAGCCGATAGCACCTACAACATTCTCCGCTTTGCAGGGCAAACGAAAATCAACGAAAGCGCGGTCAAGGCTGCGCTGAACCTTCTCGATTATCTGTGCGCAGCAACCGACAGCACCATGATCTATCTGTGGCATCCGTCGCAAGCCGGCCAGGAACGCGGCGACGCAAGCGGTTGGTCCGTGGCTTGGCACAATACGCCGCGCGCCCGGTTGAGCCTGTCAAAAGACAGGGATGTGGCCGACGCTTTCAAACTCAAGGTGGAGAAGCGTAACAACGGACCTGAAGGTGCAGAAATCACGCTGCATTGGCGCGACGGCGTTCTCTTGCCACTCTCGGAAATCGACGCGGGCCATCAGGCCTCACGCCTATTCGAGGCTTGCGTTGCCGCCGCACTGAATGCCGCCGAACACGACGTTCCAATCAAGAAAGGCTACCCAATTGAGGGGTGGCTATTCGACACTATCGAGAGGACCGCTGGTTTCAGGCCAACGGTCGCTCAGATCAAGAATGAATTGGCAACCGCGGTCGGGAAAGGACGCTTGCGATACATCAAAGGATCGAGCCATCAAAAGGCGGGTTATTTCCCGGTGGAAACCGATCCACAGGTTCTCCGGACCATTGGGGTTGATACCGCGAGAGAGCCAAACCGCCGGAACGATAAGAGGACCACGGATAGCCCGGACGCGGCGAGCCACTAGGGCGCGTCTGCTTTACCCCCGTTCGCGACCAAGTTGGTGCGGGCCCTAAACGCCGCTTTGGGCCAAGAGCGACATCTCGCACTGCGGCAAAACAGCGAGCCTTTTGCCCGAATCCGCTGAACCACCCTATGGCACTTCGATGCCGGGAGCCGTCCATAGCTAATTTTATTCGACGTTGACTTGCCGCTCGACAACAACTGGGAGCGTGACGGAAAACGTCGAGCCCTGGCCGAGCTGGGACTCGACCCAGATTTTGCCACCGTGCATCTCGACGATGCGTTTGGATATGGCCAGCCCCAGGCCGGTGCCCCCCTTCTTGCGCGTGATAGCGTTGTCGGCCTGCTGGAATTCTTGGAACAGCTTGGCCTGATCGGCAGCGGAGATTCCGGGACCGGTGTCCCGCACCGATAGATGGAATGACCCATCGGTCGCGGTGGCCTTGATGACCACTTCGCCAGCATCTGTAAACTTGATGGCATTGCCAACGAGGTTGATCACGACCTGCGTCAAGCGCCGCCCGTCGCCGTGTCCAGGTGGCATTTTGGGAGCCACCTCGATCTTGAACGCGAGCTTCTTGTCAGCGGCCAGCGGCTCAAGCGTGCTGCGGACGGTCTGCGCAATATCCTCTAGGGAGTAATCGGACAGTTCGAGAACGAGTTGCCCGGCCTCGATCTTCGACAGATCGAGTACGTCGTTGATCAAGCCGAGCAGGTGTCTGCCGTTACTCTCAAGCCTTTTGAGTACGCCCATCGTCTTTTCTGGCAGTTCGCCGTAGATGCCGTCCGCCATCAGTTCGGTGTAGCCGAGAATGGCGTTGAGTGGCGTGCGAAGCTCATGGCTCATGTTGGCGAGGAACTGCGACTTGTGCTGGCTCGCGACTTCAAGCTGGCGGCTTTTGTCCTGGATTTCGTCGAACAGCCGTACGTTCTCGATAGCGATCACAGCCTGGTCGGCGAATGTCGTCACAAGCTCGATCTGTTTCTCGGTGAAGGGCCGCACGGTCAGCCGCATCAGGACGATGGTCCCAATCGGATTACCTTCGCGCAGCAGAGGCACGCCCAGAATGCTGCGATAGCCGACTCTCTTTTGCACGTCGTGAAGCGTATATTCAGGATCGGCCAAAACGTCCGATATTTGAATCGGTCTACGTTCGAGCACAATGCGGCTTTGAAGGCTGCCCCGTCCCGCCTCAAAGGGAATCCTACTA
>Ga0181518_10001008_pt1 | contig 29697 bp, 31 predicted proteins | sample PEATcosm2014_Bin_28_FD_119751 | JGI IMG/M metagenome (GOLD analysis project Ga0181518, IMG submission 119751) | Peatland microbial communities from MTU Mesocosm Facility, Houghton, MI, USA - PEATcosm2014_Bin01_60_metaG | ecosystem: Environmental > Terrestrial > Soil > Wetlands > Peat | place...
CGCATGTCCCCGGAAACCGAAGACCGGCTCGTCACCAGCTTTGTGGCCCACTTGGGGCATCCATAGAATATGACGCACTCCGCCCTAGCCTCCCGATATGCCTCCGCCCTGGTGGATGTGGCCACTGATCCCAAGGCGGGCGTGGACCCGCACCAGTTGCAGAGTGAATTGCGGAGCTTTGAGGCGGTGTTTCAGAGTTCAGCGGAATTGCGCAACGCTCTGACTTCGCCATCGGTCCCGCCTGTACGCAAGCGCGCCGTGGTCGGGCGCATCGGCGAGAAACTGGGCGTTTCGCGCATCGCGCGCAATTTTCTTTTTGTGCTGACCGATCATCGCCGCATCGCCACGCTGACCGAGGTGCTCGACGCCTTTGATCTGCTGCTGGATGAGCGCCTGGGCTTCACGCGCGCCGAAGTCAGCTCGGCCCGGGATCTGGATCAGCGGCAGCGCGACGCCGTGTCGCACGAGTTGGAGCGGCTCACCGGAAAAAAAGTGCGCCTGCGGTTCGCGGTGGATCGCGGCCTGCTCGGCGGACTCGTGGCGCGCATCGGTTCTACCGTTTACGACGGCTCCGTGCGCGGCCAGCTCCAGGCCCTCGGCAAGCGCCTGGAAGCGGAATAACACAATCGGGAACCACAGATGGACACAGATGCACACGGATAAAAGCAGGAGCAACCGCCGATTCACGCCGATGAACGCCGATGATTTCAGGGATCACAGGCGAACAGAGATACACACAGACAAGAACAAAGTGAACAGCGGCTGCTTTGGTTTTGCCTCTTGCCTTTATCCGTGTCCATCTGTGTTCATCTGTGGTTCCAAGTTAGAGGTTTGAATGGCTCAGATTCGAGCAGACGAAATTACGACCCTTCTCCGCCAGGAGATTGAAAACTACGAGGGAGCGATCGACGTCTCCGAAACCGGATCGGTGATCTCGGTGGGCGATGGCATCGCCCGTATACACGGCCTGGAAAAAGTCATGGCCGGAGAATTGATCGAGTTCCCGCATGACGTCGCGGGTATCGCCATGAACCTGGAAGAAGACCAGGTCGGCGCCGTGCTGCTGGGCGAAGCCACCGAAATCAAGGAAGGCGACGAGGTCCGCCGCACCGGCCGCATTATGTCCGTTCCCGTGGGCGACGCCATGATCGGGCGCGTAGTCAACGCCCTCGGCAAGCCCATCGACGATAAGGGCCCCATCATCACCACCGAGTTCAATCCCATCGAGCGCATCGCGCCCGGCGTCGTGGACCGGCGGCCCGTGAAAGAGCCCCTCCAAACCGGCATCAAGGCCATCGACGCCATGATCCCCATCGGCCGCGGCCAGCGCGAATTGATCATCGGCGATCGCCAGACCGGCAAGACGGCCGTCGCGCTCGACACCATCATCAATCAGAAGGGCGGCGACGTTATCTGCATTTACGTGGCGATCGGCCAGAAGCGCTCGACCGTGGCGCAGGTGGTCAAAACCCTCGACGATGCCGGCGCCATGGACTACACCATCGTGGTGCTGGCCTCCGCCTCCGATCCCGCGCCAATGCTGTACATCGCGCCTTACGCCGGCTGCGCCATCGGCGAGTACTTTCGCGACCGCGGCCGCCATGCGCTCTGCATTTACGACGACCTTTCCAAGCACGCCGCCGCCTACCGCGAAATATCGCTGCTGCTGCGCCGCCCGCCGGGCCGCGAAGCCTTTCCGGGCGATGTCTTCTATCTGCACAGCCGCCTGCTGGAGCGCGCCGCCAAGCTCAACGACGAAAACGGCGGCGGTTCGCTGACGGCCCTGCCCTTCATCGAAACGCAGGCCGGCGACGTCTCGGCATACATCCCAACCAACGTCATTTCGATCACCGACGGCCAGATCTACCTGTTGACCGATCTCTTCAATTCCAACGTCCGCCCGGCCATCGACGTCGGTATCTCGGTGAGCCGCGTGGGAGGCAGCGCCCAGATCAAAGCCATGCGGCAAATCGCCGGCACTCTCCGGCTGGACATGGCCCAGTTCCGCGATCTGGCGGCATTCGCGCAGTTCGGCTCTGATCTCGACAAGGCCTCGCTCGCGCAGCTCAATCGTGGGCGGCACCTTATAGAAGTTCTCAAACAGGGCCAGTACCAGCCGCTGCCGGTGGAAAAGCAGATCCTGATCATCTTCGCTGGAACGCAGGGTTACCTGGACGATCTGCCTGTCGAGCAGGTCCGCAAGTTCGAAGCGGAGTTGTACCGCTACGTGGATAACGCGCATCGCGCGCTGTTGGCCAAGATCGTCGAAAAAAAGGTGCTGGACGACGCCCTCCGCGCGGAGATTCAAGCCGTGCTCAAAGAATTCAAGGACCGCTTCGTCGCCGAACAGCCCGCGGCCACCGCGCATGCCTAGCCTGATCGATCTCCGCAGGCGCATCCGCTCGGTGCGCAATACGCAGCAGATCACCAAGGCCATGAAAATGGTCTCGGCGGCCAAGCTGCGCCGCGCCCAGGATCGCGTGATTTCCTCCCGCCCGTATGGCGCCGCTTTGCGCGGCCTGCTGGCCGATGTGGCCGCCGCGGCTGGCGCGGACGAGCGTGTCGCCACGCACCCGCTGCTGGCGCGCCGGCCCGCCAAACGCATCCAACTGGTGCTGATCACCACCGACGGCGGCTTGGCCGGAGCGTTCAACTCGAACCTTACCAAAGCCGCTTTGCGCTTCGCCGAGGAGCACCGGCCGGCGACCATCGATTTCGAATTGATCGGGCGCAAAGGCCGCGATTTCTTCCGCAAACGATCCGTCCCCATCACCGGCGAGCACCTGGGCCTCGCCAAAGTGCAGTATCAGGATGCCGCGGCGATCGGTCAGAAACTGATGGAGCGCTTCCGCAACGAAGAGATCGACGCGGTATTCCTGCTCTACAACGAGTTCAAATCCGTGATGGCGCAAAGAGTCGCCCTCACGGAGATGCTGCCGCTTGAGCTGCCGAAACAAGCCGAGCCGGTGGACTTCATCTTCGAGCAGCCGCCGCTGGAGATGTTAGAGAGCCTGTTGCCGCGCTACGTAGAGAGCGAGATTTACCGCGCGCTGCTCGAATCCGTCGCCGCCGAGCACGCCGCGCGCATGACCGCCATGGACGCCGCAACTTCCAACGCCTCGGAAATGATCGACAATCTGACGCTATACATGAACCGCGTGCGCCAGGCCAGCATCACAAAAGAGATCATCGAAGTAGTCAGCGGCGCCGCCGCCGCGGAGTAAAGAACAGGAACCACAGATGGACACAGATAAACACAGATGAAACCAAGAAGAACGGCTGCGAGGGTTTTGTTTTAATCCGTGTTCATCTGTGTCCATCTGTGGTTCCAAGTTAGAGGTTTTGTATGCATAACGGTAACGTCGTCGGTAAGGTAGTCCAGGTGGCCGGACCGGCCGTGGACTGCCAGTTTCCCGAAGGCCAGATTCCCCTGGTCTACACAGCCATCCGCATCACCAGCGAGGGCTTCGTTGTCCCCGCTCCCATCGACATCATCTGCGAGGTGGAGCAGCACATCGGCGAAGGCCGCGTGCGCACCATCGCGCTGCAGCCCACCGAGGGCCTGGTCCGCGGCATGACTGCCGAAAGCCTCGGCCATCCGGTGGAGGTGCCCGTCGGAAACGAAACCCTGGGCCGCGTGATGAACGTGATCGGCGAGCCCGTCGACAAGATGGGCCCCATCAATGCCAAGAAGCACTATCCGATTCATCGCCCCGCGCCCTCGTTCGAGGAGCAGTCCACCCGCCAGGAAATGTTCGAGACCGGCATCAAGGTCATCGACCTGATCGAACCCTACCTGCGCGGCGGCAAGATCGGCCTGTTCGGCGGCGCCGGCGTCGGCAAGACCGTTATCATCCAGGAACTGATCCATAACATCGCCATGAAGCATGGCGGCGTTTCGGTCTTCTCCGGCGTGGGCGAGCGCACCCGCGAAGGCAACGACTTGTGGCTCGAGATGCAGGAATCCGGCATCGTGGACCCGCACGATTACACGAAATCCAAAGTGGCCCTGGTCTACGGCCAGATGACCGAGCCGCCCGGCGCGCGCCTGCGCGTAGGCCTGACCGGCCTCACCGTCGCCGAGTACTTCCGCGACGAGCAAAATCAGGACGTGCTGCTCTTCATCGACAACATTTTCCGCTTCACGCAAGCCGGTTCGGAAGTTTCGGCGCTGCTGGGACGCATGCCCTCCGCCGTGGGATACCAGCCCAACCTGGCGAGTGAGATGGGCGAGTTGCAGGAGCGCATCACTTCCACCAAGACCGGCTCGATCACTTCGGTGCAAGCGATCTACGTGCCCGCCGACGACTACACGGACCCGGCGCCGGCCACCGCTTTCGCTCACCTGGACGCCACCACGAACCTCTCGCGCGCCATCTCCGAATTGGGCATCTACCCCGCGGTTGACCCGCTGGCATCCACGTCGCGCATTCTCGATCCGCGCATCATCGGCGACGACCACTACAATTGCGCGCAGTCGGTGAAAGGCGTCCTGCAGCGCTACAAAGACTTGCAGGATATCATCGCCATCCTGGGCATCGACGAACTGTCCGATGAGGACAAGCTCACCGTTTCGCGCGCGCGCAAGATCCAGCGCTTCCTCTCGCAACCTTTCAACGTGGCCGAGCAGTTCACCGGTTTGCCGGGCAAATATGTCAAGCTGGCCGACACCATTCGCGGCTTCAAAGAAATTGTGGATGGCAAGCACGACGGCATCCCCGAGCAGGCGTTCTACATGCAAGGCACCATCGAAGATGTGGTGGAGCGCGCCAAAGCTCTGCAAGGGTAACGCGCATGCCTGACGTGCTGTCACTCGAAATCGTGACGCCGGAGCGCCTGCTGGTGCGCGAAGATGTCACTGCCGTGCAGGCGCCTGCCAAGAACGGCTATCTAGGCATCTTGCCGGGCCACGCGCCGCTGCTCGCCGAGTTAGGCACGGGCTTCCTGAATTACGAAGCCGGAGGCCGCCGCTGGTACCTCGCGGTGCACGGCGGATATCTCGAAGTCCTGGCGAATCGCGTACGCGTCCTGGCCACCGCTGCCGAGCGCGCCGAAGAGATCGACGTCGAGCGCGCCAAGGCCGCAATGAAACGCGCCCAGGAGCAAGTCTTCAATGCGTCGTTGGGCATGGATCCGGCGATGGCGCTGTGCGCCATGGAGCGTGCGCAGGCGCGCTTGGACGCCGCCGCGCAGAAGCAGCCGGACAGTGGGGCACGTCCCGCCTAGGCGCTGACGGTGCCGACGGCGGCGGTACGCTCGTGGTATGGAGTACGCGAGCTTCATTACGGCTTCGGGGAAAAGCATCGTCTTCCCCTTGCGAAGCAAAGCCGAGTTTCGCGAAGTCTTAGTCGGGCTTAAAGCCGAATCGCGTCTGCCCTTCGGGATCAGCGTGCTGGAGACAGCGAACAACCAGCGGCCTTCTTACGAGAGAGTGATGCAAGAATTGGTTCGCCTGATCCAATGCGTAGCCCCCGGACAGGTGGCTCGAGTAAGCGACCCGGAACGTTGAGGCCGATTCCCATTCAGCCCTCGGGGCCGGCCTCCGGCGGAGCTGTTGTTGGCCGACATGTGCCGGCAACTCGGAATTCGAAAGGAAGACCTCTGATGTTCACCGCCGGCTATCCCGCGACGTTTCTACCGGAACACCGCGGCAAGGGCTTTCACGTCCGGTTCCCCGATCTCGCCGAGGCGCTAACCGGAGGAGACGATCTCAAGGACACCTTTCTCGAAGCCGCCGACTGCCTTGCCGAAGCGATTGCCGGCCGCATCGCCCGCGGGGAAGCGATTCCACCGCCGTCCAAACCGAAGCGCGGCCAGCGCCTCATCGGCGTTCCGCTCTACCTTGCGCCGAAGCTAGCCTTGTATCTCGCCATGCGCGAACGCCACATGCGCAACACAGAACTTGCCAAGCGCCTTGGCGTAGCGAAACCGTTGTCCGCCGGATGCTGAACCCGAGGCACGTAACTAAACCGGAGAAGATTGAGGCCGCGCTCGCGGCACTCGGGAAACGCCTGGTCGTCACCTTCGAAGATGCCGCATAACGCGTGTGCGCGATCACGCGAACGGATTCACCACTTGCACGCGCCCATACCGCTGTCCGTCGTTCAGATCCTCCGAATAAACAGTGTGTGCTCCTAGCGCCTCGGCAGCCGCGAGAATCGCCGCATCCCAGTACGAGATCGTGTAGCGCTCAGAAAGCTCGACCGCAATCCGTACCAGCCGATGGTCAATCGCCTGGCAGGGAAACACCACCCATTCCTCGATCCATTCCATAGCTTGCGCCGCCAGGGGCCGCGCCGCCTTCTTGATCACAGTCACAAAGAACTCCTGCAATACGTGAGCCGGCGTGCCGAAGTCTTAGGCGTCGATCAGCTCAAGGGCGCGTCGCTTGCCTTCGCCTTTGCCCGCCTAAACGAGGCCGTCGGTACCGAAGAACACGTCAGCGTTCATGCAGATCCTGCCTCGTCCAAGTCTTGTAGCCAAGACGGCCGGTGGATCGCTTGCTCAGTTGCCGCAAGCGTATCCGGGCGCGGCGGGCACGCTCCTGATGCCCGGCGAGGTTGGTGAGGAAATCGCGCACCAACGCGTTCACACTCGAGTTCTTTTCGGCGCTATAGCGGCGCACGGCGGCCAGGACATCATCGTCTACGCTCAGCGTTATGTTCTTCATAAAATCTGACCTCGGCTCACGCCTCCCTGGCTGCCCGGATCTGCTTGAATCGCGGAACCCGCTCACCTCTGTCAACCGCGTGCCGGTTCCCGATGGGTCACAACAATCCCTCCGCCTGCATCCCCCTGAAAACAAAAACATCCCCCACTCTGTCTTCCCAGCCGCCGCACTCCCCCATGCTACTGTTAGATCGCGATATGACTCCGCAACTCGATTCTCAATTTGCATCTCTCACCCCTGACCAGGTGAAAGTCGTCCTGGCCCTGGCACAGGGCAGTACCTATACAGCCGCCGCGCAGGCCGCCGGTCTCAACCGCGTCACAATTCATCGCTGGCTCAAAACCCAGCAAGCTTTTGCAGCCGCGGTCGAACAGGCCAGCGCCGATTACATCCTCACCTGCGCGACCAACTCAAGGACTCACCGTGCACGCCCTGGCCACCCTCGGCGCGCTCCTCGACGATCCCACTACGCCGCCCATGGTCCGTTTCGGAATCGCTATGGTCATCCTCAACCGCCCGCAGTTCCCCAAGCCCGGCTGGAACCTCCCGGAGCCGGTGCTCGAACCGCGTGAGGAAGAATTCTTGCGCAGTTTTGCCTGCCTGGAAGCCGACTACAAGAGCATGCGCTATCAGCAGGCCCTGAATGCCCATGATCGGGAAAACGACCGCGAAAATGAAACAAAATGAAACGTTGTGCAACACGCGACCCTTGGGGCAGCGAACACTATCCTCCACGGATGCAACAACTTCCACACAAATGCAACACTTTCGACACATTTTTGCGAAGTGTCGATCTATCCTATCTCCGGCCTCACCCTCCGCAGGCCCGCCGCATAACCGCCGCCACCTCCTGCGTAGTCTCTTCATCCCCCAGCAGCGCGCGATGCGGCAGCCAGAAAGCGTCGCCGATGCACGCCTCCGCCACCGGGCAAGGCTCCACGCGGCACCCGCCCTGGCGATATAGCGGGTTCCCGTATAGCGTGTGCGGATAGAAAGGAGTACACGGCACCCCCTGCCCTGTCAGCTCGCGATGAAATTCGTCCCGCGTCCGCCCTCCGCGCGCGGCGTCGATGCGGCCCAGCAGCAGATACCACGAGTTGGCATTTTGCTCCGTCGGTACCGCTTGCAGCGCGAGGCCCGGCACGTCCGCCAACTCCGCGCGCAGCACCGCCGCGTTGCGCGTACGCCGGCAGATCTGCTCCGGCAGACGCTCGAGCTGCGCCAGCAGCACCGCCGCCTGCAACCCGGTCATGCGGTAATTGCTGCCCGCCACGTAGTGGAAGAACCAGCCGCCGCCCGGCTGCCGCCCCTGATCCATCATCGACCACGCCCGCTCGGCGAATGCCGCGTCGTTGCTGGTGAGCATGCCGCCCTCGCCCGCCGTCATGACTTTCGAATTCTGAAAGCTGAACGATCCCGCCAGGCCCAGGCTCCCCGCACGCCGGCCATTCCACTCCGAGCCGTGCGCATGCGCCGCATCTTCGATCAGCGTGAGCGAATGCTCCGCGGCCAGCGGCAGAAGCCGCTCGATATCGGCCATCGCGCCGCCGAAATGCACGGGGATCAGCGCCTTCGTCCGCGGTGTCACGGCCGCCGCGGCGCGCTCCGGATCCATGTTGAAGCTCAGCGGCTCGATGTCCACGAACACCGGCGTGGCCCCCACGCGCGAAACCGCCATGGCCGTCGAGACGAACGAAATCGCCGGCACAATTACTTCATCGCCTGGCCCCACGCCCGCCGCCCACAACGCCATCTCCAACGTGACCGTGCCGTTCATCGCCGCCACGCCGTGCGCGCAATGCACAAAGGCCGCGAACTCGCGCTCCAGCCGCTGTACGAACTCGCTATGCCCGCCCCAGCGCCCGCTCTCCAACACCTCGCGCAGCAGCTCCAGCTCGCGCTCCCCCGAAACCGGCCACTTGAATTTATCCGTGTTCATCTGTGTCCATCTGTGGTTACAAGTCCGTCTGTGGCTACAATCCCTGCAGGAAATAATTGAACTGCTTCTCACGCCCCAGCGTAGTTACCGGCCCATGTCCCGGCACCACCACCGTTTCATCCGGCAGCTCGAAATATTTATCGTGAATCGAACGCAGGATCTGCTCGCCATCGCCGAACGGCAAATCCGTGCGCCCTATACTGTCCCGGAACAGCGTATCGCCGGCCACCAGCTTCTTCTGCGACGGCAGCCACAGGCTGATGCTTCCCGGCGTGTGCCCCGGCGTATGCAGCACGTGGAACTCCGCGCCCGCCGCGCGCACGATATCGCCATCGCGCGCCGGACTGTCGATCGCCGTCCGCTCCGGCGTCCGCACACCCAGCCACGAAGCCTGCAGATCCATCATGTCCTGCAGCTTGTCGTCGTTCTCGTTCATGTAGACCGGCGCTCCAGTGGCCGCGTGCAACTTGTGCGCGCCGCCGATATGGTCGATGTGCGCGTGCGTCACCACGATCGCTTTCACCTGCAGGCCGTGCCGCGCCACCACGCGCTCGATCTCGGGAATGTTGTCGCCCGGATCGATCACCAGCGCGTCGCCCGACTGCTCATCCCCGAAAATCGAGCAGTTGCACTGCAACGGCCCCACCACCAGAATCTCATGCACCATAAGCTCGATTGTATACTCAAGGCATGTTCGAACCCCTCGGCATTCTCATGCGCTGGTTGCATATCGCGTCCGTCGCCACGCTGATCGGCGGCATGCTCTATGGCTGGCTCGTGATGGTTCCGGCGGCCGGCGTGCTGGCGGCGGATGCGCGCAAAGCCCTCGCTGACAGGGCCGCCGCCCTCTACCGTCCCCTGGTCTTCGGCGCCATCGCCGCGCTGCTGGTCTCCGGCGGCTATAACCTGCTGACCAACCCCGGGCACAACGCGCTTTACTACCTCATGCTGACGATCAAGCTGCTGCTGGTGGCGCACGTCTTCGCGGTGGGTATCGTGCTGGTGACGAAGAACCCGGAACATCGCGGCCGGCTGTTTGCTGGAGCGGCCATTTCCGGCTTGATAGTCATCCTGATCTCCGCATATCTGCGCCGGACGTTTTGACTGGCGCCTCAGTCTTGTATTACTATCCGTCAGTTTCTTCGGTTGCTGGCCTGGGGGCGGTAGATGTGCGTGTGGTGGGGCAGGCGGTAGATGTGCGTGTGGTGGGGCGGCTAATCTTGGCTGCCGCCGGCGTTTCAAACGGCCAGCCCCACTTCATAGAGTGTTGTACACTCCAACGTATGAATCAATCATCACGGCGATCTCTTCCCTATGGCATTCTGGCCGCCTGTCTTCTAGCCGCCTCTGTGGCTCAAGCGCAGGAGCTGCCGGTAGCCAGTCCGGAATCGGTCGGTCTCTCTTCCCAGCGGCTGGAGCGCATCGCGGCCGCCGTCCAACAAAGCATCGCGGACAAGAAAATCGCGGGCGCCGTCACCCTGGTGGCGCGCCGCGGCAGCGTGGTCTGGCTCAAAGCCGAAGGCATGGCGGACCGCGAAGCGGCCAAGCCAATGCAAACCGACGCGATCTTCCGCATCTGTTCCATGACCAAGCCCATCACCAGCCTGGCCGTGATGATGCTTTACGAGGACGGCCGTTTCCTGCTCGACGATCCCGTCTCCAAGTACATTCCGGAATTCAAAAATCCGAAGGTCCTGATGAAGGCGGCAAACGGGCAAACTTACACGATCCCCGCCACACGTGAGCTCACAATTCGCAACCTGCTGACGCACACCTCGGGGCTCACCTATCAATGGAATCCGGATCTCGGCCAACTCTACAAAGACGCGAACGTCGCGCATGGCCTGGCGCCCTATGACGGCACGATCGGCGACAGCGTCAAGCGCCTGGCGGGCCTGCCGCTGCTGTTCAACCCCGGCGATCGCTTTGAGTACAGTCTCGGCGTGGATGTCCTCGGTTACCTGGTGGAAGTCGTTTCAGGCAAACCGTTCGATGAGTTCCTGCGCACGCGCATCTTTGCACCGCTCGGGATGCGCGACACGTATTTCTACCCGCCCGAGGACAAACTCAGCCGGCTCGCCACGGCGTACACCTGGTATGAAGAGAAGGGACTCAGCCGCTTCCCGGATACGCCCATCGTGGAAGGCTCGTTCACCTATTCCGCGGACTACCCTTACCGCGGGCCGAAAAAGCTCTTCTCCGGCGGCGCCGGACTGTGCTCGACCGCCATGGACTACGCGCGCTTCTGCCAAATGATGCTCGACGGCGGCAAGGCCGGCAACACCCGCCTGATCGGCCGCAAGACCGTCGAGCTGATGTCGTCGGATCAACTGGGCAAGATGGGACCGGATCAGGGTTTCGGTTTGGGTTTCGGCGTCGACGGAGTCAAGCCGCTCGCGGAGCTGGGCTCGCCGGGCCAGTACTACTGGGGCGGATTCTTCTACACCGCCTTCAGCATCGATCCGAAGGAGCAGATGATCACGGTCTTCATGGCGCAGTTGCATCCGGCCGGCGACCTGACTCTGGACCGGCGCGTCCACGTGCTGGCGTATCAGGCGATTGTGGATTGATCGAAGGAGTGCCGGTTCAAATCCTACCCGGAGGGCCAGAATACCGTGCACTCAAAACAGGGCACTTGCGCGGGCGGACCGGCTGCCGAGGGCCTGATCCCAGTGTTTCGCCGTTCGAATCCACAACGGTTCTACGCAACAAGCTCCGAGACTGAGCAGTCTATTAGTAGGTGAGTGTGCCTATGCGCGACGTGATCACCTGTTCGTGTCTTTCCGCCACCGACGATGTTGACGACCTACGCCATGCGGACGGCAATATCCCCCTCGACGCATTCATCGCCCTGCGCGATCGCTGTCCCGCACTCGAGAAAATCCTCTTACCTGGCAACGTCTGGCAAGAGTTTCTCCACTGGCACAAACATCCCGACGATGTCGCATCACACGCCTCGGTCGTCCTCCTCGCATTTATCCGCGGCGTCTTACCACGAATTACGGCCCCCATCCATCGCTACCTCATGTCAGGAGGCGACATCGCCCCCACAGCGACTCGCCAATATGTCACGGACCTTCGGGAAACGTGGATGTTTCACCCTGACCCTGGCACTCGCAATCGACTCAGCCGCACGTTCCGCGGGCGGGTCATCGAACTCCAAGTCGCCGCGCGGTTGGAAGACCACGGGCACCTCATCGTGGGCATGGAGGCAACTCGACGAGGCCCGGACATCGAAACTACCTCCACTGCGGGGGCGACTGCGTTTGAGGTGAAATTTTTCGGCCAAGCGGACGAGGACTTCCTCGTCTTGCTGCACGCTATGCAGTACGGACCGTCTGGTGGTGCAATATCACTCCCGGAACCGATAAATTATCTTCTCTTTCGTGTCTACGAGGCGGCGCTACAACTGCGTCGGGCGACGGGTCAAAAAACGGCAATCGTTGTAGTTGACGAGATTGGCTGGCATCGCTTCGACATGCAGCTAAAACACGATTGGATCGACTGGACCAATCCGCAGTTCCTCGGCCATCCCTGCGAGTGGGAACGTTTACTCTCCCTTCGGAAACAACCGACGGGCCTGCCCGCAAACCTTGGCGCGACAATCCGCGAACTTGATCGCCTAGAGATATTCCGACAGGACCACGCATTCGAGTTTCGACTCGAGAAAGAAATCACATTTGACGGACACCGCTCCAAGCGACTGGCGACGCCGTAACTTGGCAGTCACGCCCATCGAGACGATGCCGTTCCGCCTAAAGGCGTTATGAGTCGAGCGTGCCAACGCGAAGCGCCGACTCTTTCGCCGAACTCGTTCCGCGCGGTCCCCTGGCGGGGGATCTTGATACAAAGGAACGGCGGCTCAGTAAACACTCTTCATCCGGTTCAACAAGCGCGACAGAAACGTCGGGTACTCGGTAACGCGTCAACGAGACTCGTATCCGCTGTTCCACCATGGTGAACAGCGCTGGATAGTGCGTTCGCAAATACAGATACAGGTTCCCCTGTGCTTCGAGGTGTCCTTTTTCGCCACGTTGCGCCCCTCCAACTCGCCGTCCACATTATCGCGGTCCGGATCGTAAGACGTGGACAAATACTCCTCGGCGGGAACCAGCGCAGTGACACCCACGCCATGACTATCCTCCAACCCACCCTGCCCATTCTTCCAGGCAGCCCCTGCCCGATCTACCGATGCACCCCGCCCCCCGCCCGCGCCATCCTGAAATCATGGAAAACGAATTAGTCGCCCTATCCAACGAACTCGCCGGAGCCGTCGAGCAGGCCGGCCGCTCCGTGGTCGCCGTCCACGCCCGCCCGCGCTTCGCTTCAAGCGGCGTGCTGTGGCGGCCCGGTGTGATCGTCACCGCCGAACACACCATCCGCCGCCGCGAGGAGATCGGCATCACCCTCCCGGACGGCCGCTCCACTTCCGCCACGCTCGCCGGCCGCGATTCAGGCACCGATATTGCCGTGCTCAAACTGGCTGAAAACGGCACGCCCGCGGCCCCGCTCGGATCCACCGACACGCTCAAACCCGGCCACGTAGTCCTGGCTATCGGCCGTTCGCCGGATTCCGGAGTCAACGCCACCATGGGCATCATGAGCGCGGTCAGCGGACCGTGGCGCTCCTGGCGCGGCGGCCAGATCGATCAATACCTGCGCCTCGATCTCACGCTTTATCCCGGCAGCTCCGGCGGCGCCGTGGTGGATACTGCCGGCCGAGTGCTGGGCATCGCCACCAGCGCGCTCTCCCGCATCGCCGGACTGGCAGTGCCCGCGTCCACCGTCAACCGCGTGGTCGATGAGTTGCTCCGCACCGGCCATGTCTCCCGCGGCTACCTCGGCCTCGGCCTGCATCCGGTCTCGCTGCCCGATGGCAACACCGGCCTGATCGTGCTCTCCGCCGAGCCCGATGGACCCGCCGCGCGTGCCGGCGTCCTGATCGGCGACGTTCTCATCGCGCTCGCCGGCAAGCCCGCCCGCGACACCGACGACATTCAATCCGTGCTCGATGGCCAGTCCGTCGGCAAGCCCCTGGCGGCGCGCATCGTGCGCGGCGGGCAGGTCATCGAAGTAAGCATAACGGTTGGAGAACGGCCCCGGAGGGAAGACTGACATGCCGCTCGCCTTGGGAGAAATCGCGGAACGCCTGCGCCGCTCGACGGTGCAGGTGCTGTTGCCCGGCGCCAATGCAGGCGGCTCGGGTGTGATCTCGTCCGCCGACGGCGCCATCGTTACCAACGCGCACGTGGCGCGCGGGGGACACGCATCCGTACAGCTTTGGGATGGCCGCCAATTGCCGGCCAAGCTGCTGTCGCGCGATCCCCGCCGCGATCTGGCCACCCTGAAAGTGGAAGCTGGCTCCCTGCCCGCGGCGGCTTTCGGCGATTCCAGCGCGCTGCGCGTCGGCGAGTTGGTCATGGCCATCGGCAACCCCATGGGCTTCATCGGCGCGTTGACCACCGGCGTCGTACACGCGCTGGGAACGCTCCCTGGACTCGGCGCGCAAAGTTGGGTAATGGCCGACGTGCGCCTGGCGCCCGGCAACTCCGGCGGTCCGCTGGCCGACGCTCACGGCCGCGTCATCGGCATCAACACCATGATCGTCAACGGCCTCGGCGCCGCGGTTCCGGGTAATGCGGTCGCGGCGTTCCTGCGCCGCGGCGCGTCCGGATTCTCCCTGGGCGTGACCGTGCAGGCCGTGCGTTTGGAAGACCGCCGTATCGGCTTGGTCGTGCTGAAGGTCGAACCACGCAGTCCCGCGGCCGCCGCGCCATTGTGGATCGGCGATGTTCTCACCGGCGCCGGAGGCCGCCCATTCCGTTCCGTCGACGATCTGCACCAGGCCCTCACTGACGCCGGTGGCGTAATTAGCCTGCAATTCCTTCGCGGCGACCGTGCCGCCACCCGCGAAGTATCCATACGGCTCCCGCATCCCGTGGCGGAGGCGGCGTGATCCGTCTGCTGATCGCGGCTCCATCCGCGATCGTGCGCGCAGGCCTCGAATCGGTCGGCGCTGGGCACCCAGGATCCGGCGCCGACATCCAGCTCGTGGGCGCTTCCACCCTCGCGGATCTAGGCGCAGCCATCGATCGGCATCAGCCCGATGTCGTCCTGGCTGCCATCGAAGCGCATCACGACGAGCCGCCCGAAGACTTGCTCGCATTGGCCGCCCGCGACGGCGCACCGGCCATTGTCGTGCTCGCCCCGGATCTTCAGCCTGCCTGGACCTCCGAAGCCCTGCGCTCCGGCATACGCGCCGTCTTGCCGGGCGACCTCGGACCGCGCGAAATCCTGGCCGCCGTCGAAGCCGCCGCCGCCGGACTGGTCGTGCTGCATCCCCAGGATCTGCCCGCACTGCTCTCCGAGCGCCCCCTTCCAGCCGCCCAAACGCAAACCCTCAGCCCGCGAGAGATTCAGGTTCTCACCATGCTGGCCGAGGGCCTCGGCAACAAAACCATCGCCTGGAAGCTCGGCATCTCCGAGCACACCGCCAAATTCCACGTAGCATCGATCCTGACCAAGCTCAATGCCGGCACACGCACCGAAGCCGTGACCCAGGGCATCCGCCGCGGCCTCATTCTCATCTAAGAGGAATGCTCTCCGGATACGATGCTCTGCGCACAGCCGCCGCCTGGCTGGACCTCTCCGCGCGCGGCCGCATCTACGTCACCGGCGAAGACCGCGCCCGCCTGCTGCACGCCCTGACGACCAACCATGTCGAGCAACTCACCCCCGGCATGGGATGCTACGCCTTCTTCTTGAACGCCCAGGGGCACATTCTGGCCGACGTCAATCTGCTCTGCCTCGAGGACCGCTTCCTTCTCGATACCGAACCCGAAACCCGCGATCTCGTCCTCCGCCATCTGGACAAATACATCATCGCGGACGACGTCACGCTAGAGGATGTCACCGGCTCCCTTGCCTGCATCGCCGTAGAAGGCCCAGGTGGGGCAGGCCTTCAGCCTGCCAACTCTTTTCCCAACGCCATCACCCAGCCCGTGAGCTCCACCGGCGAACCGGGATTCCGCATCTACGTGCCGGTAGGCGACAAGCTAGCTTGGATCGCCCGTCTGGAATCCGCAGGCGCGCAGCCAGCCTCCGCCGAAGAAGCCCGCACCGTGCGCCTCGAGCATGGCATTCCGCGCTATGGGGAAGATATCTTCGACACCACGCTGCCGCAGGAAACCCGGCAACTGCACGCCATCCACTTCGCGAAAGGATGCTATCTGGGCCAGGAAATCGTAGAGCGCATACGCTCCCGCGGGCACGTGAATCGCTTGCTGGCAAAACTGGAAATCGAAGGCGAAAAGCCGCTGCCTGCAGGCACGAAAGTCTACGCGGGTGACGCGGAAGTGGGCGAGATCACCTCTTCGGCATTCTCACCGGCCCTCGGCAAAGTAGTCGCGCTAGCCTACCTGCGCGCACAGTATGCCGAACCCGGAACCCCCCTCCGCGTGGCGCAAGCTTCGGCTTGCTGCCGTGAGCTTTACAACAAGGTGGGGCAGGCGCTTTCGCCTGCCAACAGCGAACTTTAGTTCGCTGTAACGCGAGCTTTGCTCGCCCAACTGAAAGGCGCCTGCCGTAAGCTTTAGCCCACGGTCAAAATCCGGTGAATTCAGGACCATCAGCCCACACTTGCCGCAGGCAGAATCTCCCCCAGCAGCACATCCGCCTGCCGTATCACCCGCCCATTCGGCGCGATGTGTATGCCGCACTCCTTCTCTTCGTCCTGCTCCCACCACCAGCGGCCGGCGCGCTCGTCCTCGCAATCGAAAGTGGCCCGCGTGCACGGGCCGCAACCGATGCTCGGAAAGCCTTTGGCGTAGAGCGGATGCACCGGCACTCCGTGCTGGCGGGTGTAGTCTTCGACCTCCTGCTTACTCCAGTCCGCCAGCGGGCTGATCTTCACCGTGCCGTCGCGGCTTTCGACCTTTTGGATCTCTGCGCGCGACTCCGTCTGCGACCTCCGCAGCCCCACCACCCACGCCGCCAAAGTCGCCAACTTGCGCTCGAGCGGCCGCACTTTCCGAACTTCGCAGCAGAGTTTTCGGAGCGGAACGCCACGATAGAAGAGGTTAGGACCATGCGCCCCAATCATCGCCTCCACCTCGGAAGCTTCCGGAAAAACAATTTCCACCGGAATCCCATAGCGTTGGCGCACCGTCTCCATCATCTGGTGCGTCTCCTCCGGCAGTCGCCCCGTATCGATCGTGAAAACACGCACCCGCGGGTCGATGCGCACCGCCATGTCGATCACCACCATGCCTTCCTTCTGGAAGCTGGTGGAAATCGCCAGCGATTCCCCGAAGGTCGAAAGAGCCCAGGAAAGCACTTCCTGCGCCGTTCCAGACTCCAAATGGGAGTATTGTACCAATCTCTATCAAGATACACCAGATTTATGGCGTGTGTCAATAGCGAGGTGGGGCAGACGCTTTCGTCTGTCAACCCAGCCGTGCAATCGGCCCAGAACTACCCCTCCACCTTGCCAACCAGAATGATCGAAATCGCCAGATCCCCCATCTTCGCCTCTAGCACCCAATCATGGTCGCCCTGCTTGCTGAACGTGGGGAACTTGTCGGCCGAGGAATTCCAGATGCTCAAAACCGCGGGATGCGGCGTACCCGAAGCCTTGACACTCAGGGCCACCAGTGCATCGAAGTTTGGATTCGAATTCGGGTCCTTGTCCTCGCCCGCGGGAACCAGCAGCGCGAAATCTCTTTGCGGCGCCACACCCTGGTGGTCCCCGTTTACCGGGTATTGGCTGTAGCGCATCGTGTAGAGCCCGGCTTTCACCGGTTGCCCGCGCCGGTCCTGGGCCGGTCCCGCGAACCGTATGACGCCCAGTAGCGCGCCTTGCGGAATCGTAGGCAGAACCACCGCGTCATCGGTGGATTTCGCGCCGCTCGGCGCCTGTGTGCGCAACCATACCTCGCAATACAACGCGCCGCCAGGCGCCGTGATCTTGACGCCCTGTTGCTGAAGCGTCGAAGCGAGAGCCGGCGCCAAGTCGGAAGGCGGGGCGCCAGCCGGCTCCATTTTGTACTGGCCAAACGCGACACCGGTAGCCAAAACGAAGAAAAGTAGGGAGTTTCTCATAGGGTTACACCGCGGGGAAACTTTGGAGCGGGAGACCGGATTCGAACCGGCGACATCGACCTTGGCAAGGTCGCACTCTACCAACTGAGTTACTCCCGCTCAACCAGGACTTACCATTATCCTGGACCCGCCCGCCCCTGTCAAACGGTTTGTAACCGTAACGAAACGAAGGCGTTAAAATCTTGGTAGAACGCATACATCGTATGCTAGACTACTCAACGGTCGTTGGCCTACCGGTATCGGCACGGACGTCGGCACTCCTCGTTGAGCAGCTTGCAAGTATGAATCCTTGGGATCGAATCAAAAAAGAACTGGAAGCGAAATTGAGTCCGGAAAGCTACCAGAATTGGATCAACCGGACCGTTTTCGCGCGTCTGGAGGGTTCCACTCTGGCCGTGACCGTTCCGGACGAGAGCGCCAAGAAGTGGATGGAAACCGAATACGCCGCCCAAGTACTGCTCATCGCAGCGCAACTTGGCATGGCCGTCAAGCGCGTCGAATACGAGCCGGCCTCTTCAAGCGCCGGACAAAACCATGTGCGGGTAGCCGAGACAATCGAGCTTGAAGCCCCGGCTCCAAGCTCCCTTAACCCGAAATTCACATTCGAGAGTTTTGTGGTCGGGGCGTGCAACCAGTTTGCCCACGCAGCCGCTCGATCCGTGGCTACCAATCCGTCGCGCAGCTACAACCCGCTCTTCATCTATGGCGGCGTCGGCATGGGCAAGACGCACCTGATGCACGCGATCGGCCGCGCCCTGATAGACAATCACGCGTCCATGCGCATCATCTACACCTCGAGCGAGCGCTTCATGAACGACATGATCACGTGCATCCGCCTGGACCGCATGCCGCAGTTCCACGACCGCTATCGCTCAGCCGACGTGCTCCTGGTCGACGACATTCAGTTGATCGGCAACAAGGACCGCACCCAGGAAGAATTCTTTCACACCTTCAACGAGCTCCACGATCACCAGAAGCAGATTGTGATCTCGAGCGATGCGCCGCCAAAGGAGATCCCGGGCTTGATCGATCGCCTGCGATCGCGCTTCGAATGGGGCCTCATGGCCGATATCCAGCCTCCGGACCTGGAAACCAAAATGGCGATCTTGGACAAGAAGGCTGGAAACGAGGGCGTGCTACTTCCAGAAGATGTGCGGACGTTCATGGCCACCAAAACAAAGTCCAACGTCCGCGAATTGGAAGGCGCCCTCATCAAGCTGATCGCGTATTCGTCCCTGACCGGGTCGTCGATCAATTTGCAAATGGCGCAACAGGTCCTGCGGCACTTGGTTCATGTGCAGGATCGCAAGATCACCATCGACTCCATTCAGAAAGGCGTAGCGGACCGCTATGGTCTCCGCCAGAGCCAACTCAAAGAGAAGAGCAACACCAAAAAGATCGTGGTCCCGCGGCAAGTGGCGATGTACCTGGTGAAGGAGCTGACCACAGCTTCGCTGCCGGAGATCGGGCGGGCTTTCGGCGGCAAGCACCACACCACCGTCCTGCACTCCATCAAGAAAATTGAGAAGCAGCGTCACGTCGATCCCGAATTGAACAGGATCATCCACGCTCTAATCGATTCATTGCAATGATATTAACAAGGTTTTGCACAAAGAGGTCTGTGCGCCCGTTGTGGAGTTTGTGCAAGACCCGGTCCGGCGGCCGGTTCTGCAGCTCCTTGCGCCTGAAATCCTCAGCCGGGCATTAGGCAAAACCACTATACTTTAGTATAATTTAGGTAGCCTTCAACAGTTTGCACAGGCCCCATGAATTCTTCTCTTTTACTACATCTAAAGAGACCGAGAGAATAGGAGCTGAGACCAGCATGGAGTTCACCGTCAGCAAAGCCGACTTGGTTCGAGAACTAAGCCTCTCCCAGGGCGTGGTCGAGAAGAAGACCACCATTCCGATTCTTTCCAACGTGCTGTTGGAGGCTAAGGACGATCGCATTACCTTAACGGCAACCGATCTGGAGTTGGGTATTCGTTGCTCCTGCCCGGCCAAGATCAAAAAAGAAGGATCCGGTACCATCCCGGCGCGCAAACTGCTGGACTACGTTCGTCTGCTGCCGGATGCGGATCTGAACGTCAAGTTCCTCGAGAACCACTGGGCCAGCCTCACCTGTGGCCGCTCGCGTACGCGTATCGCCGGAATGTCGCGCGAGAGCTTTCCGGAGTTGCCCCTGATGCCGGAAACCATCGCCGAAATTCCAGTGAAGCTGCTGGCCTCCATGATCTCGCGCACGTCATTCGCGATATCGCTCGAGGAATCCCGCTTCACGCTGAATGGCGCTCTGCTGCTGCTGAAGACCGATGCGACCACCATGGTGGCGACCGATGGTCACCGCTTGGCCTACGTAGAAACCGCGTCGCCGGGTAGCACCAACAAGACATTTCGTGCTCTGGTGCCCAAGAAAGCCATGGCGGAGATCGTTAAGCTGGCCGATGAAAGCGGCGCCGATAGCAAAGCGCTTTTTGCCGGCGATGAGAATCACCTGTTCTTCCAGTTTGGCGACCGGCTTCTGATCACCCGCAAGCTCACCGGCAATTTTCCGGACTACGAGCGCGTCCTGCCCAAGGATAATGTGCACACGGCGAAGTTGAATCGCGACGAGATTCGCTCAGCTATCGAGCGCGTATCCCAGTTCGCCGACGAGCGCTCGCGCGCCATTCGCGTCCAGTTCACCGCCGGCGAGGTCAAGATCTTTTCGTCTTCCATAGAGACCGGAGAAAGTGAAGAGAGCGTACCCAGCGAATACGCGGGCCCCGACATGGAGATCGGATTCAATGCGCAGTATCTGCTCGATTTTCTGCGGGCCACTTCACAGGAGCAGGTAGCCTTTGAGCTGAAGGATCAGAAAAGCGCCGGCGAGTTGCATCCGGTGGCCGACGGCACACAGGATCATTACCGCTACGTGGTAATGCCCATGAGAATCTGATGAACCTTTGGGATCGAATCAAGCAGGAACTCGAAGCTAAACTTGGTCCCGCGCAATATCAGAAGTTGATTCGCCGTACGGCATTCGCTCGTCTGGAAAACGGCACGTTGTTCATCAGTGTACCCGACGAAGCGACCAGAAAGTGGATCGAGACGGAATACGCGGCTCAAGTGCTGGCGATCGCCAGGCAGGTCGATCCGGTAATTGAGCGCGTGGAGTATGAGCTAAACCAGATGGCATCTACGTTCAACGAAAGCAGTCCAGAAGTTTACGATTCCACCAGTATCAAGGTACTCGAGGGCCTGGAGGCCGTGCGCCTCCGCCCCGCTATGTACATTGGCTCGACCGGCGAGATGGGTCTGCATCACCTCGTTTACGAGGTTGTCGACAACTCCGTGGACGAGGCGCTGGCCGGCTATTGTACGCAAGTCGATGTGACCATTCACATCGACAATTCTGTAACCGTGATCGACAACGGGCGCGGCATCCCCGTGGATATGCATGACGAAGGCGTCTCCGCCGCCGAAGTCGTCATGACCAAGCTGCATGCGGGCGGGAAGTTCGATTCCAAGAGCTACAAAGTATCCGGCGGGCTGCATGGCGTAGGCGTGAGTTGCGTCAACGCGCTTTCCGAGCGGCTCGAACTCGAGATCTGGCGCGCCCCCAGCGACGAACGCACTTCCTACACCTGGCAGCAGGAGTATGCATACGGCAAACCGAAGGGCCCCCTTACTCGCACAGGCAAAGCCGGCAAGAAGACCGGCACGCGCGTCACGTTCAAGGCCGACCCGACCATCATGGTCGAGACCAATTATAATTACGACACGCTGGCGCAGCGCCTCCGCGAGTTGGCGTTCCTCAACAAGGGTCTCAAGATCACCCTGACCGACGAGCGCGTCGACCCCGTCAAGTCGCACGAATTCCTATATACCGGCGGCATCGCGGAATTCATCAAGCACCTCAACAAGGGCAAGACCGTGCTCCACGAAAAGCCCATCCACTTCGAAGCCGAGCGCGAACTGCCCAATAACGGCGGAACGTTGGTGATGGAAGTGGCGCTGCAGTACAACGACGGCTACTCCGAAAGCATTTTCAGCTTTGCGAACAACATCAACACCGTGGATGGCGGTACGCACTTGAGCGGCTTCCGCAGCGCGCTCACCCGCACCATCAACGCCTCCGGGCAGCAGGCTGGGCTGTTCAAGGATGTGAAAGAGAACCTGACCGGCGACGACGTGCGCGAGGGCCTGACCGCCGTAGTCAGCGTGAAGATCCCGCAGCCGCAGTTCGAAGGCCAGACCAAGGGAAAACTGAATAGCGATATCGCCGGCCAAATGACGCAGTTCGTCAACGACAAGCTGGGCGAATACTTCGACAAGAATCCCGCGGTGATGCGCAAGATCGTCGGCAAGGCGATCGATGCAGCCCGTGCCCGCGAGGCCGCCCGCCATGCACGCGACCTGACACGGCGCAAGGGCGCGCTCGATTCCGGCGGCCTGCCCGGTAAACTCGCCGACTGCCAGGAAAAGGATCCCGAGCGCTGCGAGTTGTTCCTGGTGGAGGGCGAATCCGCCGGCGGCACTGCCAAGCAGGGACGTGATCGCCGCTTTCAAGCCATTCTGCCGCTGAAGGGCAAAATCCTCAACGTAGAGAAAGCCCGCTACGACAAGATGCTGGGCCACGAAGAAATCCGGAACATGATCACGGCCATGGGCACCGGCATCGGCAAAGACGATTTCGACGCCACCAAGATCCGCTACGGCAAGATCATCATTATGACCGATGCCGACGTGGACGGCTCGCACATACGCACGCTGCTGCTGACCTTCTTCTTCCGGCACATGAACGAGCTGATCAATCGCGGCCGCATCTTCATCGCGCAGCCGCCGCTCTACCGCTTCAAGAAGGGCAAGAGCGAAAAGTACATCAAGGACGAAAAAGAATTCACACGCGAGATCATGCGCCGCGCCACCGAGAATCTTACCGTCGAGATTCATTCCAACGGCGGAGGCGCGAAGAGCACCCTGGAAGGCGGTGAGCTGCGCGCGTTTCTGTTGAGCCTCGATGAATACGAGCAGATGTTCAACAAAGTCGAGCGGCGGCTGCGTGACGCGCGCGCGGTTGCCGCACTCGGAGACGCCGAGCTGCGCGCGGACCACAAGGCCGACTTCCAGGACAAGGACAACATGCAGCGCCTGGCGGATGTACTGGCCGCCGCCCAAGTCCCCGCCGAGCTGCGCGCCGACGAGGAGCACTCCGCCTGGACGGTGGTCTTCCACGATTCCACCAATGCCGAGCGGCATATCGGAATCAGCCTGGCGGCGCAGCCCGAGTACAAGAAGTTCCGCTCGCTGGCGCGCCAGATCGCGAAGTACAACGATCCGCCTTTCGTGGTGGTGAAAAGCGAGCATCGCGACAAGCAGGCGGACTGGCTGACTCTCCTCAACTTCGTCAAGAACGAGGGCAAGCGGGACGCCAGCGTGCAGCGCTACAAAGGATTAGGCGAGATGAACGCCGAGCAACTCGCCGAAACAACCATGAATCCGGAGAAGCGTACGCTGCTGCAGGTGCGCCTGGAAGACGCGGTGGAAAGCGAAGAGATCTTCTCCACGCTGATGGGCGAAGACGTGGAAAGCCGCCGGAAGTTCATCGAAGACAACGCGCTGGATGTCAAGAATCTAGACGTGTGACCGCTACAAAAACAGCGCCGACGTCGCGAACGCTTCCTCTGGCGTGCCCTGATCGGCGCCGCTCAGCAAGAAGCTCGGTTCGTACTTTTCGTGCGCGTAGGTGTAGAACGCAAAGCTCCAGCGATCCAAGTTGCCAAAGTAGCGGATCCGGCAAGGATGATGCGGAGTGTCTCGCAGGTGTTGGAGCCACTCCTCGCGAGTCTTACCGGCCCGGCGGACGGTACTCGTCGGGCTCCTCTGGCTCGGTATACGGATCGACGTAGCAACGAGCGCCGCGGAAGCGCACCTCGATGCGGGTGAATTTTCCGGTATAATTTTGGGCGGCGTAATCGAGAATGCGCCGCTCGGTGCGCGCCTGAACGGCGGGCGGAATGGCCTTACCGCCGGTATGCGGCGAGTAGACCCACATGCGCATGGAAGCTCCTCTGCTCCGTTTGCGCGGAGTACGCCCGGGGGATCGCATTCTATCGCACGAAGATCGCTACCGGTACATGTACTCGCGCGTCAGCCGCCGGCCGCCCGGACTGGCGCGCTTGGCCATCAGCACCTGGTACACATCCGTCAGCCCATCCTCAAACGCCAGCGCCGACGCCGCCAGGAACAATAGCCACGTGCGGTAGGTTTCCCGATCCACCAGGCGCAGACAGGCCTCTTCGTGCGCCTGTAGATTGCGCACCCAAGCCCGGCAGGTGAGCGCGTAATGCGGGCGCAGGTTCTCCACGTCCAGCACTTCGAACCCCGCGTCTTCCGCTGCCCGCACGGTATCGGCTAATGCCGCCAGCTCTCCTCCGGGGAAGACTCTGCGCCGCAGGAACAGGCTCTCGGCGTCGCGCTTTACGGATTGCGAGCGGGCGATGCCATGATTCAAAAAAAGGCCGCCTTCGGACAGCAGCGCCCCGGCCTTCCGGAAATAGACCGGCAAGCGGCGCACACCCACGTGCTCGAACATGCCCACCGAGGCGATCTTATCGAATCGCCCTTCCAAGTCGCGGTAGTCGCGCTCATGAACCGTGACCAGCCCCGCCATACCGCGCTCGGAAACGGCGCGCCGCGCATATTCGAACTGCTGGGTGCTGAGCGTGCACCCGGTGGCCAGTACGCCATGACGTTCGGCGGCATGCAGGATGAGGCCTCCCCAGCCGCAGCCGATGTCCAGGAAACGCTCCCCGGGACCCAGATCCAGCTTCCGGCAGATGTGCTCCAGTTTGGCCTCTTGCGCCCGATCAAGCGGCCATTCAGGGTTTTGGAAATAAGCGCATGAATATACCAGCCGCGATCCCAGGAACTGCTCGTAAAAGGCGTTCGACCGGTCGTAGTGGAATCGGATGTTGCGCGCGGCCCGGCCCTTGCTCTGATACCAGGATTCCAGGCGCGGCATCCACCGCACGGCGGCCGCCAAGGCCCGCGCACGAAAACCCGTGTGGGCAGTCTCGCGCTTCCATTGGATGGCGGCGAACAAATCGCCAGTGATATCGAACTTGCCCTGGATAAAGCCCTGCGCGGCGGAGTAAGCGTCCGCGCGCTCGAAGTCCCGGAGGCGGCCTCTAATCGTAAAGGCGGCAGGGGGCGCGTATGTCTTCCGGCGATCCGAAACATTCACCATGCTTCCGACCTCCTACTTACTGAATACGCCACTGCGCGCCACCGCGCAAGGGTACGCGGGTGCTCCGAACCCCGCGCCATCTAGGAGAGCCCGAAACACTCAACGCCTGGACGGCGAACGTCCTGTGAGCGCGCGCTGGAGCGGCGCTAGAGCGGCGGGGACGATCCAAACCGGCGTGAAGTCCGGCTCACCGCTTGCTAACGAACAGAGCCGCGACCGTCAGGGAGCGGTTGTCAGGAGGTCCGGACCCTACTGCAAAACGTCGTACTCTTCCGCCAGGAGCTCGCAAGCCTCCGCCTGCTAACGCGCGGCTCCGAACAGAGCCGCGACCGTCAGGCAGCGGTTGTCAGGAGATCCGGACCCTACCGCAAAACGTCGTACTCTTCCGCCAGGGGCTCGAGGGCCTCCGCCAGCGACATGTCCAGCACTCTTACACGCTGCCCCTCGCGCAGTTCCTGAAGCCGTATCTGCCGGCCGCTGGAAAAGCGCACTGCATCGCGATAGGTGTTGATGGCGGCGCTGATCTGCGTGAAAGTCACTTCCTCCGCAGGTCCTACAGCCAGTTCCCGCTGCAGCCGCTCCGGAATATCCCGCAGCAGCAGCCGTGCGCCCGGCGGAATGCAAACCGCCGTCACCGGACGTTGCACGGGCGGAATAAAGAAGTTCTTAACGGCCGTCCAAAGCCCTCCCCGCCGGGCCTTTGCCGGAAAGCAAGCCCGTTTCACATCCGCCGGTGAAGCCAGCCCCAATGAGCCGGTTGGGAACCTGTAAGCTACCAGATCTTCTTGCTCCGCAGCCAGCCGGTTTGGAACCGCCATTAGAGAATAGTCACACATTTGGTTTTTCCCTCCTCTGGATGAATTCGGACAGGCAGAAATGCCCATTCGACCTTCTACTTTGAGTTTGGGTCCGTTGGCGAAAGATGACAAGACATCTCTTCCGGCGCTTTGGACTGTTCCTAACCTTTCCGCGGGGAACCGTGGCAGGAAGCGCCTCTCCCGCCTCTGATAAGATGGTGGGAGTGTCACCGGAACCCAGTAGCCCTGCGTCCCAGCAACAGCCCGCGACTGCCGAGGCGCGGGCGGACGCCTGGCGGCGCGTGCAATTGGCGCGGCACCCCAAGCGCCCCCATTCGCTCGATTACATCGAGCGCGTCTTCACGGACTTCCGCGAGATCCATGGCGACCGCCTGTTCGGCGACGATCCCGCCATCGTTTGCGGATCCGGGTTTCTGGGCGGCAAGCCGGTCATGGTGGTGGCCGAGCAGAAGGGCCGCGATACCAAGCAAAAGCTCTATCGCAATTTCGGGATGCCGAAGCCGGAGGGCTATCGCAAGGCTTTGCGCATCATGCAACTGGCGGCCAAGTTCGGACGGCCGGTGATCACGATGCTGGATACGCCCGGGGCCTATCCCGGAATCGACGCGGAGGAGCGCGGCCAGGCCGAAGCCATAGCCCGCAATCTCCGCGAGATGGCCCGCCTGGCAATACCGGTGATCGTGGTTTGCATCGGCGAAGGCGGCAGCGGCGGCGCGCTGGCCCTGGGCGTCGGCAACCAGGTCCTGATGCTGGAAAACGCCATCTATAGCGTGATCTCGCCGGAAAGCTGCGCCGCCATCATCTGGCGCGATTCCACCAAGGCGGAGCTGGCCGCGGCGGCCCTGAAGCTCACGGCCGAGGAGTTGCTCAAGCTCGGGTTGATCGACACGGTGGTAAGCGAGCCGCCCGGCGGCGCTCACGAAGATATGGACGCGGCAGCGCGCTTCTTCAGCGAGAGCGTCGTAAAGGCCCTGGAGGCGCTCTCCGGCCTGGGCCCCGACCAACTCGTCGACCAGCGGTATGCCAAGTTCCGCCGCATGGGCAATTTTTTCGCGTGAAGAAGAGCGTTCTGCTGGGCATTCTGTTCCTCGTGGCATTCCTTGGCATCGTTGTCTATTCGACGATGGGCGCCGGCCGCATACGCTGCGAGGTCTGCATCACCTACCAGGGACGCAACGCCTGCCGTACGGCTTCCGCGCGCACCCGCGAGCTGGCTTTGCGGACGGCCACGGAGAATGCCTGCGCCCTGATTTCCTCCGGCATCACCGACTCCAACCAGTGCCATAACACGCCACCCGATAGCGTGCGCTGGCCGTAGGAGTGGGGTACGCTTTCGCCTGCCAACAAGCCGTCATACCGGTCAATCCTTTGGTACACTACTTCAAAGCGTTTTTGTCGCCGGACTGGCTGATCTGAACTGAGGGCGAAGGGCGGTGCATTTTGAGCACGAGTCGGCGTAGTTTCCTGGCTGCTACCGGCGCGGTGGCAGCGGGAGGGAATCTGCACGGACAGGATTCAACTCACGATCATGAGCATCAGGCGGTGCCTTCAGACCCGACGCTGCGGGTCAAGGCACTGGAGTCGCTACTGGTTGAGAAGGGACTGGTGGATCCGGCGGCGCTGGATGCGTTGATCGATACCTACGAACATAAGATCGGGCCCCGGAATGGCGCCAGGGTGGTCGCGCGGGCCTGGGTGGACCCCGCCTATAAGATGCGCCTGCTGGCCGATGCCGCCTCTGCAATCGCCGAGGTGGGACTCGCAAGCTCGGCGGGCGAGCACATGGTCGTCGTCGAGAACGGGCCGAAGGTTCATAATCTGGTGGTCTGTACTCTGTGTTCCTGTTATCCCTGGCCGGTGCTGGGGCTGCCGCCGGTTTGGTATAAGTCGACGGCTTACCGGTCGCGGGCAGTGATCGATCCGCGAGGCGTGCTGCGCGAATTCGGGCTGGAGCTGGCCGAAGACGTGGAGGTGCGGGTTTGGGACAGCACCGCCGAGCTGCGCTATCTGGTGCTGCCGGAGCGTCCGGCCGGGAGCGAAAAGCTGAGCGAGACGGAGCTTGCCGAGCTGGTGACGCGCGATGCCATGGTGGGTGTGGCGAAAGCCTTGGCGCCAGCCAGCGGAGGCAAGGCATGAACGGCGTGCATGACATGGGCGGCATGCATGGCATGGGCCCCATCCATTACGAGAAGAACGAACCGGTTTTCCACGCACGCTGGGAGAGTCGCGTATACGCACTCAACCGCGCTCTGGCGGAGTGGCGTAAGTGGAATCTCGACGCATGGCGGCACGACATCGAGTTGCTTGCCCCAACCGACTACCTGCGGATGAGTTACTACGAAAAATGGTTTGCAGCCATGGAGAAGCGGGTCGTGAAGTACGGGTTGGTTACCAGGGACGAACTCGAAAGCGGCCGGCCGGCGCCGGGCTCCGCGAAGGTCAATCCCGCGTATACCGTGACGATGGCTGCTGTGATCGGCAGAGGCATTCCTTCGAGCAACGACCCCTCCGTAGCCCCGCTGTTCCAGGTGGGGCAAGCCGTTAGGGCGCGAAACATCAACCCCGTGGGGCATACGCGGCTGCCCCGATACGCGCGCGGCAAGACGGGACAGATCGTTCGCGACCACGGCGTGTATGTCTTCCCGGACACCAATGCACAGTTCCGGGGCGAGAAGCGGCAGCATGTTTATTCCGTGCGCTTCGCGGCGCGCGAGCTTTGGGGCGAGGACGCCTCTCCTCGCGATTCCGTCCATCTGGACATGTGGGACGACTATCTTGAGCACGCCGGATCCTAACCTCGACGCCGGGCGATTGGCGGCATTGCCACGGCTTCCGCGCGACGAAGGCGGTCCCGTGTTCGCCGAGCCGTGGCAGGCGCAGGCGTTCGCCATGGCAGTCAAACTCTCCGAGCAAGGCCACTTCACCTGGAAGGAATGGGCGGCGGCACTGGCCGCGGAGCTGAAAGCCGCGGCAGACCGCGGCGAACCCGACGATGGCACCCATTACTACGAGCACTGGCTGGTGACTCTGGAGCGCCTGGTCACTGGCAAGGGATTGATGGAACCGGAGGCGCTGCTGGCCCGCAAGGAGGCTTGGGCGGACGCCTATCGCCATACGCCGCACGGTAAGCCAGTGGTGCTTCGAAAGACTGATCCGGCGCAGCATACTTGACGGTCCAGGCATACCAGGGGTGTGGGGCACGCGCTTTCGCCTGCCAACCTAGCAAATGCTAATATTGTATTTTGAACTCCGAACGTAAGAATTGCGTCTAATTATCGTCGGCAAAGTAGGAGTCTGCTCTTGTGAAGCGTAAATGGAAAACTATCGTCATCGTCCTGGTGGTCCTCATGCTAGGCGTAGGTGTCTATGCCAGCACGGTTTACAGTAAACGCGGCGTCGTAGCTGTCCAGACCGGAAAGGCGGTCCGCGAGGACCTGACCAGCCTGGTGACCGCATCCGGCGAAATCAAGCCGAAGAATTATATCAATATCGGCGCCAACGCCATCGGCATGCTCACCGAGATCCTGGTCAAGGAAGGCGACCGCGTCCGCAAGGGGCAACTGGTGGCGCGTGTGGAAAACGTGCAGCCGGAGGCCCAGGTGAACTCCCAGAAAGCCGCGGTCAGCTCGGCGGAGGCGGATTCCAACGCGTCCGAGGCCGGGCTGAAGGTCGCCGACGAGAATCTGCGCACTCAGCAGGCCATGATCGATCATGCGCAAGCCGATCTGGTGCACGCCAAGTCGGACTTCGACCGCGCCCAGCAGCTTTTTAAGGATCAGCTTCTCGCCAAGCAGGATTTCGAAGCCAAGAAGGCGACCTATGACGCGGCTGCCGCGGCCCTGCTCGAGCAGCAGACCCGCCTGGATCAAGCCCGGTCGCAGCGCGAGCAGAACGCGGCGCAACTGGCCTCCACACAGCGCCGCGTAGCGCAGGCTAAGGC
>Ga0181518_10001011_pt1 | contig 29652 bp, 28 predicted proteins | sample PEATcosm2014_Bin_28_FD_119751 | JGI IMG/M metagenome (GOLD analysis project Ga0181518, IMG submission 119751) | Peatland microbial communities from MTU Mesocosm Facility, Houghton, MI, USA - PEATcosm2014_Bin01_60_metaG | ecosystem: Environmental > Terrestrial > Soil > Wetlands > Peat | place...
ACGTGCACTGGTTCGCAACGCTGGCCGAAGCAAAACAGCTTATCGAGGCATGGCGGCAGGAATACAATGAGAGTCGTCCTCACAGGGCTCTCAATGACAGGACGCCAAGCGAATTCGCCAGTGGGTACGCGGCTAGCCGCGTACTCACTGCAACCTAAACCCGTCGAAGACTAACATTCCGCATCGTGCAAAAAACCTGGTCCGATCACCCAAATATAGCACGTTGCAGGGTGAGCACCCTTGGGTACCCACGTAAAGATCGCCGAGGTTGTCAATGGTGGGTTATTGAACATCCGTCGTAAAAGGCGCACTCTCCATCATAAGGTTGGCAAACGCAGTTCCGCCCGAGAGGAGTTCCTGAATGGTGCTGTTGCTGCCTAGCGTGCCGCCCTCAATCGTGACGGAGGTATCGTTGAGCTGGTCCACGGCCACAGCGGACGCAGTGAGGCCGCCCGGCGTGGCAGCGGTCACACTGATCGAAGTGCCGCTTGCGGTGCTGATCTGGTAAATTTCGGGCCCCGCCGCAACACACAAATGACCCAGGGTGTCGGTCGCCATGCCGCATCGCTGGGTGCCGCTACCGCAACCAGCTGAACCGCCGTCGTTGCTGGTGAATATCCAGTTCGGCGATCCATTGGAAGTGACGCTTTCGACTCTTACGCCGGTCGACCCGCCGACCGCATCCATCACGTAAATATTGTCCTTAATGTCCGTGGTAACGTTCCACGGCGCGGTGAATGAGGCGCCGTTCGTGCCGATGTAGTTGATGGCGATGGTGAAGTCCGTCGGCGCGGCGCTGAGGCTGGGCTGATAGCAGCCAATCGATGATCCGATGGCATAGAGGGCCGTCGTGTTGGTGGACGTCGCGGGGGGCTGCGTCGCCATCACCCGGATACTGGGCCAGGTCAATCAGGGCCTGCAGCGTGTTGGTGGGCGCGTTCGGCGATGCCAGCAACGCCGTTGGAGGCGTAGTGTCGGTCATCAGGTTAGTACAGGGCGTGCTGCTGCTCCCTGAGGAGTTGACGCACGCCTCAACCGAGTTGGCCAGCGTGTTGATGAGCGCCTGCGGCACGACTGCCGAGGAGTTGTTCGGTAGAGCGGAATAGGGGAAGCCCGTGGGCGGCGCTCCTGACGTTCCCACTGCATTGACCAGGTTGGCCGCATTGAGGAAGGCGTGCGCCAAGCCGGCGGCGTTGCAGCTCGTCGTTTGTCCGCTCGTGAGCGTGCAGCTCGAAGTGGCGGCATTGATGTTGGCCGGCGCGCTGATGTTCACCGTGGTGCCGTCGACGGTCATGAATTGGCCAATCGCGTAGGCCGCGGCAATGGTGCTGGCCTCATTGATGAAAACGTACATGCTCGACGAAAGCGCGGAGCAGGGACCAATTGCGGCCATCAGCAGGGCCGCGGAGTTGGACGATGAAAAAGAACCTGTATATCCGCCAGAAGCGACGACCTAGGCCTGCTGCCCAGCCGGGCAGGTTGCGGGGCTCGTAAAGGTATAGTTCCCGCTACCGTCCGTGGTAGTCGTAGCCAGCACTGTTCCCGGCTGGCCATAGCCGTAACTGTTGGAAGAGGAGAGAGACGAAACTGTCGATGTCGCATAGAGAGTAACGGTCGCAAGTGGGTATCCATTTGACTCAGGCGACCGCAATATCAGGGGTAGTTGGCGGCCGAACAGACCCTACATGTTGTGCTTACCTGAATGAATTGGATAGCCAGTACGGTCGCATTCGTGACCGCATTCGGACCTCCATGCACTTTTCCGCTAAGAGCTGAAACGTTCGTGTCAGGTTCGACACCTCGTACGAAGTTGCCACTTGCGCCACCTCCCGCAAGACTCGCAACGGCCAATGCCGAGGTTATCGCCCAGGCCGCAATTTTGAGAGATTGCCCACACAGTTGAGATTTCATGGATTCTCCCAACTTTTGCGAATTGCTACCCGTCGCGACCCCAACTGAGTGTCTGGCACCTGGGAAAATCGCAGATCGCAGCGCGCCCTCATACATACACACAAAGACGCATTTTGCAAATAACAAATTTTCGGGTAAATCGATTATAGTAACGGGGATTCATCCTGGCCACCTAAACTGTACTGTCCGAGGTCAGCGGACTTTTTCATGCCAAAGGGATTTTTTGCCTGGGATTCCAAGTTATCGCGCTTGTAATCAGGTACTTAGTGGTAGTTCGTGTTTTCGGACAGCAGGACGAGACACCTTGGCGGATGGCCTTAGCGGCTGAGGATGGTTTTCTTGAAATCTCGACTTTCACCACAGGCTCTTAGGATCCATCTCACTGCCCCTGTGGAAAAAAGTAGGCCGTGTTCCAATTCTTTCCTAGTAAATCGATGGAATACCGGCTATAGTGGACCGTTGCACCGGGAGTCATGCTGTAATGCTCCCTCTCTGGGGGAGGTGCGATGGTGTGCCAGAATGCTTTTTAAGGACGGAGGCGCTGCAATGCCGAGGGGGACTTTCGTGGAAATCGCCGCTGTACACGCGCACATGGGGTGGCATCGACAATGCATGCCGAACAGGAACCAAAGCAAGTTTCCTCATTCCATATGCTCGGACGCTTAAAAGACGACGCGTCCGCAGGGCACACGGCAATTCAACAGACGGTTCCGTATCCAGGCCGTTTCAGCCTGCAAATTGAAGTTCGCTGCTGTTGATTCGGGAGGTCAAGTTGAGCACGAAACCGTTCGACGATAGTGTTCTTGATTCTGCACATTCATCTTCCTTCTTGCCACACTACCGATCGGAGTCATGGCGGCATGATGATTGCCGCCCATCGGAGGCCGGTGTATTTTCTGCCAACGCCGATTCAAGTGACGACGAGATGGGGATTAGGCCGAGCCCCTGGTCAAATTCAGTGGCGAGGCGAGTTTTCGACTGCGCTTGGGTTCTCCTCGCGCTGCCCGTGGTCGCTCCACTTTGTCTGGCTATCGCTGCCGCAGTGCGCTTGACGTCGCATGGGCCCGCTTTGTTTCTGCAGGAACGGATGGGCCGCCACGGTCGAATCTTTACGATCTTCAAGTTCCGCACCATGGTTCACCTTGCCGACAAGACTCATCATCCCGTGACTACGGCTGACAACCAGCTCTTTACCCCAATTGGCCGATTCCTGCGGCGCTGGAAGCTCGACGAGCTCCCCCAGCTACTGAACGTGCTGCTGGGGCAAATGAGCCTGGTCGGCTCGCGTCCCAGAATCCCGGAACATGTGATCTCCCGGCTCTCTTGCCGTCCTGGGATCACGGGATTGGCAACGATTGTGTTCGCAGATGAGGAAGTCGTTCTCGCCCGCGTGGCGCCTGATCAACTGGATGCCTTCTATCTCACAGTTGTACTGCCAGTGAAGCGGCAGCTGGATGCGCGGTACATGGCGCGCGCCACTGTTCTCTCTGACCTTCAGATTCTCGTCAAAAGTGTGCTCCGACGCTGGGATAATGCTGCTCTTGAAGCTCTCATCTCCATGCCGCCGGCAGCCGGACAACGCGGGAAGACTTCCGTCCAGGGGTTCGATACGGCTCCGGGACCTGTAAAAGCCTGCGCAAACGAGCTGGCCCAGGCCGAGGAGGTTTCAGCCTTCTGATGAATTACGCGGCATGGACTGAGCGGAAGTGAGGAAGCCATTAACCTAGTGGCGGCGGGACATACCTGCCTTGGTTTTGCGATAGACTCGTTGCATATGCGCTTCGCACAGTTTGGAAGAAGAGACAAAGGCGGCAGACGCCAGCCTGTCTGCCTTCGTCTCCAGGTCCGCGCTGCCATCATTCGTTTCGCCTTTGTCCTTGGTTTCTCCTCTTTGCCTGCAAGCGCGATATGGGCGCAGGGTACGAGCACTTTGGACTGCGCAGATCCCATGCTCGCAGGGACATCGGCGTGTTCGAACCAGACTCAAATGCAGCTCGGATCCCCTTCGGGGAATGCTACTATTTCTCCGGGGTTTCCCAATAACCCTGCGAATCCCAACCCCCAGGGCAATCTTCCGTCAAGTTATGCGGATGTTGAACAGCTTTCGCGCCAGACGCCTGCACAGCCAGCTCTGCTTCAACCTGAGCCGCTCACTGAGTTTCAGAAGTTTGTGGCTTCGGGCACGGGACTAATACTTTCCGTCTATGGCGCCGACCTGTTCCGGCGCATTCCTTCGACCTTTGCTCCTTTGGACATGGTGCCCGTACCGCCCGATTATGTTGTCGGCCCAGGCGACGAGTTGCGTATTCGCATCTGGGGGCAAGTGAGCCGGCAGGCGAATGTGCGCGTGGACCGCTCCGGCGAAATTTACCTTCCGGATGTAGGCCCGGTGCATGTGTCGGGCTTGCAATTCGGCGACCTGGAGGCGCACGTACGCGAAGCGGTGGGCCGCGTCTACCACAACTTCAGTCTCACCGTAGATCTGGGCCAGATTCGCGCCATCCAGGTGTATGTTTCCGGCGAAGCTCGGCGCCCGGGCGTATACACCATCAGTTCATTGAGCACGCTGGTGGATGCGCTGTTCGCGAGCGGCGGGCCTTCGGTAGAGGGTTCGATGCGCGCCATTGAGCTCCGCCGCAATGGCGCCACAGTCACGCGCTTTGATCTTTACGATCTACTGATCCGGGGCGACAAAACGAAGGACGCCAAGCTGCTTTCGGGCGATGTGATCTACATTCCGCCGGTTGGTCCGCAAGCTGCGGTTTTCGGCAGCGTGCGAAACCCGGCTATTTACGAACTCCTGCCGCAGGAATCGCTCTCCGGCGTCCTGGCTGATGCCGGCGGAGCTTCCGCGGTGGCTGCGGAGGCGCGAATCTCAATCGAGCGTATCGACGAGCACAGCGACCGGCGCGCGATGGAGGTTGCCTACGACGCCTCAGGCATGGCCACGGCATTGGCCGATGGCGACGTGATTCGCGTGTACTCGATTGTGCCGAGATACCAGAAAACTGTGACTCTGCGCGGCAACATCGCGAATCCGGGCCACTTTGCATGGCATCAGGGCATGCGCCTGAGCGATTTGATTCCCGACAAGGATTCGCTGCTCACGCGCAATTACTGGTGGCGGCGGGCACAGATGGGGCTGCCGGCCCCCGAGTTCGAGCCCATTCCAGGCTTTGCAAATATGCTTCAGCCCGCGGACAATCACCCGATCACGCTTCTGCAAGGCCCGGGCGTTGGGCCGGGCCAGACCGGGAACGCGCAAGATCAATACGGAGGGCAAGGCGCAGAGGTTCTTTCGGACCAATCGACGTTGCAGAATCCGAATGCTTTCCAGCAAGCGCAGTCCGGCTTGGGAGAGAACCAGCCTCCGAGCGCTCAGCAACGCCCAGGCAGTGCGCCGCTGGCGGCGGCACAAACCTCTGCTCCCTCCCAGATGCAGGCTCCGGCGCAACGCATCAACGTGCGCCTGCCCGCTCCCGATATCGATTGGGATTACGCGGTGATCGAGCGGCTCAATCCGGAAACATTGAAGACAAACCTGATTTCCTTTGACCTGGGCAAGCTTGTGATGCAGCACGACTCTTCTCAGGATCTGGAACTCGAAGCGGGAGACATTGTCACGATCTTTTCTGCCGCCGACATCCAGGTGCCCATTGCGGAACAGACTAAGCTGGTTCGACTGGAAGGCGAATTTGTCCACGCCGGGGTATATTCCGTCCACGCCGGCGAAACCTTGCGCCAACTTGCCGAGCGTGCCGGAGGCCTGACGCCCAACGCGTACCTGTATGGCTCGGAGTTCACGCGGGGCTCAGCCCGCGCCATACAGCAGGCCAGAATAGACGATTACGTGCGCAGCCTGAGTCTGGCGATCCAACGCAGCCTGGTGAAGATCGGAGCCTCCGCGGCAGCATTTTCATCGCAAGGTCAGACCGGCGGCGCTGCGTATCAAGGCGGCGAACAAAGTTTCCTGGCCAGCTTGCAACAGATTCGCGCTACCGGGCGAATCGTGCTGCCGTTCAAGCCTGCGAGCACCGGCGTTGACAGCATTCCGGACGTTGCTCTCGAAGATGGCGACCGATTTGTCGTCCCGCATCGCCCATCGCTCGTGAATGTGATTGGCGCGGTTTACGACCAGAATTCGTTCCTGTTTGCCGACTCATCGCGGGTCGGTACGTATTTGCGGAAAGCGGGAGGCGTCAGCAATGATGCCGACAGGCGGCACGAGTTCGTCATCCGCGCAGACGGAGAAGTGGAGAGCCGCGATGCGACCATGGGCCCCTGGGGACCGGAATTTAACAATCTGCGCGTCAACCCTGGTGACACGATCGTTGTGCCCGAAAAGGTTCCCAAACTATCGCCGCTTTACGGCATCATGAACTGGTCGCAGATGTTCTCGCAATTGGCGCTGGGGGCCGCGTCCCTGTCCATTATTCAGTAGCGAACCTGAGACCTTGCCTCTAGTAAAATGCATTCAGGTTCGCATTCCATTACTTCGGTCTTTCGATCCAGCAGGAGTTCATGGCCACGCAAACTCCAGTCCACGATGTGAGAGAGCAGGTTGGCGCCCTCCCCGGCGAGCCTCTTGCCGGCGGCGCGTCACAAAACGATGACGACCAGATTTCCCTGCTCGACCTGCTCATCGTGCTTGCCGAGCGGAAGCTCCTTATTTTTTGGATTACCGCGGGTTTTGCCATCGCGGCGGTGATCGTTTCACTGCTTCTGCCCATGCGCTACACGGCAACTGCTTCACTCCTTACCCCACAGCAGAACTCCTCGTTAAGCGCTCAACTGGCTTCGCAACTCGGGGCGTTGGGGTCGGTGGCCGCATTGGCCTCAGGCGGAGGTGGAAGCTTGCTGAAGAATCCCAATGATATCTACGTCGGAATGCTGAGAAGCCAAACAGTCGAAGACGCGATGGTCGAGCATTTCGGCCTGATGCAGGAGTATCACACGAAGTATCTCTCCGACGCGCGCAAAGCGTTTGAAAAACATGCAACCGTGGACGGAAGCAGCAAAGACGGATTAATCCATATTTCGGTGGACGACAAAGAGCCGGTGCGCGCAGCGGCTCTGGCCAATGGCTACGTGGACCAGTTCCGGGCGCTGTCTCAGAACCTCGCCATCACTGAATCTCAGCGACGGCGGCTATTTTTTGAAAATCAGTTGAAGCAGGCCAACCAGGACCTTGGTGACGCTGAAGAAGCTCTGAAGGCAACCGAACAGAAGACTGGAGTCATCCAGCTCGACAGCCAAGCGCGAGCGCTCATCGAATCGGCCGCGGCTTTGCGCGCCCAGATCGCAACCAAGGAAATGCAAATCCAGGGAATGCAAACCTACGCCAACGGGGAGAACGCGCCGCTGAACGAGGCCGAGCAGGAATTGGCCAGTCTGCGCGCGCAACTTGCCAGACTGGGCGGAAGCGCCGATAACCCCGACAGCATCATCGTTCCCAAAGGTCAGATGACCGAAGCCGGCATGGAATACATTCGCAGGGTGCGCGACGTGAAATACTACGAAACCATCTTCGAGGCTCTTGCCCGTCAGTTCGAGCTGGCCAAGCTCGACGAAGCCAGGGAAGGCGCGATCATCCAGGTTGTCGATCCCGCTATTCCGCCGGACAGGCGCTCGTTTCCGAAACGTGGACTTATCGTCATTGGGGCCACCTTCGTGGGCTTTTTTGCCGGAGTTTTCGTGGCGTTGCTCCAAGCCGGCCTCCGTCGCATAAAGAAGGATCCCGAGGCCAGGGGAAAGATTGCATTGCTTAAGCGAGCCATAACTGTGACGCAACGGAGTACGTCCTGACGATGTCATGGTCTTCCGAGGAACGATGATAGATATAGAACGCATTTTGGAAAATGGGAGGGCGGCAATGTGCTAGACACGTCTAACGAGAGGCCCGTCGTCCCCGCGGGAGCGATCAAAGACACCGAGGTCGCGAAACTGACGAGCGGATCGTTGCTCGCGCGCAATACGGTTTGGAACCTCGTTGGACAAATCACCCCAATGGCAGTGGGTCTCTTCGCCATCCCCCGACTGATCAGTTCTCTCGGAACTGACCGGTTCGGCGTATTACTGATCGCCTGGATGGTCGTAGGATATTTCAGCTTTTTCGATCTCGGGCTCGGAAGAGCCATGACAAATCTTGTCGCGCAGACACTTGCAACCAACAGCGATCGTGAATTGCCGGCAATCGTTTGGACCGCAAATATGCTCATGGGCGCCATGGGGATCATTGGCGCGATAGTTCTTGCAATGCTGTCTCCAATCCTGGTTCATGACCTCCTGAAGACCCCGCTCGCGCTTCAGTCAGAGACTACAAGAGCTTTTTACATATTGAGCGCTTCGGTACCGTTTGTAATCAGCACCACTGGATTCCGAGGCGTCCTCGAGGCCAGACAGCGATTCGGAATGATCAATCTCGTTCGGATCCCGATGGGAATCGCAACCTTCGCGGCGCCGCTTCTGGTGCTTCCCTGGTCGAAGACTTTGCCCGCCGTAGTTGGTATTCTGGTTGTTGCGCGAGCGCTCTTCTGGCTGATTTACGCGGTTCTGGCGCTCCACGATATGCCACTCCTGCTGCACAAATTCGAAATTGATAGGCGTCTGTTGCCGATGCTCTTTAGCTTCGGTGCGTGGATGACGGTCTCCAATATCGTTTCCCCACTAATGGCGTATTTGGATCGCTTTCTGATCGGCATGCTGTTGTCGCTCACGGCCGTGGCTTACTATGCCACTCCTTTCGAAATCGTTACGAAGTTTCTGATTCTTCCTGCGGCGATTGTCGGCGTGCTGTTTCCGGCGTTTTCGACCGCGCTGGTGGCAGACCCCGAGCATGCAGCAAAGCTCTTTCGGCGCACGGTAAAGTATGTCGCCATCGCGCAGTTTCCGCTGACGTTGTTGATCGTGCTGTTCGCGCAAAGCGGCTTGAATCTTTGGCTGGGACCTGCATTTGCGAGCCACAGCACCCGCGTTCTGCAGTGGCTGGCGATTGGGGTATTTGCCAACGGACTTGCGACCTTACCCTTTGCGTTGGTACAAGGTGCAGGACGCGCCGACATCACGGGCAAGCTCCACCTTCTCGAGTTGCCTTTTTACCTGGTGACTGTATGGGCCCTGACGAAGCACTTTGGTATTCAAGGCACCGCCATCGCATGGATGATTCGCGTAGTCATCGACTGCGCACTTTTGTTTTGGGCAGTTGAGCGGTTGCTGGGCAATATGTTCCCCGTGCGGACGATGCTTGGCGGGGCGGCTGCAATTGGTGTGGTGTTCGCTGTGAGCATGGCAAACGTGAGCCTGCCGCTCAAACTCATCATTTCAGCAATTCAGTTGATTTTGTACATTATCATCACTTGGTTTGCGCTGCTTGGAAAAGAAGAACGCGCATTTCTGTTGAGGCGCTTGATGGGTAGTGCATCCCCTGTGCAGGACGCTGCAAAATGAATTTGGATCATGCGGATTCGGCGGCTTAGTGATCGATTCTATGACTTCTGAAGGCCCTGCTGGGCACGTCCGGTTCTTTGGCTCTGGAACGAATGCAGAAAAAGATCGCAGCAGCGGCAATTGGCGGTATACTGCCGTCGATGGGAAAGCAAATTGGAAATCCCGGATCAATGTCTATTCGTTCATTTATTGGCCGTCAAATCCACAGAATTGGCTGGAACTACCCCGTTGTAAACCTTGCCGTCAAAGTCGCGGACCCAGTTGACTACATGGTCCGTCTGATGAATGGAAATCGGCATATTCCTCGATTGTCGATCCGAGTGCGGTCCGTGGGCATCACCCTAGATCTAGGTGGCTCCTCATTCCTGCAGCATGGGAAACATTTCGCAGACTTGCTTCGGACATACGCAAAGTTGGCGCCAGACTCCAAAGTTCTGGAGATCGGGTGCGGCTGTGGTACGAACGCATTCGCGGTTGCCGAGATACTTGACGATGGCAACTATGTTGGCATGGATATTCATCACGTTTCACTTGAGGCCGCGAGGGGTAATTCGCGACTGAGACGCAAATGCTTCCAATTCGAATTGCTCGACATTCGAAACAACGAATACAATCCCAAGGGCCAAAATCTTGCTACGGAGTATGTTTTTCCATACCCGAACGAAACTTTCGATGTTGTGTTTTTAATTTCAGTCTTCACCCACATGCTTACGGACGAAGTCATAAATTATGCAAGACAGATTACGCGGATTCTTAAGCCCGGCGGGCGCTGTTTTTTCACGGCCTTTCTTCTCGACCGAGACTCGTCTTTTAAATTTCCTTTCAGATCGCAGGAGCACAGTTACATGAAAAGTGGGAGTCCTGAGATTTGTTTGGCATATTACTCTGACTTTCTGTTATCCACATTCGCCGAGAATGGAATGAGCTGTTCAGCCGGTCCTTTGTGGGGATCCCTACACGGTGGTAGATCGGAAACGGGTCCTCAGGATATTCTCGTCTTTACGAAGCAGTAATAGCGCACGCAACCCGGCGGGCGCGGCGTCACATTCAAGGCTTTTGCTTGATTGGGCACAGTGATTTCGCCGGATCGTCCACTTTGGCGCGTTGCGAGAATCTGCCTTTGGATAGCTTTTTCAAAGGCAGAGAGCAAAGAAGACGATGGGAACGGGAGGATGCTTCTAGAGCTAACGAGCAGTGGGCTATGGAGGCGAGAAAAAGCGGCAATATCGGCGCCAGTGGATGGAAGCCAGGCGCGATGCTTGGATTCGGAGGATGGCCCGTGCATCGATTGTGGATCGTGGGAAGATCTCGAAATTGACCTTAAGGACCGCTCAACAAAGAAACGATACGTGGGCCGGATATGGTCATACGCCGCCACAAAGCGAACCGGGGTTGATTTCGTCTTTTTCACTTCAAATGAGAATTCAGGCTATCCCCCTTTTGGACTTCCTGGTGAACTGGGCTAAAGATAACAACCTGCAGTAGCACATTGAGCATGATGTTTTTGTCGCGAAGAATTAAGAGCTGGCGCTTGATCGCGTGAATTCGATTATGTTTGAAGGCCCTGCTGGGCACGTCCGGTTCTTTGGCTCTGGAATGATTGCGGAAAAGATCGCAAGCGGAGGCAACTGGAAGTATATTGGTCCGTTGCAGTGAAAGCAAAATAGAAATTCCGGTTTGAAAGGATTTTCACATGCATCTCCCCCTGCAACGTATCATCTCGTTTTTACAGAACCCCATTATGCCCCTAAGAGTGCGGCTCCAAGGTCAGGTCAAGAATTTTGATATGTACTTGCCTTATCTTCACGGAAAGAGTGGATTGGAAATCGGTGGTCCAAGCGCGATATTTCGTAAGAGAAGGGCACTCCCAGTTTACGAGCAGGTCGAAAAGCTGGATAATTGCGACTTTTCTCCCTCAACGGTATGGGCGAAACACACCCAGAGTTTTGTGTTCAATCCAAGAAAGGCTCCTGGTAAAACTCTATTCTGTGACGGATCTGCGTTGGCAGATATACCCGACCAGACCTATGATTTCTTGCTTTCTTCGCATAATCTGGAGCACTTTGCGAATCCTGTCAAGGCTCTTAGAGAATGGCACAGGGTTTTGAAATCAGATGGCGCTCTAATTCTAGTACTTCCATACTACCTTGGAACCTTTGATCGCCGCAGACTACCGACGAGCGTTGACCATATGTTCAGTGATTGGGACAAGAATATCGGTGAAGACGACCTGACACATCTTCCCGAAATCCTCGATAAACACGACCTCAGCATGGATCCAGCCGCTGGAAATCTCAATCAATTTCACAAGCGATCTTTGGATAATAAGTTAAATAGATGCTTACATCACCATGTATTTGATGAGCACAACAGCCGTGAACTATTGTCCAGATCTGGATTTGAGGTTCTGTCCTTCGCCTTTCGGCTTCCGTTCAACTTGTGCTTCCTGGCCCGCAAGATTAGTTCATAGCGTCTGGAACTTCGTGGACGAAATCCCACTTTTCCGGTTTGGAACATCTTCACCGTGTTCATACCAGTTTGACGCTCGAACCGGTAGTACGGCATATGACCTCTTTGCTCGGAATGAACGAAAACTCGCCAAACTCGAAGGAAACACGGGCGCCAGCCTGGTTTCGTAATGCGCGGCGAGTCCTGAGGTGTTTCACTTTCTTTGGCCTCGATCCGAGGCGGCTCGTGAAGAATATGGCCGGTATTCCCTCTTGCATCCGCGATATGATCTAAGAAGCGCTTGCGTTTCCGTCGAAGAGCTTTACGGGTAGTGCGTCACCCATGCGGGACGCTGCAAAATGAGCCTGGATCATGCTGATTCCGCGGCTTGGTGATCGATTCTATGACTTCTGGGTTGGCACTCACATTTCTTGGGCTATTGACGATCGCCAATTATTTCTTGGGGAGACGGCGGGTTTTATACCCGCCGTTCATCTACTCGGCAATCTGGGCGCTCGACCTCGTGATTTTCAAGGTCTCTCCATTAGAACTCAACGAGGTTCATCCAATTACCTGGTGGGTCATCACTGCCGGAGCCCTCGTATTCAGCATTGGGGGCTGGCTGACTCGCTTTGTCCCACGCGCCGTAATTGTTACTCGGGTGACCGAGTTTTCGCGTCCGTCGGCAGCCAATCTCGGTCGCGTCATTCTATTGAGTATATGCATCCTGGCGGTTCCCTTCATGCTGCGCGATGTAGCTCAGCAAGGTTCAGGCGGGACGGGCAGTACCTTAGCGGCCGCGCGCACCGAATACGTCGAATTGGCGAGCGAAGGAAAAGCGGCAGACACGGTCGATAGCAAGCTCCCCCTATTCTCGATTTGCGTGACCATCATCTGCCTGATCGAGAAGAGAGACAAAGTGTTCTGGGCGGCATTTCTGGTCTCTATGGTGTGCTGCGTTCTCACGACCGGCAGGACCTGGATTCTGATGCTGCTCGCCGCAGTCGCCGTCGTATCGATGCTTAAGAACAAGAAAGATAACATTACGGGGATTTTCAAGTACGGCCTTATACCGTTCCTGTTTTTCGTTGTTCTCTTTATTGGCCTTATCTTCTCGAATAAAGATGTTTCAAATTTCCGAGGAAACAATGAGGCGGTCGTGCAGAATTTTACCCTGGCATACATCGTCACTCCAATTCCTGCGTTGGATTATGTACTTACACATCCTTCGGAGTATGCCCATGCAGCCAACCACACATTTTCACTCTTCACGTATATTGCCTACCAGCTTGGATACGAAGTCAAACTCTCACCGGCGCTCGATATTCCTATTTCCGTCCCATGGCCGACTAATGTCTATACCGTGTACAAGTTCTTCTTTACTGATTTTGGATTTCTCGGCATGTTCATCGCCTTTATAGTCATTGGGTTTTGTCAATCCGTTATCTATCGCAGGGCTGTGGCAGGCGGGAAGATCTCATTATATCTTTGCGCACTCCTGACCTTCCCAACCGTGATGTCCATCTTCGACGACCAATACACCGGGATTGTTTTTTCATTGCTGAAGGCGTCAGTTCTTGCTGTTCTCTATTTCTGCTTTCTCAACCGAGTACATTTGGGAATACGCTGGCCGCGGTTTAACTTGGGTATCTGGCCAACTCGCCGGGGAGAAATATGATCGCCGCGATTGTTGTTCTCTTTCATCCGGATCTCAAGATGATAAAGCGCGTTCTATTGAGTTTGGTGGGCCAGGTGGATCGCATTTTTGCCGTTGATAACACTCCTGGCACGTCGCCTGAAGTCTTGAAGCTGATCAAGACCTGCGATTTAGCGACCCATATTCCGCTCGGCGAGAATAGGGGCATCGCAACCGCTCTGAATATCGGTATAAGGAGAAGCCTGGATGCCGGCTCCTCGCATGTGCTTTTATTGGATCAGGACAGCATCGTCTCGCCGGGCATGGTAGATGCTCTTATCACAGCGGAGGCTGCACTTGTTCAGGCAGGCGTGAAAGTCGCAGCGATTGGTCCGCTTTACATCGAGAAGAGAACGGCAACACGTTCCTATGCCCTCCGTTATGGGTGGTTCCACGTCAAGAAGGTTCGCGTCGACCCGGCCATGACCGAGCCTGTCGAGACTGATTGGCTGATCACATCCGGATCCTTGATTCGCGCGTCAGTCTTACGAGAGGTAGGACTGATGCGAGATGAACTTTTTATCGATTGGGTGGATGCTGAGTGGGGCCTGCGATCACGCCGCAGGGGCTTCAAGAGTTTCATTGCTGCAAGTGCACTCATGGAACACAGTGTTGGAGATGCCTCTTTAAGCGTCCTCGGTCACACAATCAATTTCCATAGCTTGAATCGTAACTGTTACATCGTTCGCAATGCGACTTACATGCTGCGTCCAAAGGACCTGGGATGGAGATGGGTAACTGCGATGATTCTAAGGATTCCGAAGCACATAACGGTTCATTCCTGGTATTCGCAACAGAGACTGAAAACTCTTGCCAAGTTAGTCGGCGCAGCGACGGCCGGGGCCCGGGGCAGTGTCGGCCCAATTAAGGAGAAATAATCCGGCAGAGGGGGATGAGCCATTCGTAACCCCAAAGGTTAATGCATCCCGCCGCAAGGCTGCATCACCATGCCGACTTTTTGCAACACCGGAAGACCGAGATAACGCCGCCTTGAGGCTCGCTGCGCGATTAAATGCGCTGCTGGATTAGGGGAATCTTCACTATGAACTGGATTACGCGGAATAGCGCTAGCATCTTGTTTGCCGGACTCATCCTGTCCTTTCTTTGTGGCTCTGTGGTCGCCATTCATGCTGGTCCGCTACTGCGCTACCCCGACGAGCGGGAATGGACCGCATTGGCAGCCAACTTGGCCACGAAACATGTCTATGCCCTTGACGGGATCCACCCAACAGCATTTCGGCCGCCCGGTTTTCCCTTTCTTTTGAGCTTGTGGGTTGCAGTTGGGATCGGCAATGTTGGATTGCGCTTCGTCAATTTGGGCATATTTCTTCTTTCCGAAGTGCTGCTCGTCCTTCTGGCACACAAATTGTTTTCTAAGTGTGCTGGCGCTATCTCAGTTTTACTTGTGCTTGCTTATCCGGTTCTTGTTTATTCGGCCACTCTCCTGCTACCGCAGACATTCGGCGCGATGCTTTTGCTACTCGGGATCTGGCTCATGATTCGAGATGAGAACCCATCAATGAGAAACGTTCTACTGGGAGGCTTGGCCTGGGGACTCCTCATTCTCGCCATCCCGACATTCCTCTTTATTCTCTGCTGGTTTGTATTATGGCTGCTGTGGAAACGCCACAGCTTCCGGAAGAAAGTGTTTCTTTTCGCTTTGCCCATGATTTTGGTTCTGGGCGTATGGACAGCGAGAAACTATGCGGTATTTCACTCACTCTTTTTTGTCGCGACAAACAGTGGAATTAACTTACTACAGGGCAACTCGGAAAATTCGTCCATGGATTCTGACACCCTCACTGACATTAGTAAATATACCCACGTTGCAAGCGGGATGTCTGAAGTTGAAAGCGATCGATTTTACAGAGCAGCAGCGCTCGCATGGACCAAGGAGCATCCGGGCGCAGCTGCTCGCCTTTATGCAGCGAAGCTCGTGGAGTACTTTTCATTCACAGAAAGAACGGCGACCCAAAATGTGGCCACCGAACTCGAGCAGCCGCATTGGCGGACGCCCATCATGCTCTTTACGTACGAACCGCTATTGTTACTTCTGCTTTGCAGAATAGCAATTGCCCGGAAGTATCCGCTTTCTGAGCTGGAGGTTCTTTTCGTAGGCCTCTACTTTGTGAACGCACCCTTTGCGGCAATGTTCTATTCGCGAATTCGATACCGGCTACCTATGGATTGGATTTTGCTGCTTTTGGATGCTGGAATGATCCAGATCATACTCAGCCGGTTGTCTTCTCGCCGCACGGTTGCACAAATTTGAGATCGCGCATCAATCAAGGTTGGCAGCGATCGGCGAGAGCCATGCGGTTTCAGGCCTTTGACTTCAAGTGTGACGACAGTGAATCGGAAAATGAAGATTGCCATCCTCGGCACCCGGGGCATCCCGGCTAGATATGGCGGGTTCGAGACATTTGCGGAAAAGCTCGCAATTGGACTCTCCGCCCGGGGATTTGACGTGACCGTCTTCTGCGAAGCGGACGAGACACCTGCCCCTGGCGCTTTTAAAGGCGTGCGACTGCGCTATAAATCGGCTCCTGCGCTCGGCTCCCTGCGAACCATCTTCTTCGACTTGAAATGCCTGTGGGCGGCTCGCAAGGTTTACGACGTGGTCTACATGCTTGGTTACGGCGCAGCGCCATTCTGCGTGATCCCGCGGTTCTGGGGCAGCGAGGTATGGATCAATCCCGACGGGCTTGAATGGGCGCGCGCAAAGTGGAGTTTTGCGGCAAGGGCCTATTTTCGGTTGATGGAATGGGTTTCAACCCGCGTTGCCAGCCGCTTGATTGCGGATTCCGGCGCAATTGCCGATAGTCTTTCAAGCCGCCACGGAAGACTTCGTGCCTGCAGCGTGATCGCATACGGCTGCGATGTCATCCATGCGGCTCCAGATGTTGAGCTCCTGTCTGCGTGGAATCTCGCCCCTGCGGGGTATTACCTAGTCGTCTGCCGCTTGGAGCCTGAGAACCATATCATGGAGATTCTCCGCGCATTTCAGCTGTCCAACAGCAAGAAAAAGCTCGTGGTGGTCGGGGATCATCTGGCCGGGACGCGCTATGTCGAACAGCTTCGCGGCGTTCAAGATTCCCGGATACGGCTCATCGGAACCGTTTATGACCACGCGAAGTTGGCAAGCCTGCGGTACCACTCATTTGCATATTTTCACGGCCATAGTGTCGGCGGCACAAACCCATCTTTGCTGGAAGCAATGGGATGCGGAAATCTCATTGTGGCTCATGACAATCCGTTCAATCGAGAGACTCTTGCAACATCGGCTCTCTTTTTTGAAGGAGTCGAGGATCTAAAAGAGATCGTCGAAAGAATTGAGAGTTGCAACTTTGACGCACCGAAGATGCGGTTGGAGACCCGGCAGCGTGCGGCTGACCACTACAGCTGGCCAGCGATCATTGAGCAGTATACAGATCTTTTGAACTCAACTTTGTTACACCGTTGAATGCTGAGGTGCGTGTGAGACTCCGTTGGATTCTTCTGGCAGTCCTCTTGTGGCATGCGGATTGGTGCTTTGCGCAAGGGCAGAGCGCCGGTGCAAATGCCCTTCCTTCCGATTTACGGCTCGACTCCTCCATGGCTGAAATGGACTCACACGGGTCGGTCTACGTGCCGCTCGACAATTGGGTTTACCCTACCCTAGACCGGCTGCATGCGCTCGGCTATGTAGACACCGCGTACCTCGGGCTCCGTCCGTGGACACGCACGAGCATCGCTCACATGCTCGAACTCAGCGCGGATCGCATCGAGTCCGATGCAAAAAACGACGAGGCGCGATCGATCTTCGCCGCGCTGGTGCGGGAGTTCAGACCCGATATCGATCGAAGCAGCAGCGGCGCCGCGCCTTGGCGGGCGCAGCTCGAGAGTGTCTATACCCAGTTCCGCGGTATCGGTGGCACACCATTGCGCGACAGTTTTCACCTCGGTCAGTCGATCGTCGACGACTACGGACGGCCCTACGAAAGCGGTTTCAACAACTACAGCGGCTTCAGTGCGCGCGCTTCAGCGGGACGGTTTTCGCTGTATTTTCGCGGCGAAACGCAGTATGCGCCGTCAGCGGCTGGATACTCCCCGGCGCTCGCGGCCTATCTCTTGAATCCAATCGACGGCATTGCCTACGCCGGAAATTCTGTCTTTGCCACCATCCCCGAAGGCCCGATCGCGGCGACGGGCAAAGTTCACGTCATGGAAGCGGCGCTGTCGTATCACCTCCTGGGGCATGAGATCTCCTTTGACAAAAGCGATCATTGGCTTGGCCCCGACAAGGGCGCTTCCATGCTCTGGGGCAACAATGCCGAGAACATCTACGAGTTCCAGATCAACCGAATCGAACCGTTGCGCGTTCCCGGGCTCTCACGCATTACTGGTCCGTTTCGCTACGACTTCTTCGTGGGCGGCTTACATGGTCACACATTGGTACCGAACCCCGCCGCTGCATCCGATCCCACCGAAGCCACTTCCTCGCCGGACACACCGAACGTGATCAATCCCGGCAACCCTTGGGTGCACATGGAGAAGATCAGTTTGAAGCCCACGCGCGATCTGGAATTCGGATTCGACCGGCTCACCGTTTGGGGCGGTGAAGGCCACGCGCCGATCACTATCCACACTTTTCTACATAGCTTCTTCAGCTTCCAAAATGTACTTGGTAACCCAAAAACCGGGGCTAGCGAAAAGAACGGAAGGGACGATCCCGGAGATCGCCTCGGCACCTTCGATTTCAGTTGGCGGCTTCCTTATCTCAGCCACTGGATCACGCTCTACACGGACTCATTGGTGCACGATGATGTGAGTCCAATCAGCGCGCCACGGCGTTCCGGCGTCCATCCTGGGATCTATCTCGCACGCTTTCCGGGCTTTGAGCATCTAGACCTGCGCCTGGAGGGAGCAAACACCGACACTCCCAGCTCGTCCGGACGGTACGGTCAGTTCCTCTACTGGGAAGGTATCCAGAGGCAGGGCCCTACGAACAACGGCTTCCTACCTGGCGATTGGGTCGGACGCCAAGGCAAAGGCGGGCAGGCTTGGCTCACCTATCACCTCTCGCCGCAGGAAGAAGTGCAGTTCCAGTACCGCAACGCGAAGGCCGCCAGCGCGTTTATCACGGGCGGCACCACGCAAAATGACTTCGCTGTCCAAGCCACAAAGCGCGTGCGAACCGACTTTGAACTGCGCGGCTGGGTACAATACGAGAGGTGGAAGGCTCCGAAATACGAAACAGGCCTGCACAGCGATACTGTTGCAACTTTCCAGATCACGTGGTTCGCGCCCTCGCGCAAGTAGCCTTGCATGAGCTGCGGCGACGCCCGATCTCTGCAGTCGTTTCGCGGCCTCCAGTCAAGAATGGACAGTAAATCCTGGCCAAAACTTGATGAGAAATGGACAGTAAGATGGATAGTAAGCGAGGTAGGTTGTTGAAAAGTATAGGAAATTATTGCGAAGGCAGCGCTCTAACCAACTGAGCTACGTCCCCCCGGTTGCATTCGCTGCAACTTGGGATTATGTCACATAGAATGAGCGGCTTTTGCACACTTCGTGAGCGTCCCGAGTTCCCCTCTGGCATGGGTTGGGTGCGAGTCGGACTATGCCGTCATGGGTGTTGGAGAGGAAGTAGGTAGGGTACCGGCTCATCCACTTGGAGAGGGAAAGCGCAAGTTCTGGCGCTTTCTTGCGAGCGAGCTATCTGAGTGGTTGTCGGCAAAAACGAACAAGTCAAAGAAGCCATGAATCGTACTGGATTGATCTCTCATATCGACAGTGATGTAAACTCGACGGCAGCCATCAGTGCGCGTGCAAAGGAGATTGTCCGCATGCAGGCGCAACGCTATCAGAGAGGTTCCCTGAGTTTGCTGAAGAGAAAAAGCCAACCCGATGCTTGGGTGTTCCGTTACTACGCCGAAGAGCGTGGTCACCGTACCTACAAGAAGAAGATCGTAGGCACGGTGATCGAGTTCCCAAAGCGTAAGGACGCGGAGAAGGCCGTCATGCAGCTCAGGGTCAACGCCAACGACGGAGCGGCGTTCGCTCCCATGACCGTGGAACAGCTCGCTGCCCATTTCGAGCGCGTTGAGATTCCGCTTAAAGCGCATTCCACCGCTGAGGGATATAAGCACTACCTCAAGCTCCACATCATTCCAACATGGGGCCAGTACGCTCTTTCAGCAATGAAGAGCGTCGAAATCGAAAGCTGGCTCCGCAACCTGAAGAAGGTCAATGGCCAGCCGGCTAGCCCCGGCACTCGAACAAAGATCCGCAACCTGCTGTCCGTACTTTTCTCCCATGCCATTCGCTATGAATGGGCATCTAAGAATCCCATCACGGCAGTTCGAACATCAGCCAAACGGCTCCGCATCCCAGATATTCTCGACCCTGCAGAGTTCCAGGCACTCTTGTTGGAACTCTCTCGCCGCGAGCGCGTCATGGTGATGCTGGACGGCATCACCGGGTTGCGCCGAGGAGAGCTGATCGCTCTTCGTTGGCGCGACATCGACTTTGAGCTGATGCAGGCTGACGTCACACATTCCGTTTGGCACAACGTCGAAGGTAACACCAAAACGGAAGCGTCCCGTAAGCCCGTTCCACTCCACCCATTTGTCATTGAGGAATTGAAGCAATGGAAACTGGCAACTCTTTACCGCTCCGATAACGACTACCTCTTCCCTTCCATCGCAAAGAATGGGTCGCGGCCCATCCAGCCGGACATGATTCTGAAACGTCATATTCGGCCGGCGCTGGAGAGGATCGGGGTCAAGAAACGGATCGGCTGGCACAGCTTCAGGCACGGGCTCGCTACAATGCTGCGTCAAAAGGGCGTGGACATCAAGACGGCGCAGGAGATGCTCCGACATGCCAATAGCCGGATCACAGCTGACATTTACCAGCAGTGTGTGAGCGACGAAAAACGACAAGCTCAGGATCTGGTTTTTCGGGGTTTACTTGCAGGAAGCTCGCTTCAGCACCCTTCAGCACCCTCGGAGGGGGTATGAAAGAAAAGGTCACGCCAACAAACCACTGATTCTAATTGGTTTATGGCGGGGACGACGGGGCTCGAACCCGCGACCTCTGCCGTGACAGGGCAGCGCTCTAACCAACTGAGCTACGTCCCCTCTTTCTTTTCTTCGACTTACGCTAAGTCTAAGAATTTGCTGTCCATCGCTGCTGTCTATCTTTTCTCCCGCTTCCACGTTTTCCACGGAATCTAACCGAATTCCGCAATTAATGGACAGCATGGACAGCATGAAACTTTGCCGACCATGCCGCTGCAGGCGACCCGCAACCCAGAACATCTGTCCATGTCCCGTGATTCAAATTCTACCAAACAATTCCGACTCGGAGGGGATGCTGATGTGCATCTCGGCGACAAAACCGCTTCGTTCATTGGTTCCAGCTTTCGACCGGCTCATGCCAGGTCATGCGGTTCAGAATTCGATGCCCTTGCCGCTCAATCCACTGTTCGGTTCTCCAGCAAGCCAGCATGAGTATGGACAGCACCAGGGTCCCGCAAACAGCGGTGAGTGCAATCTCCCGAAGTGACAACCTAGACGGAGTGATTTGTGCGCCGCAGCGGGCACAAATCTCATTCGTCCCGGCTCTGCTCGCACCCTGCAAGCCCGCCCAATTCCGCCATAGTGATGCCAAAGCGTTGATCATCGCCTTCCTCCTCCTCATCGCCGGCCGCCTCACCCCCAGTCGCTGCCGCAAATGCCGCTCGCTCCCGCTTGTCTCGCCTGACATCCAACAGCTGTTCTCCAACCGTATGTTTCGGGGAAAAGCAGTACTGAACGTATGCCTCGAAGAGTGCCTGATTCGGAATGCCTCGCTTCAAGACATCGGCATGATGCTGCTTGTACAGGCTCATGAGCGCTTCGGGCGTGATGGTGTAGGATCGCCGCTTGCCGCGACAAGCGATCGATGCCTGAAGCCATCCCTGTTCGATCCAAAAGACGACCTCCGCTTTTCGAACGCGGAGGGCGCTTGCAAGGCTCTCCACCGAAAACAAATCACACCGGATCTCGCGCAAACTAAGGTGATTTCTTCTCAGCATGTTGCGGATTGCCTTCGGTGTCCGATTGACCTTCCTCGCGACCTCTTCGATCGATCGCTTCACCAGTTCTTCACGGACCGTCTCGAATTCGCCTTCCGTCCATCGTCGGTAATCTTGCCGTCCTTTGATTCCGTGCTGAATAATCAAGCGCCAACACGCTTCCTTCGGGCGCCCGCTGTGGCGCTGAAGACGAACTGCGAGTTGTTCGAGTTTGTGACCGGAGAGCACTTTGGCCTGAGCAGCCATAGCGATAGCGTCAGCACTCCATTGCGGGGACCGCTCCGGCAATTGAGGAAGGGTTGCCATGTGCGCCTTTACATCATCAAAGCCATCGACAAGGGTGAAATCGAATGTTGAAGACCACTTTGCAGGCGTGAAAAACGCGAGTTGCCACAGTTTGCCGACCTGTAGCCCTGCAACCTCCCCTCGGCGTACCACGCGCGGAAGCATCGACAGACGAGCGCCCAGAAACTCCACTGTCTGGTGGCGGCCGATCCGTCGCCTAGGAGGCTCAATCATGATTGACAGGTTTGGCTCCGATGAAACAACCGGCCGCTTTATTTGCGACCTGCTGTTCCTCCGTGCAACCATTCCTGAGCGAGTGATACGAGAGCCGTCGAATGGCGACTAAATTTCCGCTAGGATGAGATGAAAGTAGTTGGTTCTGGAGCGGCCCGACCTGCCGCGTTGGTGAACACAGGATTCACCTTCGAAATACCCTTGTCCAATTCATTTTCTGTAAGCTCTTATTACCAATAGGAATAAGAGTGTTCCGGACGTCACGCAAACAACAGCTAGGTTCCATCCAATTGCATCTAAAATAGATGCAGCTTGCGATGGGATGGCCTTCGTCGCCAACAGAGCGAACAACTACGTTGTCGATTGTTTGCCGCATTTCCCATGAAGGCTTCTTGTCGAGAGTGGCTTTGCAAAGCCACCAGAAGGTCGGGGGCGCCGACGAATCATTCTGCCATTCCCATCCCAAGATACTGCTCAGCAGGAGCCGGGAGGAACTGTGGCACGCAATGAAACAAAATACATGGAATCTGTAATCGCACTGTCCGAGGAGCTGCATTTTACTCGCGCGGCACAAAAGATTCACATCAGCCAACCCATGCTCACACGGAATATCGCTGAGTTGGAAGAAGGTCTCGGATTTAGACTGTTTGAGCGCGACCGCAGGAACGTGAGCCTAAACGATGCGGGTCGAGCCTACGTCGAAGATGCGCGCCTGGCGCTACTTTATGGCGAGCGGGCCTTACAGGCGGCTCGCGCAGTGAAGCAGAATGCGGGTGTCGTGGTGAATGTGGGAAAATCGCCGTACACTGACCCCTTCCTGGTCTCCACTTTGCTTTCGATCCAATTACCGTCGTTCCGGCGGTTGCGGATTGAATTACGCAGCCAGTTCTCCTATGACCTCGTTCACGATCTGCTTGCAGGTAAGCTGGACTTGGCGATTACGACAGAACCGCCCGAATCCCCGCTTCTGACAATGGTCAAAGTGGCCGAGTCCCCTTTCTACATTGCGATGTCAGAAGATGATGAACTGGCGGGGTACGCTTCCGTTACGCTCGAAGAGATGGCCGATCGATGCTGGATTTTATTTGAACGCCGGCTCCACCCGCCTCTCTATGACTCGGTGATGCAACTCGCGGAGGAGCGGAAGGTTCACCCCGCAAATATCCAACACGTAACAGCCCCGGAGGAGGCTTTCCCATTTGTGGCCGATGGTTCATGTATCGCATTCGTTGTGAAAGCGGGTGCATTGCGGATCGCGCGCAACCGCGTCACCGTCCGGCCGCTCATCGAGAAGTCCCTTTCCTTGAAAACCTATTTGGCATCCCGCGCAGATAACAGATCCAAGGTCGTGAGTGAATTGGTGAGAGCCTTCATGCGGAAGATTTCCGCCCTGAGCAAGGAAGCATCTCCCTCTTCTCACACCAGTGTGAGGTTTACACCTCCGGCTTCCCTCTCTCGATGATCTCGATTTCGATAGGCCCCGACCAGTCGCAATTGGGACAGGCGACAATCCCAGTTGTGACGGCCTTAAGGTCAAAATCTTCCAATCTGAAGGCATGGCAACACCGCGGGCATTTGTGTGCGGCATCCCACCGCTTTATTACGCTCGTGTCTATCTGTTGGGCATCCATTTTGAGTGTCCTTGCTATGATGCTATCCCAGTGTCGCGGCAGCAGCAGCATTGGACCGACGGTCTCTTGATGTGCCCGCCTGACGACACGAGGCGTAATCATAATCGCCAGCCCCATCATGTCTTTCGTGTCCTGCCGGTTCATTGTTCCCAAAAATTGTAAAGGCCTGGTGAGTCACTCGGCCACTCCAGAGGGGCGCATTTCATGCCGCAGAACCGACGTGGGATCGCTCAATCTGCGTTGGAAATCCGCCCCGAAGGGTTCCCTTCGGATCGTTAGCCATCAACGCTCATCGTTTCAATGAGTTACGATAACAGCACTTTCGCAATGCGGTGTTCCGCTTGGCCTGACGCAGCCTGCACATAGCCTCCGTCAATGCCTCTCATCCCTGATTGCGCGTGATGAAGACCGACGAACGGTAACCCTCCTGCTCGTGCAGAAGCCTTGTGAAAAGGGGGCCATCTTCAGCGCGGAAACGCCGGGCAGGAGTAGTCCTGAAGGACGCGCGGTTCTCCACCTTCATCCCGAATGCATTTCGCCTCGATGGAAACATTTGTCTTCAGGCAAGCGGAGAAGACGGTGCCATCGGTGAATTCAATGTGCACCTCTGGACCACAGGTTCCGTCTTCGTAGATGGTGAGGAAGCGGACAACTTTGCCGCTGAGCTCTTTGCATGGAATCATTGCTTTTCCCAGTCCTTGAGTAGATCACGACGTGTAGGCATAGTCTGCTTCTGCCTGAGGAAATAATCAGATTTTCATCAGCAATGGAAATCCGTCCGTTGCCGATGCGTTGCAGGAGACAACCTGGTCGGCGGCAAGAGCAGAATCCTGTGACCAACTTAAAGTTCGCGAGAAAGAGTGCATCCACTAAATATAGTGCTTCCGCTAAGTCAATGCTGGACGGATGGCCCCAGATGTGTGTGTCCAGCTCGGCAAACGAATTCGGGAACTCCGAAAGAAGAGGGGCTGGAGACAAATCGACTTGGCCCAACAGTCCGGGATTCATGAGGTTCACATCTCCGACCTTGAACGGGGGGTGCGCGAGGTAGGACTACGCCATTTGGCAGCGCTGTCAGCAGCCTTCGAACTGTCACTAAGCGAGTTTCTCAAAGGGATTGACGGCAGATGAGACTCTGCAAAGACGGTTACTTCCCGATCAGTGACGAAAAATGAACTCTGCATCGTGCTGCCGCGAGCGCTCCATCGAGCCGCGTCGAACAACCGCCTCGAAAGCGCGAATCATCTCGCAATTCGCCAAGGACTACTCAAGGACTACTGATGTGGGTGGTGACTCTTTTGCCGGCGAACTGGTGCCGAACTGTTGCTCTGTACTGCAGATTGCGTCGGGGAGATGCCCGCTGGCGGTCGATGCTTGGGTATTCAGCAGCTGCAGATTCATCTCTCTCGGGTGTCTGCCGGAGCATTCAATTCCCGACAACACTCAGCAGGGCGACCAGCAGCAAACCTGCAGCGATGCAAAGGGGGAAGACGCAATTCGCACGGCGAACCGTTCACTTTGGCTCCCATAGTGCCAGAATGCAGTCTATAGATCAACAGCTCCTGTGTTAATCCGATGAAAATAGGTTACTTAGAGCCTCCACCAGTTCCGCGGGACGAGATCTGTAGGATATGCTGGATGGACTTTCGCCTTCTATTCCCCTATACTCCCCCTTGTGTTCAATCTTCCGGAAACTCGGCAGTACGATTTTACAATCCGCTGCAAGAAATGCGGTGAAAACATCCCGGCGCCCGTTGGCACGATGCCGGGCACTTGGATTGCTGCACATTGTCCGCTTTGCGGCGAGAAGAGGAGCTATCTTCCCTCCGAGATCTTTCGAGGCAAGCTCTCGCACAAACTTGGTTCTAAACCTGTGCGATCGTGGTGCATTGATGGGTGAAATGAAGCGAGCGATTGCGCGGGAGCGGGAGGCTTGGGCGGAGAAGATGCAAGAGCAGATGCGAATGAACTCGACACTGGTCATCGCCGCCGCGATCATAGCGGCCGTTCGCCTCGCGTGGGATCCGGATATAAGCCGCCCTTCTCCTCGTTTGGCATCTGTAGTGTCCGAGAGCGTGAACCTGGCGCGAATGATTTTGGATCGAGTGGGTCGATAGTTCAGTGGTAGCCTCGGTTTATGTGCGGGCGATACGGGCGGAGAGCGGACAAACAGCGAATCGCAGAGTGGTTCCATGCCCACAATACAGATGTGTTCAACGACGAGTACTACGAGATCAACAGCACTCGCCTCGCGCCCTCCTACAACATTTCTCCGGACAGCATTCAGCCGGTAGTCCGACTCGACCGCGATACGGGTGAACGTGTTTTGGCGCTCATGAAGTGGGGCCTCGTGCCTTACTGGTCGAAGACGCCAAGGGCCAATTTCAGCTCCATCAATGCGCGCTCCGACAAACTCGATAGCAGTGGTGCATGGCGAGAGCCATGGAAACACCGTCGTTGCCTCATCCCAGCCAATTTCTTCTTCGAATGGGAGCCACTGACCAAAGAGGAGGAAAGGAAGAAACTCAGCAAGCCATGGGCGGTATCGCTTGCGGATGAAGGTCTTTTCGCCTTCGGAGGGATCTGGGATAGATGGAAAGGCCTAGACGAGAAGAAGGGCGAGATCGCTGTCGAAAGCTTCAGCATCATTACGACGGACCCGAATGAAGTTCTGGAGCCGTTCCACAACCGTTGCCCCCTCATCATCGAACCGAAGGACTACGAACGATGGCTGGCGCCCGCCGAACCCTCGCATCTGCCAATTGATTTGGTTCGGACCTATCCGGCAGAGGGAATGAAAGCCTGGCGAGTGGCTAAGCTCCAAGGAAATGGCCCGAATCTGTTGGAGCCTTTTTCTAATTCCTCGGAACTCTCTCAAACAAGCTCTGCAAAGCAGTGATTTTCAAGTGTGCTTCCGATCGCCGGCTGGCATTATCGGATCTGCGGCCGACGCGTACCGACCTGAAGTCATCGTCTGCTCGACCCCGTTTCCCCGTTGCACCACAAACGGACAGCCTGATCGTTCTCCGGGTGATCGTTTCGACCGGACCCTTGTCTACCCTGAGGTTCGCGTCATTGCCGGGATTAGGTTGAGCGATTCCGAGATCAGTGATTCTAGTTGCGCCCCAGCCGTGCTGGACGGATATATGATCATTTCAATGTGGTGGTCCTTGTGCGCAAGACCTTCATTATCCATTCACGGCTATCGTTGCGTCAGGCTCGCGGAGCAGCTGCTGTCGAGCGGCAGCACGGACTACTGGCAATTGCGATCGAGCACCTAGTCGCACGGTTAGCGGGCGGATTTCTGCAGCCGATCGATTCCGACTCCCTCAAGGAGGCAATTGGCGAAGCTGTCGCTTTGGACCTTGGAGAACTAAATGAGATCAAAACTCTCCCGGGCTTTCCAAGAGCGGCGGCGTCAACACTTGAGAAAGCTTGGGCCGCTGGCCTTAAATTCAATGAACTCGCCAACACGTCGGATTCTCTAGTTCGCGCGCGCATTGACGCAGTCACCAAACTCGAAGCTCGTGTGCTGGAACGGTTGCCTGATTCCATGCGCAGGCCGGCCGACTTGGTTGCCCTTGCACTTCAGCGCCTACAATACGCGAGGGCTCTATTCGGAGCAATCCGCGTAATTGGTAGAACAGAAATGTCGCCGGTTTGGCGTCCATTACTCGCAGCACTCAAGGACGTGACGGACGTGCAATGGGTCGCGGGTCCACGCCAAGTGCCTGCCTGGGTGCGCACATGCGGAATTACTGTCATTGCGACAGCGCCAGAAAATCCTGAAATTAAGACCGAATCCTGCGCAAGCCCACGCCACGAAGCCCTGGAAGCAATGCGGTGGGCCCGGGCTCTTCTTGCTAGTGGACAAGCCAAACCAGAAGAGATTGCGATCGCCGCCGCATGGCCAGCAGAGTGGGACGATCACTTTCAGGCCTTAAGTGATATGGCTGGAGTCGATCTGCACTTCGTCCATGGCCGCAAAGCAGTATCAACGCAGGAGGGCCAGCTCGCGGCCGCGATTGGCGAGGTGCTCTTGCGGGGCTTCAGCCAAGCTCGTATGACACGCTTGATCGCATTATTGCGTTCACAAAATCCCGATTTTAAGGTCGTCCGCGGAGACTGGTGGCGAGCACTTCCGGAAGATGCACCATTGCTTGACGCAGCCTCATGGCGCGGCGTTCTCGCTGCGATGGTGAAACCGGATGACGCAAGTTCTGAAGCTGAGGTTAGGGTTCTGAGCCACCTCGTCGAAACACTGGCACTCGGACTAAGGAAGGCAGGTGAAATCGGTGCCAATCTCTTAAGTGGCCGCAGCCTTGCAATTTGGGAGAAAGCGCTGACGGAGGGCCCTCCCGAAGCGCTCGATGTGACACTCGTATCTCTCAGATTGCCTGACCAGGTGGCTCAAGAGGCAAATATCATCTGGGCTCCAGCGGCGTCGCTCGCGGCTGCCCCACGACTGTGGATACGGCTCGTTGGACTCACTTCGCGCGCTTGGCCACGTCACCAGGCCGAGGATGCACTTCTGCCAAACCATATCGTGGATTCATCTCTGCTTGATCCTCTGCCGGTACATCAAGCCGATAGGCGCGATTTCGAAACGATTCTCAAGACAACATCCCGGCAAGTCGTCTGCTCGCGCGCGCGACGCGACGCGCAAGGACGCATAAACGGAGTTTCACCTCTGTATCCAAGGGTGCCGGGAGAGATCTACCGCCAACGCGCCCGAATCCCGGAGCACGCAGCTGGCTGGGCTGATCGTTTGTTCGCACGACCAGCTGAGTTCGACGGCTTGCCATTAGCTCGCTCAGCGCGCTCCTGTTGGAGCGATTGGCACACAGAACGACTGACGGCCCATGACGGCCTGATGAGAGCCAATCACCCTCTCATCGTTGCCTCACTCAATCGACGGCAATCTGCCACATCACTGACAAAGTTGTTGCGCGATCCACTCGGGTATCTCTGGACCTACGGTTTTCGGTGGCAGGAACCCGGCGAGACAGAAGAGCCGCTACAGCTTGATCCGTTAGCAATTGGAGGCATTCTCCATGCAACGTTGGAATGTGCTGTTTCGGACCTTGAGTTAGCAAGGCCTGGAGGATTTCGCAATGCTGACGAATCTTCGATTGCTGACGCGGTTGGCAAAGCTCTCGATGCAGTCGCGCGGAAATGGGAGCACACGCGCCCCGTACCGCCACCGGTAATATGGGAACGCAAGCTACACGACATTCGCGTTCTTGCAGTTGCAGCCTTGGGATACCGAGAGGAATCCCTACCGGGGCAGCGAAGTTGGGCCGAAATCCCATTTGGCGGAGATTTGAGTGTAGAGGATCTGACGGACGACCGCCGCGCCTTGTTGCCGTGGGACCCGACGACCCCAGTGGTTATTCCCGAAACGACGGTTGTGATCGGCGGATCAATCGATCGACTTGACCTCGATGAAGCCGGCACAATTGCGCGCGTGACCGACTATAAGTCGGGGAAGCCGCCCGGGAAAAAGCAACCGGTCCTCAAGGGCGGAGCCGAACTGCAGCGCTGTCTCTACGCCTATGCGGTTCGCTCACTCATCCCCGCTGTAAAAGACATTCAAACGCGGCTTCTTTTCCCTAGAGCGGAAGGGTAGGGCCTCTACGCACTCGCAGACCCCACGGCAGTCCTCGCAAATCTGGCCGGATTTGTGACCGCCGCCCATCGCTATGTAGAGGCAGGAAATGTGTTACCTGGGGCGGGTGCGCAGGATGATTACAATGATCTCGCCTTTGCGCTACCGGGCGGCGCGAAGGAAAACTACTTCGAGGTGAAAGGTCATCTGATCGCTGAACGTCTCGCCGATCTCTTTGTTTTATGGGGGATGGAGTGATGTCCAAGGCTGCTGCTCTCCCCGATCTGCCCGCTCGGCGCCGTGCGCTGCTCGACCACGACACAAAACTGCT
>Ga0181518_10001016_pt1 | contig 29583 bp, 19 predicted proteins | sample PEATcosm2014_Bin_28_FD_119751 | JGI IMG/M metagenome (GOLD analysis project Ga0181518, IMG submission 119751) | Peatland microbial communities from MTU Mesocosm Facility, Houghton, MI, USA - PEATcosm2014_Bin01_60_metaG | ecosystem: Environmental > Terrestrial > Soil > Wetlands > Peat | place...
GGACACACAGTTGATAAACGCAAAGGCGCGAAGGCGCAAAGACGCTCCCGATTCGGAATCGGGATTCCTTCTTTGCGTCTTTGCGCCTTGGCGACTTTGCGTTGGAAAATCTTTCTTATCCGGAAAATCCGTGGTTCAATTCCTTCCGTTGCGGCTGGCCGCGTTGTGTTCTTTGCGTTCTTTGCGGTTAAATCCGCATTCCGTACTCCGCGCTCCGCCGAGGAAAGGAGGAACCACGGATGGACACGGATGAACACGGATGGGAAGACTTTCTCTTTATCCGCGTTCATCCGCGTCCATCCGCGGTTCAAGTCCGCAATCCGCCCCGTCCTCCGTAGCTTCAGCGGAGGAGGAAATCCGCCCTCCTTCGCCAAGGCTTCCGCTTTCGCAGGGCCTACGGCGGACAGGACGGAGGGCAGGCAATCCGCAATCGAGTCACGGCTCGACGGAGTCTCGCCCTACCGGGGGCGGCAATTTTTGCCCGGGTGGCAAATTAAGGCTCTATCGTGGGCCGCTTCACGGGTAATTTATTTGATTTCAGTTGCAATTAAACATTGACACTATGCTGCAATAAGTATAGATTCGGGGCCGGGCCGGCGAACCATTCGCCGGGTAGCGAAGGGAAAAGGTGAAATATATTGGCGGCGGCCACAGACCGCCGCCACAGGAAATGAACAAGGAGACAAACATGAGAAATGGAAGAATTGCGACACTGCCATCCGACATCCGGGATGAATTGAATTTGCGGATGGAAAACGGGGAAGAGGGGGAACGAGCTTCTGGCCTGGCTGAACGGGCTTCCCGAAGTTCAGGAGCGGGTCAAAGCCAGCCAGGACGGCGCGCCCGTCAGCAAGCAGAACCTGAGCGAATGGCGGCTGGGCGGGTTCCGCGAATGGCATCTGCATTACGAACTGATGCGGCAGGCTTACAACCTCTGGGAATATGCCGGGGAGTTGGAGGAGTCTGTGGATGCGCCGTTGCTGGCCGGCAAGATGGCGGCCATTCTCGCCGCCCGTTATGCCGCCCTGCTCAATTCGTGGGACGGCGCGCCGAGCGCGGAATTTGAGGAGAAACTGCGCGTGCTGCGCGGCCTGAACCGCGACCTGGCGCTGTTGCAAAAGACGTTGCAACACGCCAGCCGCCACGAAAACGAGTATTTCCAGCACGGCGAGGATGAGATGGAAAAGCGCAGGGAGAAGATGAAGAAGATGGCGCTGGCGCCGATTCAGGCGAGGCTGGAGCGGAGCAGCATGCAAGGGCTGTTTGAAATGTACTTCCCCCGCGCCGAAGCCGGGCGGCTGGCGGAGTTGGCGGCGGCGGTTAAATTCGACCTGCCCTTGCCGAAAAAGGGCCGAAAAGGCCAGACCCGTCAAACCGGTTCGAACAAAGCTGGAAGCAGAAAGCAGAAAGCAGAAATCGCCCGAAAAGCCGCTTCTGGTCAAACCGGGTCAAAGCCAGTCAAAGTGAGGACATGGGTTTGAGCGTCCAAGCCGGGTGTGCGGATGGAGAATTGCAAAGCGCCACGTAGATCATAAGATGACATGCTGTGGATAAGTGTATCTAATCTTTTCGCCCTCTTGCCCGCCGGGGTTGTCACCGCAGGGGCTTGACGGTTTCAACGCGGGTGATCAGCCAGTCATCGTTGGTATTCTTGAGCGTGAAGCGGAGTTCCTCAATGAGCCAGTCCGCATCTGCGCCAATTTTCGCCTTGAGTGTCAGGAGCGCGGCGGCAGACTTCCGGTCCGAATTGACGACGACGCCGATGTCGGTGAATTGGACTACAAGGTCTTTCACGGCCGGGCGCGCGGCCAGCGCGGCCTGGAGCAATTCCTCGCGGTTGTCAAACATAGTCTGCTTGCCGCCGGGAATGTCCACAACCACCTGGATATTTTGGGCCAGGAGGAGGCTGATTCTCTCGGTGTCGGCCAGCCGTTTGATGTTGCCGTCTTTGGAGGAAAACGAGGCGAGCCGGGCGAGCTTGACGAGGCGTTTTTCGATGATTTTTTGCGGTGTGGGAAAGAAGAAGCCCCAGGACCAGACGGCCAGGGCGAGCAGGCCGGCGAGGAGAATCAGGCGAACGATGAGTTTCATTATGACAAGGCGGGATTCGCGCCGGCGCGGCTAGTCATTGCCCTTCCATAGAACCCGGCCCACGATTCGCGCGCGCTCGGCGATGCCATGCTCATGCTGGTCCGGGGGCATGGAGCGGTTGTCGCCGACGAAATAATACTCCTCCGGCCCGAGCGTCTTGCCCGGCACATTCCAGTCGCTGGGCAATTTGAGATAAGGCTCGTCCTGGCGCTCGCCGTTGACGCAGACGTGACCGCCGGAAAAGGAGATCGTCTCGCCCGGCAACCCCACCACCCGCTTGAGAAGCAGCAGGTGAAAGGTGTCGCCGGGGCTGGTGGAGAAGCGGATGCCGACCACATCACCCCGCCGCGGCAGTCCGCGGACGTAAGCGAGACGGTTGATGAAATTGACGGCGCGGTTGTGGAAAGTGGGTTCCATGCTGTAGCCGACGACGCGAATGGGGAGGAGGACGAACTTGAAAATGACGGTGGACGCCACGACCAGCACGGCCAAGCGCGCCAGCGTCCGCTTGGGCCGCCGTCCGATGGCCATGACGCGCAACCAATACCAAAAACCGGAAGATGGAGATTGACCTGGCATTACAAACAGAGACCAACAGGCGAACCGCCGCGTTCAAGCCAGCATTGCCGATAGGCCGCCTGAAAACAAGCCGGGAATTGAGACTCCGATTAAACACCGTCGCCGGGCAGCAGTTTGCCGTGCTGCAACGGGACGGCGGGGATCTTAAGGGTGCCCTGCCAAACATTCGTGTCGAGCGGGGCGGAATCAGCCCGCGGCGGGTTGAGCGATCCTGAACCCGGCGGGACTGCCGGATTCGTAAGGCTGGAATTGATTGGCGGTGGGGAGATTGTAACGGATAAAAAATAGGGATTGAGATCGTCTTCCGGGATTAACCAGCTTTGCTTCGAATGGAAAACAAGGCTCAAGTCGCCGTCTTTTGGGACTTTCGCTCCCGCGCCGAAGCTGATTGTGGCCCGGCCCCAGACGGCGTGCAGCCGCAAGATGCCGTCCGTGGGCACGCTGGCCCAAAACGCCGGGTGAACGGTGAAGGAACCGCCCTCGCCCATTCGCAAATTGTCGGCGGGCGCGCCATTGGCATCGCGCAGGTCGAACCGGAGGCCGTTGTCCAGGTCGAAGTAGATTTGGGTTGGAGGTTTGTTGGATCCCGCCATGTCCTGGATTTCCAATGAGACGGCCGCGCACTTCCAGCCAAGATCTCCAGACATGTTGGTAAAGAGGTCTGAGTCATAAATCACAAGGCGCCCCCGGAGCTTGTTTCCATGGTCATCAGTGGCTGGCGGAGACCACTCGCCGGTTGCCAGCAGGACGGTGTTGCGCCCGGTGGGGCGGTAGGTGCGGGTGTCGTCCTTGCCGGTCGAGCCGATAGAAACGACGGCGTTGGTGTCGGCTGCCTGGCAGTGGAACTGACTTAAAGCAGCCAGCAGGCAAAGGAAGAAAAAGCGCGAATTCATTTGTAGTTAGACGGGAATTGGGAATTTTGGGTTACGTTACTCCAGACTTCCCTGGCTTGTTGGCGGAGGGGCTGCTACGGTTATGTCATGGACAATAAGGAAATGCCCCTGTTGCACTGGCTGTTGCGGAAGTATCCCGATACTCCCAAGAGCCGCGCCAAACAATGGATTCTGGCGGGGCGGGTCAGTGTCAGCGGGACGGTCCTCCGCAAACCGCATCTGATGCTGCCCGATCCGGGGGAATCGCTGCTCTTGCGCGACCGCCACGCGACCACGCTGGCGTGCGGGGCGGGGTGGCGGATTCATCCGCGGGTTTCGCTGCTGCACCTGGATTCGGCGCTGGCCGTTGTCAACAAGGGGCCGGGCCTGATTTCGGTGCCGTCGGCGGAAGGCGAACTTTCGGCGCTGAGTATTCTGGCTGACTTTCTCGCGGGCAAACTCAAGGCGCAACAGCGCGGAGCGGCGGGGAAGTCGCTCCCGCCGGCTTATCGGCGGCTGCAATTGTTGCCGGTTCACCGGCTGGATCAATATACCAGCGGGGTCTTCTGCATCGCCGCAAATCCGGCGGCGCGCGCTCATCTGATCGGGCAGTTGAAGGCGCACACGATGCAGCGGGAGTATGTGGCTTATGTGGAAGGCCGGGCGTCCGCGCCGCGGGGGACTTGGCGGCATTGGCTGCAATTGAGCCGGGATGAATTGCGCCAGCGCGTCCTTTCCGACGCGCAGGCCAGGGCCGCCGGCGAAGAGGCGCGGGAGGCGATCACGCATTATGAAGTGATTGCCGAATACGCGCGGGCGGGCGGGAAGGAGGTTTGCAGCAAGTTGCGGCTCCGGCTGGAAACGGGGCGCAAACATCAAATCCGCGTCCAGGCCGCGCAGGCGGGGATGCCGTTGATCGGGGACCGGACGTATCACCCGGCGTATAGGAATCGGGACCCGGCCCATCCGCCCATAGAGTTCGAGCGGCAGGCATTGCACGCGGAAGTTCTGCGGCTGGAACACCCGGAGCAGCCCGGAACGCGCCTGAGCTGGACGGCGGAATTGCCCGCGGACTTGCGGCAACTGGAAGCGGCGCTGCGCGCGGGCCGCCTCTGACGGCCTGCGTGAAAAAGCCATTGCCAGCCACTTGCCTGTCACTCAAGGTCAAGGCTCCGTGCCCAACGAGATGGAGCCGAAATTGGTCGGGTTGGAGGACGGACTGACGAAATAGCCGCCGCCGAACTGGAAGTCCTGGAGCAAGGCTCCATACCCGGTCACTGTCGCTTTGGCGTCGTTGGTGAAGGTGATGGTCATTTGGCCGTTGTTCGTGTTGATGGCGCCGGACTTGTAATCCAGAGCGGTTGCTGTGTTCGTTGGCTCCAGCTTGGTCCCGCTCACCATGACATAGTTGGTCAGGGCGGGTGTCAGACCGCCGTTCGTCAGAACCAGCGGCGAGCCGGGCGGCATCATGATGCCCATCGAACCTATCCACGGGGATCCCAGCACCGCGATGGCGTTATTGGTAAATCCAGCCTTAAACGAACCGGAAGTGGTTACTTTCTTGATCCACGTCAGAGTGCCCGATGGGCCGGGGACGGCCGGCGAATTGGAAAGACTAAGCCTCCCGATGAGCATGCCATTGGTGCTGGTATTGTAAGGACTTGGATACACGGCTATCCCGTTGTCTTCGCCAATGAACATGCTTTGCGAGATCGCCGTTCCGTCCGCCATGGCGCCCCCAAGGGTGATGGATGGCAGGACCTTGGTCTTGGCGTTCCCCGGATTATTGGTCAGCAGCGCGTAGCCGTAGCCGGGAGGATTGGTGACCAGGTCCGTTGAAACCGGCGGAATCAGCAGGGTGTATCTGCCCGCAAGATCACTGCTGTTGGTGAGGCTGGCGAACAACGTCACTTCGGAGGTCCATCCCGTTTGAATGTTGGTGTCTATCACCCAGCCGGTGATCGTTCGCGGCGAACTGTTCGTCACATACAACACCACCTTCACATTCTTATCCAGCTTGGTGGAAACCGAATTGCTCCAGTTGCCTTCCGGAGAAAAGGTCCCCGACAGGCTGGGGGAGGACCCATCCAGGTAAAGCACTCCGCTGAAGACGCCGTTGGTGGCCAGCTTCAAGCCGCTGATCATCCCGGCGGATTCTTCGGTGATGACGCCGTTGGTGTTGGTGAACAGCCCGCTGTAAGTCCCCTCCATCCCCAGGAACCTGTTCGTGATGAAACTGGCGGTGAGCGAGGTGTTGCTCTCCATGATAAAGCGCAGCGTCGGCCCGTTGGTCGCGCCGGCGCTCCCGGTCCAACCCGTGAAGTAGCTGTCCGCGTCTGGATAGGCCGTGATGGAATAGTACTCGCCCACGTTCAACGGCGAGTTGGTTCCCGGAACATTGGTTTCCCCGCTGATGAAATTGGTCCCCTTGAACTTGCCGCTTCCGCTTCCGGCAATCGCGACCGTCAACGGGACCGGCGATTCCACAAAGAACTTCCTGGAAGCAAAGGGCGATGGATTGCCCGAAAAATCATAGCTCCGCGCCGCGAAAACATTGGAGCCGGCGGGAGGCGAATTGGTGGCCGTCCAATTGGAGGAGGAGCCGGTTCCCGCGCTCAAGACCGCCGCAAACGGCCCCAGCACGCTCGTCGCGCCGTTCAGGTTGGTAATCCAATAGCTGACATTGATCACCTCCACATTGTCCGAGGCCGTTCCTTTGAACGTCCACACCATCGCGTTGCTGCGCGTCCCGTCCTTCGCGGGCGAAGTAATCGCCACCTCCGGCTTGACATTGTCCTTCGACACGGTGACGGCGAGGGGCTTGTTCGAGACGGAGCCTCTGCTGTTGGACACGATCACCGTGTAACTGCCGCTGTTGGTGATGTACGCCGGGTTGATCACCAGATTGCTGGAGGTGGCCCCAGTGATGGCGCCGCCATTGGTCAACAGGTTGGTGGCGTTGAAGAGCCACTGGTAGGCCAAGCTGCCCCCGGTCGCCGCGACTGTCAAGCTCAACGGGTCGCCTTGCAGAATGCCCGAAGGGGCCTTCGGCGCGCTGGTGATGATTGGCCCCTGGAGCACCAACAGCACCGCCTCCGCGCTGGTGTTGCTGCCGTAGAGGTTTGTGACCACCACATAGTAAGTGCCCGAATCCGTCAACTTCAGGTTGTCCAATGTCAGGCTGCTGTCCGTTGCGCCCTTGATATTATCGGCCGCCGCGGTTCCATTCTTCCTCCACTGATAATGCAACGGCGTGGTGCCGCTGGCCGTCACCGTCAGCGTCACTTCGGAGTCCACCAGACCGTTCGTGCTGGCAGGCGAGCTGATAATGGAGGGGGGCGTGATGGTGGTGGTTGCGCCGGGGCTGAAACGGTAGACGGTGCCGCTGCCATCGTGGGCGGTGGCGGTGGTGCCGTAGAACTCGCCGGCGGTGGTGCCGGGGACCAACCCCTGCGGTGGATTGGGTTCGCCGCCGAGGCCTTTGCTAAACCAAACCACGAATTGCGGAATGCCGCCGGGCTGGTATAGGAAAATCGTTCCCCGGTTGTTGGCGCCTCCTCCGTAGGTTGTTCCGCATAGATTTCCGTTGGTTCCCCGCACCATCGCTCCTATGGGGGTGAACCCATCATACTGACGCTGGTCGAATGAGTAAAGGCCGGTGAAGGAACCATTGGAAGAAATGCCGAAAATCGTGCCATCGCCGTTCCCGTATGAATACGATGGATAACCGTAGTAGTAGTAGGATGGAGGACCGTATTGAAGAAACGATTGATAATTGATGTCGTTGCTGCCGCCAAACAGGGTGGTCCCGTAGAATATGCCGTTAGTGCCCTGCACCAGCGCGTTGGGGGCGTTGCCGTCCAATGGATTTCCGAACTCATCCTGAACGGTGCCGAAGGAATATAAGGTGGCAAAGTTGGTCAGCGATCCGGGGGGGCTCAGTTTAAAGATGGTGCCGAAGCCGTAGGCGCCCCCGCTCTGCGTAGTCCCGTAAAAATTGCCATCCGTGCCCTGTACCAAGGTGTTGGGGTTTTCGCCGTCCAGGATGTCGCCTTCCAGATTCGTCTCGGTGCCGAAGGCGTAAAGTATTTGGAAGTTCGGGTCGGAGACGGATGGAGCGAGGCGAAAGATAATCCCCCAGCCAATCGGGCCGCCTTGAGACGCGGAGCCGTAGAAATATCCGTCCTTTCCCTCCACCAGAGGGGAAGCAGACCCATAGGCGCCTTGGTCAGCGTCGGTGCCGAAGTCCCACAAGGTGGTTAGCTTGCCATTCTTGCCGTTGATCATGAAGACCGTGCCGCCCTCATTGATGCCGCCATCATAGGTGGTGCCATAGAGGTTCCCATCCGTTCCCACGGTCAAATCATTGGGGTTGCCGCCGTCCACGGAACTGCCATCGGCGTTGGTTTCCAAGCCGAATTGATAGAGGGTTGTCAAGTCGCCCGTTGAAGGCGCCACTTTGAAGATCAATCCACTCGAGGCGGCGCCGCCGTAAGTGAACGTGCCATAGAGGTTGCCGTCCGTGCCCTGAACCACACCGTTCGGCGGACCCGAATCATTATCGTCCGGAAATTCCCTGAGATCGGTGAAGTTGATACCCGGCAGGATCAACTCGGCGTTGGGGCCGCTATCTGTTTTCGAGACAAGCATCTGGCTGAGGTTGCTGGTGGTGAACCCCGTCACCAACCCGCCAAAAGTCGGATCCGGCACGCTGTCCCAGACGAAGTCAAAATTATTGGTGAACTCGGGCAAAAACGACCGCGGGGAGTTCTTGGCGCTGAAGTAGGCGGCCATGGACACTATATGGTTGGTGTCTCCATTGAAGGCCACGGGAGCAACGAGCGAATTCTCCAAATCGGTGATTTTAGCGCGGAATTCCTGCTCGGCCGCCGCATCGCTGGCGTCCAGGTTGAACAGCCGTGTTGTGTCCGCCGGGCGATTGCGAATGAATTGGGAGGCGGCCAGATAATTGTTGATGGCGTTTGTGAAGGCGCCCTGGGCGGCGTGGAAATCGTTGGTGGTGGCAAAGGTGAGCGCGTCGGGAAATCCACTCAGAACGCCCTCAATGCCTTCCTTGCCGGCGCCGGTGTTGAGAACGGGGGTGCCGGCGTAGTTGGAAATGGCCGAGACCGTGCCATCCACGTTCCAGGAGTTGACGGTGTAGATGGCGAACTCTTGGGCGTAAAGGATGGCCCGCAACATCAGGGCATCTCCATAGTCCACGGTCACATCCCCAAGGTGGGTCACCGCCTGGGGCAGGTACAGGGTGAACGAGGTGTCGGTGATCTGCGCCAGATTGGTTTCGGCGGCGGCCAGCACCGGCAACACATTGGTGCGAAACTGCGCCGTAACGTCATCCGCGTTCTCGTTGGCAGGATAGGCGATGCGGCCATGGGCCTGTCTCTGACGTTCGGCGGTCCAATCAAACACATCCCGGCCCTCCGTCGAAACACCCCACGCAGTCAGGAAATTGCTTCCCGGCGCCTGGCTCGGGAGGTTCAGGAGCCGCGTATATGCAAAAAACAAATTTGCGGCGGGGTCATTGGGCGAAGTGGCCACCGCAGTGGTGAAGGCGGCGAGCGCCGCGCTGATGTTGGTGTGCGCCAGATCATTGGTGCCCACGAGGTACTGCGCCCGCGCTGCCGGGGAGGCGCCGATCAGCAAGGCGGCGAGGATGGCTTTGCAATTCTTCATTTTGATGGTGTGTTGACTGCGGTTGGGTTGCGGACTTGGGAAATGTCGCCGAAAAGGAAAGTGTTCGTGGTGGGAGGCGTGGTTTGCAGGATCAGCTCGCCGGCCCGCGCCCCGGCCACCCGGAACGTCGCGCTCTCGGCGCGGAGTTCGACGGCGCCGGAAATCAACCGCACCCCGCCAGTCAGTTGCCACCGCTCATTGTCCAAAAACAGCAGGCGTCCGCCCTCCAGTTTGCTGGTGGGGGAAGCCACAATCTTGACCCCGCGCAATTCGACGTGGTTTCCCGTGTCCGCGCCGAGCCAGGAGCGCAAGCGGACCAGGTTCTTCGATGCCGGCGCAGGGTCCTTGACTTCGTAAGTGACCCCTTCCAGCACCGCCACCGGCAGGGCGCCGATTCGGAAGAACCCCTTCTTTTCGTACTCGGTATAAACCTTGTCCACGCTGATCACGGCGTAGAGCGCCTTGTCCGGTTCGCTGTAACGGGGAATCACCAAGTCCCGCGCCCCGCGCGCGGCCTGCATCCAGTTCATCACTGCCTGCCCGCGCGCCGGGAGAAACACAAAGGCGGCCAGGCAGAAAAAAGCCATCCGGGCTGTGGTTTTCATTATTCTCCGATCCACGTTCAACAACGCTCAAAAAATCTGTGAGCCGCAATTAGAGCGCCCGCACTCGGCGATTGCAAGCCTCAAAACGCGCTATCTGAGCTTGCTTTGGCGTCCAGTATGTTGATGCTCGCCAGGGGCCGGCGGCTCGGTCTGAGGTGGAAGAAGTGGTTGATTAGCGTGGCGCCATCGGGAAATTCAAGTCCGCGAACTCCGGGTAACTTGACGTGGTGGATGAAGTGGTTGGTTAGCGAGTCGTCATAGGGGGGGAATGGCTCTTCCCTGGAAAAATCCGCCCAGCAATTGATCGTGCCGTCCTTGGCCAGCGTCCAAATCGTCCAGCTTGTCCCCGAGGCGGCCAGCCAGTCGTGATACTTGCTCGGCCGCCTGGGTTTCATCGAGAAGAAGTCAATCGCCCAAAACGTGCCATCCGTCTCCAGTGCCAGGAATTGCTCACGGGCCAGGGACACCCCCACCCAATCTGGTTTGTTCCCGATCCGCACCAGCTCTCCAACCCGGTCTCTGTTGTTTCGCGGAATGTGCGTTCCGAAGAGACGGAGGTCCCCGGCGTCTTGTGGCTGCCATAAATCACGAGAAGCGCCGGCCCACAAGCCGCCATCGGTGCGGACGCCCATTAACAGTTCGCTGAATGAGCCGGCCAGCGAGGACCAATTGCCACCGCCAATGCCGGCCGGGACCAATTGGTGGTAATCGGCATAGTTAATTATCCGTCCGCCCAGATCTTGTCGGGGACCCCATTTCCAAAGGCTCCCGTCGCGCTTGACAGCCACGGCTTGCAAAAAGGGGGGATCAAGGAGATCCGCCCAATCCGGCTCCGGCCAAATTTCCACCGGATCTGGAAATTTCAAGCCGCGCCCTTCCGCATGAGTGCGGCTGGAGAGGATTCCCACTGAATCAACTCCCCATCCCCAGATCGTGCCGTCCTGCTTGAGTGCCAGGAACCAACTTCTTCCCGCGACAACCTTCTTCCAGTCCGAGTCGGATCCAATTTGCGACGGGTCTCCCTGGCGCGAAAGTTTCCAGAGCGTGCCGTCGGATTTCAAGGCGGTCGCGCCGTTGGTGTCAGTGGCTGCCAAGTCCACCCAGTTGGAACCGGCGGCGAAATGGCCGGACACATTCTGGATGTATCCCTGCGATTTCTCATCGAATTTCCCGGCCCAAAGCCGGCCATCGGGCAGCAAGGCATAGTAAGAACTGTCGTTCCCCGAAACGGCAATCATGGCCCGTCCAGCGCCGCTCAAGCGGGCCGGGCCGTGATGCGGTTCCAGGTCCATGAAATACTCCCAGCAACGGTTGTAAATCAAGCCGGCCACGAGCAACACAGAGGCGAAAACAGCGATGAACCGCGCAAAATTGCCCGCCCACAGCGCCCAGCCGGTTTGCAGCCGTTTGTAATTCCTGAACGCCATCCAGATGGAGACGACAATCAGGGCCGGCCAAAAGAGAACAGGGTAAAGCAAGCCGCCAAATTCAACGCCGTACGCGCCAAGCCCGACTTGTTCAATCAAGAGAACGCAGGAAAAGCCCAACAGAATTGGAAACAGCAAGGCCACCGTGAAGGCTTGCAACATGCCGCGGCTCATGGTCGAAGCGAAGAAGGAAATGGCTGCGATGGCGGCGGCGGGCCATACGAATTGTGTCAACGATGCGGTCCCCATGCGGCCGCCAGCGCCGAACACGGAGATGCCACCGCACCAATACTCCAACACCGAGGGAAGCACCCCGCCCAGAATCGTCCCCAGCGCCATCACCACGGCAAATTTCACCCAGAATTGACTCCGCTTGCGCACCGGCAGGCAGAGAAATCCTTCCAGGGTGTTGAAGCGGCGCTCCTCCGCCACCGCCACGCATCCCACCACAAACGGCGCCACCAGCCAGAGCGCCCCCGCGAAATCGAACACTTGCATATTGGTTGACCAAAAATGGCGCGCGGCCAAGGCCGCCAGATGCAAAACCAGCAGCAGCGGAACAATCACCAGCGTGACCTGCTGCAATTGCATTTCCTTGCAAATCAGCGCGGACAACGGGCCGCGTTTTTTCCGGAATCCGAACGCCAGCCGGCGGAAAACCCGGGCGCGCCCCGTCGCCAGCGAAATCTGCCCGCCGCTCCACGCCACATCCTGCGCGCGCATGAAAAGGCGCCGCGCAGCATAGAATCCCGCCACCGCATAGATTTCCAGAGGCAGAAAGAGGATCACCCGGGGCGCATCATCCCAGAAGATTGAGCAGAGGACGTTTGTCGCTATATAAATCGCCGTGGGAACCAGCACTGCGGCGAAGAAAGCCGTCATCACCTCCCGCAACAGAAGCGTGCTCCAAAGGCCGCCGGAAAAAGCCAGCAACGCCAGCAAGGCGGTTGCCCCGGCCATGTCCGCAAAAGAACCAAAATTGCTCAAGAACCACTGATCCGCATGGCGGTAACATAGCCACCAGCAAAAAGCAAAAACGGCCCAGGCTGACAGCACGGCCCCCTGGAGAAGTCCGACTTTGACACTCCAAAAACGCTCCCGTTTTTCCGGCTGGCTCAACAGGAGGCCAAACGTCCCCCAGCTCATTTCCTTTCCAAGTGTCGTCAAGCCTAAAAATACCAGCGCCAGGCCAAAACAAGGCAGGGATAGCCCCCGGCTGTCCTCTCTATCCTGCCCAAACCAAAGCGGCATTGTGGCCGCCGCCAGCGCCGCAATCCAGGCCGGCAGCAGCAAACGTATTTCCTTGCGCAGCAGCACACTTCCCGGCAGGACGACGCTCCAGCGGAGCCTTTCCGGCAGGGCGACGCTCCAGCGGAGCCGCTTCCGCCCCTGACTTTCTTTGCGCGAGAAAAGACTCATGGCTTGACGGGGCTGAGGGTTTTGGAGGCGACAAAGATTTCCTCCAGCGACAACGCTTCGCAGCGCACTTCCTCCGCATGATGGGCGCGGAGAGTCTCCATCAACTCGCCGCTCGACCCGTTGCAGAGCAATTCCAGCCAACGCCCGTCGCGCCGCGCGTCCAGCGCGCCCGGCAGCGCGACGGCGGGCGGCAGCGGCTCGGCAAAACGGGCGCGGATTCTTTGGAAACGCCCGCGCGCCTCGTCGGCCTCCATCGTCATGACCCCGCGCCCCTGCTCGATGATGGTGAATTCGTCAATCAATCCCTCGAACTCCGCGATCAGGTGCGTGGAGACAAACACCGTGCGATTCTCCGGGTCGCCCGACTGATAGGCGCCGATCACCGTCTCGATGAATTCGCGGCGGACGATGGGGTCCAGCCCGGAAGTCGGCTCGTCCAGCACCAGCAATTCCGGCTCCGGCGCAATGGCGCTGATCAGCGCCAGTTGCGTCTTCTGGCCCTTCGACAAGTTGGAGGTTTTTTGGGCCGGGTCCAAATCAAAGCGCCGCAGCAGGCCCGCCTCGACTTCGCCGTTCCACCGCGGGCGAAAGGACGCCAGATAACGGAGTGTGTCCCGCACGGTCATCCAGGGATAAAACGCCACGGCATCGGGCACGTAGCAAAGGCGCGACTTGACGGGCACTTCGTCCTTTTGCGGGTCCAGGCCAAAGACGCGCACCGACCCCGCCGTGGGCCGGAGCAGGTTGAGCAGGCACTTGATGGTGGTGGTCTTGCCCGCGCCGTTGCGGCCGAAAAAGCCGTAGCAGCGCCCCGGACGCACGGTCAGATTCAGGCCGTTGACCGCATCCAGTTTGCCGTAGCGCCGGGTGAGGCCCTTGAGTTCAATGATGGGTGAGTTCATGGCGATGGTTGGATTTTTGTTCTGTCAACTTGCATGGATCATTTCTCATTCGCTTGTTTGTCCTCAAAAAAACTCAGCCGCTCGCGGACGAGGCTCAAAAAAGTCTCCGCGTCCACCTGCAATTGGTGCGAGGCGACCACGGCCGCGTCAATTTCCTGGATCAACAGCTTGTGCCGGACTTGTTTGGTGAACGGGGAATGGTTCTCCTTGAGAAAGCAGCCCTTGCCCGCCCGGGTTTCGATCACTCCCTGGCTCTCCAACTCCGTGTATGCCTTGGCGACCGTATTCCGGTTCAGGCGCAACTCCTCCGCCAGCGGCCGGATGGAGGGCAGCGCCTCGCCGGGCCGGACCGCCCCCGAAGCCGCCGCGTAGCGGATCTGATCCACCAGTTGCAAGTAAGGCGGCTTGCCCGACTTAAAATCAATCTGAAGCAGCATAAAAATCTAACTGTGCTATGACAGTAGGACAGTTTGCCCGGAATGTCAACCGAAAAAATGAAAAAAATTAACGGGTGAAAATCGCCGCCCTTGCCCGGTTGATGTTTCCATTGGGTCCTTCGAGTCCTTTGAGTCCTTCGGGTCCTTCGAGTCCCTTGAATTTGAACGATCTCGTTTGGTTCCTTTGAAAATAAAACCTCCGTCTGGAAGAGCAGCATTCGCGCCGGTTCATTCCCCCACCGTCCAAGTCTCTCCGTCCCGGTGGATATGCCACAGGCCGGCGGACAATTCCACCTCCGGCACGGCTTCGTCTTTCGCGCCGATGCCGCGGAACAAATAACCCTGCCCGGCCAGCATCAGCCGGTCGCTTCCCGCCTCGGTTTTCCAACGGTAAATTTCCAGGCGCCACGGCTGGCTCCTGGCTTGCTCAAGCGTCGTCTGGCCTTTCCGCGCGGCGAAAATCAGCGAGTAGATTTCGGCGGCGGCCGGGTCGCGGACCACGCCCAGCACGCGGCGCTCATCGAAGAAATCCTCCGATTTGGGCAGCGCATTTTGCACCTGCGCCAGGGTCTTTTCGTCCTTTTCCGCCGGCCAACCGGCGACAATTTTTCCGCCGTTCTTGAACGCGAGGAAGAACTCCTTGCCCAAGGGCGAGGTCATTTTGAATTCGTTATCTGCGGCCGTCGGCGTCACGGCCAATCGCACGAGCGCGCCGCGAGTCAGGACGGCGATATTTGTTCCGGGCGCCCACTTCTGTCCGGTGGACGTGATGAAACGCAACGTGGCTGTCGCGGTGTCCGCCGCCGCCGCGCCTCCAAAGGAAATGCGGACGGGATAGACGAGGTCCTTCAAGGTCTGGCCCTCGCCGCCTGTTTGTTTGTACAGCAGCAGCACCTTTTGCGCCGACTCCGCGCCTTCGACATAGAGGACAGTCGAGTAAAGATGGCCGGTGAACGATTGGCCGCCGGACAGGATGACCGTCGCCGTCAGATAGCGAACCGGATACGGCTCGCCGAAATACTCCTTGGCGGTTTGCCCCGCCTCCTTGAACCGCCAGTTGCGATCCATCGCTTCCGACTCGGGTGAAATGCGGATTTCGCGCACGCGGTCCAGCTCCAGGACGTGGATTAGAGTGCCGGACTGGATCTTTAACGAGCCGCCCGGTGTCAACGAGATTTTGCCCTCCGCCGCGGCGCCGTCGGAAAATTCGACCCGGCCGTCGCGCGGCTCGACCGCGCCCGCGGCGGCAAGGACGGCAAAAGCCAGCAGGGCGGCCAGCGCGGCATGTCTTGTTATTTTGACTGGTTGTGGGTTGGCCATGCGGAGGCTCACTTCTTGATCTTTGGCGCAGCAGTCAGTTTCAGGCGCGACAGCCAATCGTCGAGAGTTGCGCGGCTGATCATGCGATGTGCGCCAACGTAGGCCTGATTTTTATCGGAGGGCCTCGGATGACGCGGATAAACTCGAACGAACCACAGACATCCTTCCCAGTCACGCAAAGAAATTTCGAACCGGTGGCCGTTCTCCGGATAGACAACGTGCAGTTCCTTCTTTTCACGCAACAATTCAAATGTCGGGCTCCGTATCATGGCACTTTCAAGGCCGGCAGGCTTTCCACGACATGGAGCGTCTCCAAGCTTACCGTGATGACTTGGCCGATGAGGCGAACAATGTATTGCTCATCGTCCAGACGGTTGGGGTCGCTGGCGATGTTGCCTTTCTCGTCGCGAGTGACGCGGTATTGGTCAATGACCCATTCAAGGGCGCTGCGGTTGCCGAGTTTGTAATCGAAAACTTCCGGCGGAATGCCGGACAGCGTCAGGAAATCGTTGTAGATGATGGCCGACTTGTCTTTGGTGAGTTTCATAGCCTCCACGCGCCAGTCGAGCGGGACCTGCTTGTTCTCCATGCGCTCCAATTTGAATTCTCTGGCGGATTCATAATTGACGTGCAAGTCGGCGAGTTTCTTTCCGGCAGCCACGAAGTCTTGGAACAGTCTCACGCTGGCTTTGGGATTGTGGTCCGGTTTTGCGTCGCCCTGCATCTTCCTGATGGCGGAAAGTGGAAACAGACTGCCGGGCTTCTCAGCCGCCGCGATTCCGATGAACGGAATGCGCGGGAGATCGCGTTTCAAGTTCCCGGCAAAACGAGTGCGGTAAAATAAATGATGCAATACCGCATAGACATAATGGAAAATGTCGGCGTACTTAATGGTGTCGTCATCGTAGAAAATCTGAAACAAAGTGCGCGCTTGGAGCGAGACGTTGTCCTGCTTGCGTTTGCCGTCTTCGGCGTAAGTGAAAAATGGAAAACACCTTAACTTCTCAAACGCAAAATCCAAAGAGACGGGTTTGTTTGTGGCAAGAGCGCCAAAACCCTGTCGGTTGCCTTCGCCGGGAACACAAATTGCAATTTCGCTTTTTGATTTGCCAGTAAAGAAACGGCCAAATGTGCCGGGGCGGTCAACGAAAAGCGGAGCATGGTAAAGGTATTGCGTTGTGAAAGGCCGGTATAACGCAGGGATCATTTTGTGCGCATCAAATTCAGCCTCCCGCTCCTCACGAAGAAAACGCTTCAATGTCTCGCTCCATTTTACTTTTTCGTAATTGACGAAATTATCAACGTCGTCCGGCTTGCCTTTCTTTTTCCAGCGGTGAAGTTCCGCGTTATAATTGTCGGCAAACTCCTCAACCCGTTTTTCAAGCCTTTCTGCGTTGAAATCATAAACAACGGAATCCCGATTTGTTGATAGGCCGAGGGAGTACGTGCGGAAGACCGTGGGCATACTCAGCCCGGCTTTTGCGTCTTTGCTGCCGATTGGCAAAAAAGACTCAAATTCCTCGTCCGTCGGGCTTGGAAACCAATTGTGGCGCTCATCCGGCTTCAGTGTTTTCCATCTGATTCCACTCACGTCTTTTCTGGCGTCCAGCAGCGCGAATTTCTCTTTGCGGTGCAGTTCGCCAGCCACCTCGAAGTACTTGATCACTCCCGCTCGCGGCGCCTCGCTCTTTGATTTCCTTGGCAACTTGATGAAGAGATTGATGCTGACGCCGACCATGATGCCAAACACATTCCCATTCCCAGTCTGGCCTTTGCGCACGTTGCCGCCCAAGTCGAGGACATAGATCAGGTCAAAATCACTCGCAAGGTGTTTTCGCATCCCGTCAAACGAGTAATCAGATACAAATGAATTGTTATTTACGAAACAAACAATGCCCGCGTCAGCGATTCGGTCGGTGGCATAGCGGATGGCTTTGACGTAAGGGTCGGACAATTTCCGCAGAAGGGTGGCCTGCGAATCCGAAGCATAGGTATTGCTGATACGCGCATCGAGTTCCGGATACTTGCGGTTTTTGTTGTTGTCGTTTTCATCGGCTTGGCCGGCATTGTACGGCGGATTGGCGATGATAACCTTGATGGGCGCGTTTTTCTGGCGGTCAACGCGGGCGGAATTGGCTTCATTAAACAACACATTGTGGAAATCCCCCTGGTCTGGTTCCGCGGTTTGAAAGGTGTCCACGAGGCAGATCCCTTGAAAAGACTCATATTTCCCGACAGCCTCATAATACGCATGCTCGATGTTCATGGAGGCAACGTAATACGGCAGCAGCATCACCTCGTTGCAATGCAGCTCCTCGGCATATTTCTGCGGCAGGGCGGAGCGTTTAATGCACCGCATGATGTTCACGACAAAATTCCCCGTGCCAGTGAATGGGTCGAAAATGTGAACGCCCCGGTCCGAGAGCGATTTGCCAAAGTCGTCTTTCAGGACCTGCTCGACGCTGGCAACCATGAAATCAACCAGCGGCTGCGGCGTGTACACGATGCCATGCGTGTCGGCGACCTTGACGCAAAAGCCTTGGAAAAACCTCTCATAGACGGTATTGAGAAACGTCTGTTTTCGGCTGAATTCGTGGATGGTGGCCGCGGCGTTCTCAATCGCCACGTAAAAATGATTGAGGTTCTTAGTAAAGCCGTCGCGGTCAAAGGCGTGCGAAGTCAGCGCACCGATGACTCTTTCTATTTCCCGGGCGATGACGTTGCGAGCGGTAAAGTCGGCCACATCGAAGATTTTGCGGAAGATGCGCTCGGTCAACAGGTGTTGGATAATCATCTCCTCGACGGCTTCGACCGAGAGATCAGGGTTCAGGGAACCGCGACAGAGGGCCAGAAAGCCGTCGAACGCTGTGACAAACCTCTGGTTGGTTTGGCGCTCACTCTCGATCAACTCTTTCAGACTCCGGCCCAACTGCGGGACTTTGTCGCTGAATTGCTCGATGGCCTTCCCCCAATTCACAATTACAGCAGGCGCGTATTCGATGAACAGCGTGAGAATGTGGACCAGTTGGTCGGGCTTGGTAAGGTCGGCGTCAAATTGCCTTGTGCCTTGCTGGTAAAGGACAGCGCGGCGGGGAGCTTGGAAGAGAATGTTGTCGCTTGGATAACCGGCGGACAACTTGTTTTTTATCTCTTTGTCCAAGTCATCCGCCCTGTCTTTGGCTTCCCAAAGTCCGTGATCCAGGTGCCATTGGTCCAGGAGCGCGCCATCAATTTGCACTTGTTTGCCGCCTTTTACTTTCTGCCGATATTCCGGGATGAGCTTCCAATCAAACTGCCGGGCGCAATGTTCGAGCAGTTCCTGAAAAGCGGAGCGGACAGCCGATTCGTGGCTGATGCCAAGTTCTTCAAATCGGGCCAACGAATCGTAATAGGCGATTACCGCCTTGTGCGTTGGCTTGAGGTTCAGGATCGGCATGGAGCATCAATAAGCCGGGAACCGGCGCGAGGGAAGAAATATCTTCCGGTCAGACTTCTTTCACCACGCCCCAATGGACATCCAGGCGGCGCGTCAAGTAGAGGCGGACGGCTTTGACGAGCACCGCCGCTTCCAGCCGTTGGCCCAGGGCGACAAGGTCCTTGAGGCTGCTGCTGGAATGGACCGGCGCGGCGGCTTGGGCGATGATCGGCCCTTCGTCCAGGTGCATGCTGACAAAATGCGCCGTCACCCCAATGATCTTCACGCCGTGCTCGTAGGCCTGCCGGTAGGCTTGCGGCCCCGGAAAACTGGGCAGCAGCGACGGATGGATGTTGATGATCTTGTTCTTGTAACGCCAGACGACATTGGGCGAGAGGATTTTCATAAAGCGCGCCAGCGCCACAAAATCCACCTCCAGCTCGTCCAACAAACGCAAGAGCCGCCGCTCCGCCGCCGCGCGGTCGTGCCAGGGAACGTGAAAGAACGGAAGCCGGAACCGGCGGGCCAGCGGCTCCAAATCGCGCCGGTTGGAAATCATGGCGGCGGGCAGGGCCTGGAGGCGTCCGGCGCGCAGGGCCTGGAGCAGCGCCTCCGCGCAATGCGGTTCGCGGGTCACCATCAGCGCCATCCGCTGCCGGCGGTTCGGCTCCGTCCAGCGCACCTTGATTTCCATTCCCAGTTGTTGGGCCAGGCCGGCCAGGCCGGCCGTCATCGCCGCCTGGTCCCCGACCGGCCGCGGCCAGGAGGCCTGGAGGGTCATGCTGAACTGGCCGCGCGTGACCTGCTCTTCGAGCGCCTCGATGTTGGCCCGCTGCTCAAAGAGAAAGCGGGTAATGGAGGCCACGACCCCGGTTCTGTCGCGGCCAATAACGGTCAGAGTGGCAAATTGTTTCATGGCAATCTTAATTCCTAATCTTAATCTTAATCTCTTCTTCTCTTCCCGATGGCTAGGATTAAGATTATGATTAAGATTAAGATTAAGAACCCCACACCGCCACCCAAAAAGACGGCATGCACCCTGAAGAAAAGCACCGGCAGATTCCTGCTTGCATTGGTTCGACATCTCTCTGTATCGTTCACGGTGTTCCAAATGAGTCCGGTTTTCGGATTCCAAGATCAAATTATAGAAAGGAAATTCATGCCCCTCGAATTCAGAAAGCAGCGTGATACTGGTGTGAAGTTCAACGGCACGCATCCCCATCTCGCAAAGGAGAAAACCACGCTCCGGCATCTCCTGATCCCCGTCATCGCCGCCTTGTCCGTCTCGGCCTCCGTCTTTGCCGTGCCGGTCCCCATCCCCGGCGATGCGCCCGTTCCCGTGGATCGTGTCCGCCTGGGCAATACCAACGTGATCCCCATGACCGGCGTCTGGCGCTTCAAGCTCGAACACGGCACAAGCCCCGCCGTCAAGGGAGAACTCCCCGCCGACGCCGCTGTGCCCGACTTCGCCTCGCCCGATGCCTCCGATGCCGGCTGGTCGAACATCCCCGTCCCCGCCAACTGGGAAATCGAAGGCTTCTCCATGCTCCGATACAAGGACCGCCTCGGCAACGTATCCGATGACATCGGGCTGTACCGCCGCCTGGTGGATATTCCGGCCGCTTATGCCGGCCAGCGCGTTCTCTGGCACTTCGACGGCGTGTACAACGGCGCGGAGGTCTTCGTCAACGGCCAGCGCGTCGGCTACCACGAAAGCGGCTTTACCGCCTTTGACATGGATGTCACCGAGGCCATCAAGCCCGGCCGGCGCAATCTCTTTGCCGTGCGCGTCTATAAGAAAACCCCCTCCAGCAATCTGGATAAAGGCTGCTATTGGTGCCTCGGCGGCATCTACCGCGAGACCTACCTCGTGGCCCTCCCGCAACTGCGCGTGGACGACCTCACCGTCGTCACCGACCTGGATGCCCAGTACAAGGATGCCGCGCTCAAGTCCACAGTCCGCGTTGCCGGCCCGGCCGGGGCGCATTTCGTTCTCACTGGGGAACTGTTCACCCTGGACGGCGCAAAGGTTGCCCTAAAATACCTCCCCGCCCGCGAGGATGTTCCCCCCCTCGGTGATATGCCCGTGTTGGGGAATTTATTTCGCCGGCCCGATGGGAGCAGGTCCGGCAACATCGGCCCGGACGGAACCGCCACAGTCACCATCGCGGCGGGCGTGACCGCCCCCAAGCTCTGGTCGGCGGAAAAGCCGAATCTCTATTATGTGTTCTACCGTCTGTCGGACGGCGGCCAGAAGGTCGTCGAGCGCGTTCAGGACCGCATCGGTTTCCGCAAAGTGGAGATGAAAGGCGGCGTGGTGCAGGTCAATGGCGTGCCGGTCAAATTCACCGGCGTCTGCCGCCACGAGGAATTCTCGATTTACGGCCACGCCCTGACCGAGGAGTGCTGGAAAACGGACATCCTCCTCATGAAGGCCGCCAACATCAACGCGATCCGCACCACCCATTACCCGCACGCGGAACGATTCATGGAGCTGTGCGACGAGGCCGGCTTCTACCTCCTGGATGAAATCTCCGCCTGCTGGATAGCGGAGGAAGTCAACAATGCTTCCCGCACATGGGCTTACACATCCCGCACCATGGAAACGGTGGCCCGCGACAAGAACCGCGCCTGCGTCGTCGCCTGGAGCTGCGGCAACGAAAGCGGCTACGGCAAGAATGATCAGGCCGAGTTCGACTACGTGAAGGCCCACGACCCCACGCGCCTGGCCTTCATCTCCCAGCAGAACCTGGACAAGAACCCCAAGACCGACTTCGAGGACTACCATTATCCGAGAATTGATGTTATTAAGTCCATAGCCGCCAGCTCCAACCGGGCCAAGGCCCCCGCCTTCCTTACCGAGTATTCCCCCAGCGGCGGCGGCGTCGCTTATGCCTGGGATGTCATCTGGCCCTCCGACAGCATGGCTGGCGCCTTTCTCTTTCAATGGCAGGATGAGGGAATGGTTGACAAGTTCCCCGATCGCTGGCCGGTCCACAGCCCCAATGCTCCGCCCGCAAACTACGTGCCCGGTTCCCTGCCCGCGGTGGACGGCATTCCATCCGCCGACATGGCGACCGGCATGCGCCTTACGGGCGGCCCCAACGCCGTCACCACGGATCGCCAGACCTTGAAGCCGCTGTATTACAACCTCAAGCTGGTCTATAGCCCTGTCAACACCACGGCCCGCGAGGTGGCCCCGGCGGGCGGCCAGTGCGTCGTCCCGCTCCAGAACCGCTACTCGTTCACCGATCTTTCCGAACTGACCTGCCGATGGCAGGCGCTCGCCGGCGACAAGGTGCTCGCTACCGGCGAAAGCCATGTCGCCGCCAAACCGCGTTCCACAGTGGACGCTTCGTTCCCGGCCACTCCCGGCATGGACACCCTGCGCCTGGAATTCATCCATCCCGACGGCCGTGGCGTCTATACCGCCAGCCTGCGCGCGAAGAGTTAACGGGTGTAACAGGACACACTCTGGAAGGCAGGGCGGCCCCGCCGCGCCGCCCTGAATTAGGGCGAAGCAGCAGCTTCCCCCTGCCAGATGCCCCGCTTTTCCCTGCAAATCCGCAATCCGCAATCCGCAATGGGAGAATCCGCAATTGCCCGAATGTTACATTTTGCAATCCGCTCGCCTTTTGAATGACATTTGCTGGCGGACGGTTATACTTCCCCCCGCTTTATGCCGTCTGAAGAAGCACCAACGCTGGCGTCGGAACACCTCCTCAACCGCGAGTTGAGCTGGCTGGAGTTCAACCATCGCATCCTGCAGGAGGCGATGGACCCCGCCACGCCGCTGTTGGAGCGGGTCAAGTTCTTTTGCATCTTCAGTTCCAACCTGGACGAGTTCTTCGAGGTGCGCGTCGCCAGTCTCAAACAACAGGTGGACAGCCCGGTCGTGGAACGTTCGCCCGACGGCTTGACCGCCACGGAGAACCTCCGGGCCGTCATCCGCCGCGTCCGCCAACTGGTCGGGCGTCAATACAAATCCTGGCGCGCGGATTTGCGGCCCGCCCTGGCCGCCAGCGGCATCCGCTTCCTCTCCTTTGCGGAATTGTCCGCCGGGGACCGCGCCTGGGCGGAGGATTTTTATCGCACGCAGGTCCGGCCGGTGCTGACGCCGCTGGGGCTGGACCCGGCCCATCCGTTTCCGCAGTTGCTCAACAAATCGCTCAACAGCATCGTCCAACTGGAAGTCGAGCAGGCGGGGCAAATGCGCCAGCGCCTGGCGGTGGTGCAGGTCCCGCGCGCGCTGCCGCGCCTGGTCAAGCTGCCCCGCCCCGATTCCTCCGCGCAGGATTACTTGTTCCTGGGTGCGCTGATCGGCCATTATCTGGCCGACCTGTTTCCCGGCACCACCATCCTCGGCCACTGGCATTTCCGCGTCACCCGCAACAGCGCGCTCTACATTGACGAGGAGGAAACGGCCGGCCTGCTCAAAGCCGTGGAAATTGAATTGCACAAGCGCCGCCGCGGCGAGGCCGTGCGGCTGGAAGTCGAACACGGCTGCCCGCTGGAAATCCGCGCGCAACTCCTGGAGAACCTCGGCCTGGCCGAAGACGATCTTTTTGTGATTGACGGGCCGGTCAACCCGATCCGCCTGGCGGTCATCGCCGAGGGGGACCATTCGCCCGAACTGCGCTTTCCGCCGTTTGTCGCCCCCGTCGCCGCCGCGCTCCGCGAGCATCCGGATGTCTTCGCCGCCATTCGCGAGCGCGACCTGCTGCTGCACCATCCCTGCGAGAATTTCAGCAGCGTGGTGGATTTTCTCCGGCAGGCCGCCGCGGACCCGAACGTGCTCGCTGTCAAACAAACCCTTTACCGCACCGGCGGCGATCCGCAAATCGTCGGCGCCCTGATGGACGCCGTCCGCAAAGGCAAGCAGGTAACGGCCGTCGTGGAGTTGAAGTCCCGCTTTGACGATGCCGACAACCTCCTTTGGGCGCGGCGTTTGGAGGAGGCCGGCGTCCATGTCCTCTACGGCCTGGCCGGCGTGAAAATCCACGCCAAGATGTGCCTGGTGGTGCGCAAGGACACCGACGGCATCCGGCGCTACCTGCACCTGGGCACGGGCAATTACAACCCCGCCACCGCGCGCTTTTGCACCGACTTGAGCCTGCTGACCTGCAAGCCCGCCTTCGGCGAGGACGCCACCAATCTGTTTAATCTGCTGACGGGCGTCTGCCAGTTCCAGGGGACCAAGAGGCTGCTCGTCGCCCCGTTCGAACTCCACCGGCGCATGATCGCTTTGATTGACAGGGAGGCGGCCAACGCCGCCCGGGGCCTGCCCGCGCGCATCATCGCCAAAATGAACGCGCTGTCCGACCCGCTCATCATCGCCGCCCTCTGCCGCGCTTCGCAGGCGGGCGTGCCGGTGGATTTGATCGTGCGCGGGGTGTGCTGCCTGCGCCCGCGCGTCAAGGGCGTGAGCGAGCGGATCACGGTGCGGAGCATCGTGGACCGTTTCATGGAGCACAGCCGCGTGTTTTATTTTGAAAACGCGTGTCAGCCGGAAATTTTCGCCGGCAGCGCCGACTGGATGCCGCGCAATTTCTTCCGCCGCATCGAGGTCGTTTTTCCCATTGAGGACGGCAATTTGCGCGAGCGCATCCGGGGCGAATTGCTGGAAACCATCCTGCGGGACAACGTAAAGGTTCGCTTTTTGCAGCGCGGCGGCTCCTGGAAGCGCCCGCGCCGCGCCGCCGGCGAACCGGCGCGCCGCAGCCAGAGCGAATTCATCCAAATGGCCGAATCCCCGCCGCGGGCCGGGGCCGCCGCCGGGGAAAGCGAGTTTGCCCGGTTCAAGCTGGTGCCAAGCCCGTTTGCCGCAGGAGGTGCGGGAGTGCATGAAAGGCTAAAGGCTGAAGGCTAAAGGCTAAAAGCTCCGGCAGGGCGAGGCTCGTGGCGAGCCGTTGCAATGCGGCGTTTCGGCTCGGCGGGAGCCTCGCCCTGCCGGGAATTTGAAATACCATTGGTTACATTTATGTTGACAACTCAGTTTATTCCCGCCGCCGAGCCGTCCAGCCGCCGGCTCATGATCGTGCTGCACGGTTTGGGCGACACGCTGGAAGGCTGGCTCTGGCTGCCGCAGGCGCTGCAACTGCCGTGGCTGAGTTTTCTGCTGGTCAACGCGCCGGAGCCTTATTACGGCGGCTTTTCGTGGTTCGACATTGATTCCGGCGCGGGGATCGCGGAAAGCCGCCGGATGCTTTTCGAGTTGCTGGACGGACTCAAGGAATTTCCCGCCGCCCAGATTGTGTTCTCCGGTTTTTCGCAGGGATGCCTCATGTCCATTGAAGTCGGGGCGCGTTATCCGCGGCTGCTGGCAGGGATTGTGGGCATCAGCGGTTTCGTGCATGAGCCGGAGAAATTGATCCGCGAATTGTCCCCGGTGGCGCGCCAACAGCGATTCCTCCTCACGCACGGCACGCAGGACACGCTGCTGCCGATCCAGGGAACGCGAAAGCAAGTGGAGTTGTTGAAGCAGGCCGGGCTGAACATCGAGTGGCGCGAATTCGTGAAAGCCCACAACGTGGCCGGCGAAGCGGAATTGGCGGTCATCCATCGGTTTATCCGGGAATGCTATGGCGAGACGAGGACGAACGAGGGATGACCCGTTCCTCTAATCAATCCCAAAGGGATTGCATCATTCAGCCCAGGGTTGCGACTTGGCCGGCCGTAGCGCAGCGAAGGCGGGGAAACGAGCTGCCTTGGGGAGAACCTTGTTGACAACATCTTATGAAGTTGTAATCAGCAGCAGGCCCGGAATATGCCGCTCCTGACGGAGCTGGATAATCCTCTTGGCTGCGGTTCTACAAATATGCCGCGCCTACGGCGCTGCCACTCACAGGGCCGGCCAAGCTGGAGGCGGGCGATCAGCGCCGTAGGCGCGGAATATCTGTAGCAGCCAGAGCAGAGGAAATGGAAAGCCCCGTAGGGCCGACCGTATGTCTATGAATGCCCCGGCAAACACAACCCGGCGTCATTCGATATTTATTCCCTTGGCCCAAATGGCAAGGGCGGCGATGAGGCAATTGGCAATTGGACAGCAACGAATAGGTAATGCGGCGGTGGCGAGTGGAAAAGCGGCGCTGGCGCGCGCGCACTCCAAGGCGGCCTGCCGGCCGCATGCGCTATGCGCGAAGCGCCGTGGAGTGCGGCGCGCCAGCGCCGCTTTTGCCTCACGCCCAAAACAGACCAAGCCGCCCACAAGTTTTTGCCGGAAAAAGGTTGCCCGTTCCCGTGTCCGCTCTTAACGTGCGGTGTGTCGGTTTGTTTCACTATTTTGGGAAGCGGGTCGGGTGGCAATTGCGCTTACTTGGAAACGCCGGGCGCGCGCCTGCTCATTGACGCCGGGCTGTCCGGACGCCAAATCCGCCAGCGCCTGGCCGGCATCGCCCGCTCGCCGGAAACGCTCCAGGGCATCCTCATCACGCACGAACATTCCGACCACATCGCCGGCCTGGTCGGCCTGGCCGCGCGGCTCGACCTCCCGGTTTATTGTAACCGCCTCACCCGCGAAGCCATCGAAGCCCAGTTGCACATTCAAATCAGCGCCCGCATTTTCGACACCGGCGCCTCCTTTGAAGTCGGCGACATCACGGTGGACACGTTCGCCGTGCCGCACGACGCTTATGATCCGGTCGGTTTCCTCCTCCACACCCCTTCCGGCAACATCGGCTTTGTCACCGATTTGGGCCACGGCACAAAGCTGGTGGCCGAGCGCGTCCGCGCCGCCAATGTTCTCCTGCTCGAAGCCAACCACGATGTCAAAATGCTGCGGGACGACCCGCGCCGCCCGTGGAGTTTGAAGCAGCGCATCCTGAGCCGCCACGGCCATCTCTCCAACGACGGCGCGGCCGATCTGCTCGAGCAAGTCGTCTCCGCCGGGCTGGGGCGGCTTTACCTGGGCCATCTGAGCCGCGATTGCAACCGGCCGGAACTGGCCCTTCGGGTCGTCAGCGAACGGCTGCGGCAGGCGGGCGCAACGCACGTCCAGGTGGAGGCCGCTTCGCAGGACACGCCTTCCCCCACTTTCGAACTGCATTAAGATTAAGAGTCAAGTCAAAGGGCGTACAGCGCGTAGTCCAGGAGGGGGGAGACCAGGTCCAGTTGCCGCAAATAATCGGGCACCGCTTCGACCGGCGCCGATTCCGCCAGCGAATCAAATTCCTCCTCCACCAGCACACCCGCGGGGGTGGGGGTCACGGCTTTGTGGAAATGAAAGGCCGGATGATTGACAGCCCAGGTCCCCGGCTCAACCGGGATGGAAGCCGGCAGGGTGATTTCCGCGCGAAACACCTCGTGTTCGGGATAGGTCAAACCCAGCGGCATCGTGCGCGCGGACACCAGCGGCTTTCGCGCCGCGCGGTCTATGTTGTAGGAAAAAAACCGGCAGACAAATCCCGGCGCCGTCGGCACCAGATTCCACATATTGGGGATCTGATAATACTCCGTCACCACCACTCTGTTCGCCTTTGCGTCGTCCGCATATTCCAGCGGCATCGAGGCCACGATGCCCGGATAAAGCGCCGCGAACGCGTTTAAATCCTCCATGCCAATGGCCGAATGTTCCGCGCTGGCAAATCGTCTCCGCAGCGCCACCGCGTCGGCCCCTTCCGCGAGGGTCACGACCTTGAGATCGGCCGGCTGGCGCACGTCCCGGACGAGGACGTATTCCAGCACGGTGGTTCTCGGCTGAACCGGCGACTCCGGGATGGCCGTCAGGCCGGTCGTTTTCGGACGGATGACCAGGCCGAACCCATAATTGGGCCAGGAGCGCGCGGCCAGCGGGCCGCGCTCGAAACCGGCCGTCGGGTCCAGCCAGTAGCTCTGGTTGTCCACCGACACCTGGACGATGGCATGATCGAAGACGGCGGGCGTGGGTTGCCAGTCCTGGATGGCTTGGTGCAAATCGGTGGAGACGAGAACGGGATTGGCTTCGATGCCCAACGCGCGAAGAATCGTCACACACAGCAGCGTCTTGTCCTTGCAATCGCCGAAGCGGCGGGCAAAGACCAGCGAAGGATCGGCCGGCGTGTAGGACGCCGCCCCGGTTTCAATTCCCTGGTAGCGGACTTCGTCCTGCATGAACTGGAGCACCGCCAGCACCCGTTCCTCCATGGCGGGCAGACGCCGCCACAGCGCGATCTGCCGCGTCAACTCCGCCGACAGCGGCAAAGCGTTGGTGAAGATCGGCAGCGCCCACTGGTTGACATCCGTCCATTTTTGGAACTCGCTCCATTGCACCCAGGGCAGGGGATCGTAACCGGCCGGCAACGGGGCCTCCCGCCGCAGCCCCGGCACTTTCTTGTAATCCCAGGTGTACTCGATCAAATCCCCCTTCCGCGCGGCCGCCGGTTTGGTGTCCGTCCCGTGGTTCTTGAGGTAAAGATGCCGGTTGGTGGGCCAGAGCAGCCGGGTGGACAGGCGCTCCACCGGCTCGTACTTCCGCGCCAGAACCGCGCCGGACGTTTTCGCCCCGCCGCCCGCGTTCTCCCCGCGAAGCGTCCAGGCAAAATCCACAATGTCGCCCACCCGCACATCTTCCAACAGCAGCAGCGCCGTCTTTTCTCCGGTGAAAAGAAACCGGTCCACATCCCGTTCCGGCTGGATGACTTTGATTTTTCCCAGGTCCAGTTCGTTGAAGGCATTGCTGCCGCGCCAGATTCTGGCCCAGTGGAGGAACAGCGATTGGCGGCTGGGATCAAAATCAATGGAGAGACGGGAGCCGCTTTGCACGCCTTCGAGGGTCAACAACTGGCGCGCCTCGTGTTGGAAAGTCTCCCGCGCCTGCGCATTGATCTGCAGATCGCGCAACAGAAGATGCGAAGTCAGGCCCGAATTCGTATCCTCCGGCCGGGTCAGCCGCTGGAACGGAAGCGGGGAAATCCAGCCCGAAGGCGCGGCGACGGAGACGGCGGGATCAGCCGCCCGCGCCGCCATCGCGCAAAGGCAAAAGAGCGCGGCGAAAACCCGCCCGGCTTTGCCGCGACACCTCCCGCTCACAACGGCTTCCCGGCAAACTTTCCACCGCAAGATGTCCGAGCCAGCATTCAAACGATTCAAGAAATTCGCGTTCGAGCCACAGCCGAAACCTAACATCTCCCCGTCCCCTTGGAAAGCCAAAAATCCTGAAAAAGTAATGCGCCGGTCGTGGAGGCCAGGGCGACGCCCGAGCCGTGACGCGATTTCGGATGGCGGATTTTAGAACAGGAGAAAACAGAGGAAACGGAGAAAGGCAGAGGGGGAATTCTCTGTTATCTCGGTTCTCTCCTGTTCAGATGTTTTCATTCTCTCAATTTCGGATTGCGGATTGTTGAGTGCGCAAAACAACAATGTTCGCCTTCATGGCGGGGCAGAGCTGCTGCTCTGGCCTGAATTCTTGGGCGGCGCGGCTGCCGCGCCGCCCTGCCGAAAACTCACGGCAGCCTGGCCCGGTAAAAGCGCCACGCAAAACTCGTCCAGCACGCGGCGGGCTGTTTGCGGCAAATCACCGGCTCCACGGGCCTGGGCAGCATCCCGATTCCATCGGGACCCGTCCCGCCGGGCCACTGGCCCGGCGGAAGCCCGAATACGGCTGTTGGCAAGAGCGCGGCGGCGCAACTGGGGTCCATGCCTCCCGGTTCCGGTCGGCGAGTCGCCGACCGGGACAGGTCCCGATGCAATCGGGATGCTACCCGCCGCGGGCCGGGGACTTGGTTTCGCACAGCCCCGTGACATACCCGGATTTCGCACCTGAATAGTCCACTTTCCTGAAAAAAGTTGTCGCAAACGCCGATTTTGCTCTTGCTTATGATAAGCCTTTACACTTATCATACAACCA
>Ga0181518_10001017_pt1 | contig 29552 bp, 20 predicted proteins | sample PEATcosm2014_Bin_28_FD_119751 | JGI IMG/M metagenome (GOLD analysis project Ga0181518, IMG submission 119751) | Peatland microbial communities from MTU Mesocosm Facility, Houghton, MI, USA - PEATcosm2014_Bin01_60_metaG | ecosystem: Environmental > Terrestrial > Soil > Wetlands > Peat | place...
AAAATCATGGGCCGCCAGAGCATCCCGATTCGAAAACTGGTCTCTTCTAATAACTCTATAAAATCCAATCGCTTACAGGTGAGGGTCGATTCAATTCCCATAGCCTAACCGCGTCCCCCGCAAGCGCCAGCGGCTCACTTCAAACGATCCTATCGAAACTGCCCCCGAACGGAAACAGGCTCAATCCAGCCTCGTCTAGCGGGGCAGTCCCGATAGGAACCTAACGTTTATCAATACCTATCCCGAAGTAGAGCGCGACGAGCGGTTGTGAATCCGACGCCGTCAGGGTTCTGTGTGAAAAGAGCAAGACTCCTGGAAAGCCCCACCCCCTCAGTGCGAATCGCTGAAAGGGTGGGAACCCGGTTTTCTGAAACGGTGACGGGCGGAGCTTAGTATTCACCCTTGTTGTGTTCCGGCGTGATTTTGAAGACTACGCCGCAGTTGCAGGTTGGGTCTCCTCCGGCGGTTGTTGTGCCGTAGATGTCTCCGTGTTGGTCCATATACAGGTTGGCCCATGGGTCGGCCCCGTCCGTGCCTTTGAAGGTATGCAGCACGGTGTAGCGGCCCTGGCGGTCAAAGCGAAAGACCACGCCGCAGCCGCCGGATGCGCTGCAGGCGGGATCGGTGGTGTCGCCGCCCAGGGAGGTTGCACCGTAGAGATTGCCACGGCTGTCGAAGATAACGCTGCCGAGCGAAGTGAACCCATCTGCGCCTCCGGCGAAGTTGTAAAGAACGGATTCTTTACCGCTTTGGTCGACTTTGAAGATGGTTCCGTTCCCGAGATTGGTGCTGCTCACCGCGCTGCCGCCATTGCCGGTAATGCCGTAGAGGTTGCCCCAGAGGTCTGTGGTGAGCCAGCCATCGGGGAACGGACCGCCGTCTTTTCCGTCGAAGGTGTGAATCACGGAGAAACTGCCGGCGTGACCGATCTTGAAGACGGTACCGCAGCCGAGCGCGCCGGCAAGAGCCGAGACCGTCTCGTTGCAGAATGAACTCGATAGGTCACCGCCATTGGAGGCGACACCGAAGAGGTTTCCCTGCAAGTCAAGTAGGAGGGTGCCATAGGGGCCGTATCCGTCGGAGCCTCCGGTGAATGCGTGGAGGACGGTCTCGTTGCCTCTGGGATCCACTTTGTAGACAACGCCGCAGCTTCCGGGAGGTCCGTCTCCGGTGCAGGCTGGGTTGGAGATACCGCCCGCCAATATAGTAGTGCCGTACAAGTTGCCGGCCGGGTCGCGAACGAGACCAGAAGAGACACCGTAGCCATCCGATCCTCCTTTGAAGGAGTAGAGGATTGACTCGTTGCCGTCGCGGTCGAGCTTGAACACTACCCCGCATCCCGAAATAAATCCGCATGGCGAATCGGCTGTCAGGATCCCGCCGCCTCGAGCCGTGCTGTAGAGATTGCCGGCGTTGTCGAGTAGCAATTCGGCACTGGGAAAGGCGCCGTCGGAGCCGCCTTTGAATTGATACAGGATGGATTCGACGCCGTCGCGGTCGATCTTGTAGACGACGCCGCAGCCGGGAGCGAATGGGCTGTTCTGGCAAGGCGCGTTGGAGGTGTTCCCGCCGCCAATGGTGGTGCCGTAGAGATTGCCGTTTTGGTCGCTGATGAGGCTACCGTATGGGGACGCCCCGTCGGCGCCTTTGAACGTATGGAGCACTGTGTATTGGGCAGCGTCCTGCGCTGCGACGTGTGATGGCATTGCCAGCAGCATGAACAGACCGGCTGCGGCTATGGATGTGAAAGCTCTGTGTAACATAATTGATCTCCTTGGGAATTCAGAGTTAGGTGCGCATTGGCGTGCTGGCAACTACTGACGCTCAGTCCAGGCCAATAGGCAAGACAAAGGGGGGGATCAATCGCCTGACATGGGAGACGCTTCGCGGTAATTCCCACGTCAGGTGATTGCGATGGCGGACTTACCGGCCAGGCGCGGTGGATGCAATGAGCGTCCCGTGGCTCGGCGACTTCAGTTTGGCCAGCTCCACCTTCTCGAACTTGCTGGGGACCAGGCTCCGCGCGCGGCCGTTGATCCTCACCTGCCGCAAGACCCAGGTGTCGCCGACATGCTGGAATTCAAGAGCGTCCAGTTGATACCCCTCGCCGTCGGGAACGGTCAACATGGATGCCACAGGACCAGCGGTGTCGAGCAGCATGATTGCTCCCGAATCGAGATTGAACTGGACACGATATTCGCCGGCAGGGAAGGTCTTGTCTCCCGCCATAAACGCGACGGGCACCTTCATCGGATTGGTGTTCATGTTCTGGGCGGGGGCTGAGACTGCGGCAAGCAGAGCCAGCCCGAGGATGGCTACGATTTGAGTTTTCATGAGATTTCTCCTTTTGAGTTGGGGTTAGGTGGTTGTGGTGTTTCGTATGCGTGCAAGCAGTGAGTTGAGACAGATCAAAGGCGAGCTATCGTCACCCTGCAGCTGGTGCAGTTCGCCTGAGTTGATCCACTCCTCGAAACTCTGGCGATCGAGGTTGGAGACAACCTGAAGGTTTCCGAGCACGATCATTTCGGATTCGGCGCTGCAAAGAGGGCAGTAGGCACGGGTGGCGTTGCGGCCACGGAGCAGCAGGAGGGAGTCGGTTTCGGTGGTGATCTTTGTCAGCTTTATCATTACGTCCTCATTCACGGCTAGGTCCACGGGTAGAAACGACTGCAGATTGCACCGGCCGGCGGCGAAATGTCCTTCCGAACCGTCTGATAACTTCTGACAACTTCTCGCAGGCCGGTAAAGCCTTGAAGACAGGAGGGTTGTGGAAGGAGCAGAAATCCAGGTTTATTAGGGCCGGGCTGGATTTCGTGCTACATTGGCTTGCACAGCGCGAAGGCAAAGGTGGAGGAGTTTCCCTGGCAGAGGTCACGAGGCTCAAAGAGCTGTACGAGTTTGGCCCTTTTCGGGTGGATGCCGAGAAGGAGACTCTGCTGCGCGCCGGCGAAGCGGTTGCGCTGACTCCGAAAAACTTCCAGATTCTGCTGGTTCTGGTGCGCCACAGCCAGGAGGTTGTGACCAAGGACGACCTGCTGAAGACGGTCTGGCCCGACACATTTGTTGAAGAGGCGAACCTGAGCCGCAACATATTCATGTTGCGCAAGGCTCTGGGTGAGGGCCCGCAGGACCACAAATACATATTGACCGTTCCCGGCAGAGGCTACCGGCTGGCGGAGAATGTGCGGCTGGTTGCGGACCAGGAGTTCAGCCTGGTTGCTGCGCATCACCAGAAGGTCGAGATACAGGTTACCGAGAAGCGATCGCTGAAGCTCGCGATTGCGATAGCTGCGTTGCTGGTAGTCGCAGCCGCGTTCGGCGCATGGCGATTTTTCCGGCATGGGCCGGTCCTTGGCGCAAAGGACACGGTTGTGCTGGCGGAGTTTGCGAATTCAACGGGCGACAAGGTTTTTGATGACACGCTGCGGCAGGGCATAGCAATTGAATTGGAACAGTCGCCGTATCTGAGCCTGGTCTCGGATCAACGGATACGGCACACGCTTGGGTTGATGGGGATGTCAGCCGACACGAAACTGACGCCGGAGCTGGCGCGGCAGGTGTGCGCCAGAACGGGAAGTGCAGTCATGCTGGAGGGTTCGATTGCGAGCCTGGGAAGCCACTACGTGCTGAGTCTGAGCGCGAAGAGTTGCAGCACCGGTGAGACGCTGGATGACGAGATGGAGCAGGCCGCGCGGAAGGAGGATGTGCTGAATGCACTGAGCCAGGTTGCGAGCAGGTTCAGAAGGCACGTAGGTGAGTCTCTGGAAACGATTGATCGGCACAATATTCCGCTTGCCGAGGCAACAACATCGTCACTCGAAGCACTGGAGTCGTATACAACGGGATGGAAGGTCCACTCCAGGAGCGGCGCGACGGCGTCGATGCCGTTCTTCAGGCGCGCCGTGGAGATCGATCCGAATTTTGCCATGGCGCATGCGACTCTGGGGCGAATCTATTCGGATCTCGATGAGCCTGACCTTTCCGCCGAGAGCCTGAGCAAAGCGTGGGAACTGCGTGGACGGACGAGCGACCGCGAGAAGTTTTTCATCACAGCGAACTACGAAGCGCTGGTGACGGGAAACATGGAAGAAGCGAGGCAGACGTGCGAGACGTGGGCCAGGATCTATCCGCGCGATGCGGCTCCGACGACGATGCTTTCGGGATACGTGAACAGGGTAGCGGGCCGATACGCTGTTGCGCTTGACTGGGCGCGGAAGTCAGTCACACTCGATCCCGATTTCGGCATGGGCTACTACAACCTCGGGGCAAATAGCATGTACCTCAACCATCTGGACGAAGCCGGGAATGCATTGCGGCTCGCGGCGGGACGAGGACTGGAGTTGGATGAGTTCCTGATGCTGGCGTACGATTTAGCCTTTCTGAAGGGAGACCGGGCGGGGATGGAACAGGCATCGGCGCAGGCCCGTCAACGGACGGACGGCGAAGGGTGGATTTCGAACAAAGAAGCATTTGCGCTGGCGTATTACGGACACCTCGGGGAGGCGCGGCATGCAACCGATCGCGCAGTGGGGTTCGGTGAGCAGGCGGCGCAACAGGAGCGCGCCGGTTTGTGGGAAGCAGGCGCCGCGGTGCGCGAGGCGCTGTATGGAAATGTGGCGGAAGCGCGCCGGCGCGCAGAAGCCGCGTTGAAGCTGTCGCGGAATAGCGAAGTGGAGTACGGCGCTGCGTTTGCGCTCGCACGGTCAGGGGATATTCCGCAGGCCGAGACGCTGGCCGATGACATTGAAAAGCGCTTCCCGGAGGATACTTCGGCCCAGTTCAGCTATCTGCCGACGCTGAAAGCGATGTTTGCATTGCAGCGCGGCGACGCGGCAAAGGCCGTTGAGGAGCTTGAGAGCGCAGTCCCGTATGAGACGGGAGTGCCGCGATTGCTTATTGGAGCGATGTATCCGGCATACGTGCGAGGTGAGGCTTTTCTTGCAGAAGGCCGAGGCGCGGAAGCCGCGACGGAGTTTCAGAAGATTCTCGATCATCGCGAGGTCGTGGTAAGCGATCCGGTAGGGGCACTGGCTCGGCTGGAACTCGGCCGGGCATACAGGCTGTCCGGCGAAAACGCCAGGGCGAAGGCGGCATATGAAGATTTCTTCGTACTTTGGAAAAATGCAGATGCAAATGTTCCGGTGCTGATGAAGGCCAGGAGTGAATATGCTGCGATCCGAGATCAATCCCGATAAGTCGGCATGGCGACTGGGAAAAGACCCGCTGTTTGCGCCATTCTGCACCGGAATGCTCCTTGGCGACTCGCAACGGGAGCGCGACCGAGACAGTAGACTCACATCTAACAGAAGATGGATTCTCCCAACATTCCGCTCGACGTGCCGCTACTCAACCCCGCCCTTACAGGCCAGCAGGCGTGTTTCGTATTCGACAACACATATGCGCGGCTTCCGGAGCACTTCTACGCGCGTTTGGACCCAACGCCGGTCGCGGCACCGCGCATCGTGAAAGTCAATGTGGAACTGGCCCGGAAACTGGGACTCAATGCGGATGCGCTCACGAGCGAGCATGGGGTTGCAGTTCTCGCCGGCAACCGGGTGGCCGACGGCGCAGAGCCCATCGCGCTGGCCTATGCCGGGCATCAGTTTGGGTACTTTGTGCCGCAACTCGGCGACGGGCGCGCCCACCTCCTGGGCGAGTTGGTTTCGCGCGACGGTCAACGCTACGACATCCAGCTCAAGGGCTCTGGCCGGACTCCGTTCTCACGCGGCGGCGATGGCAGAGTTGCACTTGGACCAGTGTTGCGAGAGTACATTGTCAGCGAGGCCATGGCGGCGCTGGGCGTACCTACCACGCGAGCACTGGCTGCCGTGACTACCGGCGAACGGGTGCTTCGGGACACCGTCTTGCCCGGAGCCGTGCTGACGCGGGTAGCGGCAAGTCATCTGCGTGTGGGTACCTTCCAGTACTTCGCGGCTCGGGGCGACGTGGAAGGCTTGCGCATGCTTGCCGACTATGCAATCGCGCGCCATTATCCTGAGGCAGCGCAAGCGAAAGAGCCGTATCGGGCGCTGCTGGAAGGCGTAATCGCACGACAGGCGCGGCTGATCGCGCAATGGATGTTGCTCGGTTTCATTCATGGTGTCATGAACACCGACAACGCATCCATCTCTGGTGAGACCATCGACTACGGTCCGTGCGCCTTCATGGAGGCATACGATCCGGCCAAGGTTTACAGCTCAATTGACCACGGCGGCCGCTATGCCTATGGCAACCAGCCTCGTGTGGCGCTTTGGAACCTGGCGCGGCTGGCCGAATCATTGCTGCCAGTTATTGCGCAGGAATCAGGTAGCGAAGAAGCAGCGTTGGTCGCGGCAAACGAAGCCCTCGCGGCCTTCGAGCCTCAGTTTGAAGCGGCCCACGGTGCAGGACTGCGCCGCAAGCTTGGGCTCGTTACGGAGCTCGAAGGCGATGCGGCTCTGGCCGAAAATCTGCTCCAGTGCATGGCTGCCAACCGCGCGGACTTCACCCTGACCTTCAGAAGATTGTGTGATGCCGCCGCCGGACCGGAAGCCGACACGGGAGTTCGCACCTTATTTGCCGACCCCGCTGCATATGACGGCTGGGCTGCTCAATGGCGCCGTCGTCTCGAAGACGAGTTCGCAGATGGGCAGGCGCGCGCCGCAGCCATGCGCAGAGTGAATCCGGCGTACATACCTCGCAACCATCTAGTGGAAGCGGCGCTCGATGCAGCAAACTCGCGCCAGGATTTCCAGCCCTTCGAGGACATGCTCGCCGTTATGTCACGGCCATATGACGAGCGGCCAGAGCTTGAGAAGTATTCGACACCCGCCCGCCCCGAGGAGTGTGTCCTGCAAACTTTTTGTGGGACCTGATAAGAGTGGACAGCGCCATCCTGTTGGGCCGAGCCCATTGACCCGTCTGGCCTGTTGTTTAGTTCCAGGGCCAGAATCGACGTACCATAGTCTCAGGGAGACCGAGGACAAATGTCCGCCGCAGAGAAAACTCCGTCCCGCAAGCACGCATTCACCGATGCTGGTCCAGCCCAACTTCCGGAGCCAACCTATGCCGAGCGCGTCCGCACGCTCGTTTCCCTCTGCACGATCGCGACTCTCTCAACCGTCTCCCGCAAGCTGCCAGCATATCCGTTCGGTTCTCTCATGCCTTATTCGATCGACGGTATCGGACGGCCTGTTTTTCTGATCAGCAATATGGCTATGCATACCCAGAATATTCAAGCGGACCACAGGGCAAGTCTCTTTGTGGCACAAGCGGGCGACGGCGACCCGCTCGGCACGGCGCGGGCAACGCTTGTCGGTGATGTGTTTCTTGTACCGGAGGATGAAGTCGGCGAGGCCCGTCAGCTCTATTTATCGCGCTATGAGAGCAGCCGTTCCTGGGTTGACTTCGGAGATTTTGGCTTCTACCGCCTGCAGCCTCTGGACATCTATTATGTCGGCGGTTTCGGTGTCATGGGATGGGTGACTGCGGATGACTACCGGTCCGCAAAGATTGACCCGCTGGCCGACGCGGCTACAAAGATTCTCGGACACATGAACTCCGATCATGTTCGTGCGATGATCCTGCTGGCCAGAGTTTATGCCGGCTTCGACGCGACTGAGGCCACGATGACGGCGGTCGACCGGCTTGGATTCTACCTTCGGCTGAAGACCAACGAAGGCATGAAAGGGACGCGCATCAACTTCCTTCGCGAAGTCCAAAACTCGGACGAAGCACGCAAAGTGCTCGTGGATATGGTTCGAGCAGCTGATCCAAAAGCCTGACTAAGACAAGAGATCGAATCTTCATCGCAACACGAATGTCATGATCGAATCGACCGTTGAACGTTCTCACTGTCCTGTGGTGGAAGAATGAGAAGCAACTGCTCGACCTGAATGACGATGAGTGATTAGGGGCTGAAAAATGAGAGGCACTCGCTCTCAGGCTTGAGACGATACACCGGTTCGGCGGAGTTGGCATTTCAAAGCCTGAGTGACGCGGAAAGAGTACACTCCCGGTAAAGAACGCTGTCTGCCATAGCACTACCATTCAGGGATAACAAACCGAATTTGCAGCGATATCTGCTCGGGCGGCTCCTGCTGTTGAGCTGGCTCGAAAGTTGAGACGTACGTAGGCGGTCAGCATCGCTCTGAGAACCTTATCGAATTCCTTCGCTTCCCCGGCCTTGCTCTTCATCGCCTCATCTTAATCTCCTCACTTAACATGCGTGTTCGGGATGATCATTCTGAGATATAACTTCCGAGTGGGCGACGATACACTCGGAACACTCTCGATGCATGGCTCGACCTAAAGCCATCATTCGAAAATTCGCAATTCCGAGGTTTACGGTTCAGGCACGTACCAGGCACGATGCTCAGACATTTCTCCGCACTGCGGGCACGCGGTAACTTCCCACTGGAAGTGGCATGCGGGACATTTCCCTGCCGTCCAGAACGTATTCCAGACGTGACCGCATTTGCAGACCCAGCGGACATCGATGGAAGGCTGGAAATCGCACTTCGGACAACGAATGAGGCGGCCGTCGGGACTCTGAATTGCGGGTCCACGACGCATTCCCGTGGAGCAGCTCGCGGCAATGATTCTGGCATCATGCTGCCGAGAGCCAGGTGGGCGCGGGTGCTTCATGCTGGTAATCGTGGATGCCGGTGCGCCGGCCAGCGCGGCAGCAAGTTCGATGGACGCGAAAAGGCGAAGATCGTCTTCCGGAATCTGCTCCAATAGCTTGGCTGCTTCAGGCCCAAGGCGCTTTCCAGCGCTGTACATGGTCGTGCGGAACGCGCCTGTGGACGGCCAGTATTCCTTAGGCGCGTAGTTCGGCGCATTGGGCGAAGTGTCTTGGCGATACTTCTCGAGCGCCTCTTCGATGGACGGCCCAAAGTCTCCGTTACGAGCAGCGTCGATGACCTGGCGCTGCCGGTCAAAGTCCGCGGGGTCACCAGTCAGGATATAACTGCCGCATCCGCCAGTTCCGCACTCGCAGGCTGCGGCTTCGGCCTTCCGGCGCTCTGCCTCCGCCTCCATCTCTTCGTGCATCGTCTCCATTCCGTTCGGATATCTGCGAATGGCTATGGCGAGCTGATCGTGCGAAGCGATGAGTGTTTGAGCAAGTGCAGGGTCAAGGTGGCGCAAAACATGGAAAATCTGGAACAGAGTGTCCTGACGAGGCGAGCTGAAGTGAATATCGTTGGGATAACCGGCGGACGTTCCAGCATCCGGCTCTTCGGCGGCTCGATTGACGATGGTGCGGGCGATGGAGAGGGCTTCGTCGGGTGGAAAGTCCTTCCATATATGCCCGAAAAGTGCCTCGAAACCGTGATGACGATGCCGGAAGAGGCCGGCCGCATGGCGATCAGGGCCGGAAAGACTCTGGCGCCATAGTTCTGCGGCGTGGTTGAGGAGCCGCGTGCGGCGAGCGGCCGTTTCCGGGTTTTGGGGATCAAGGTGGTGAAGCACAGCTCCGACCGAGAAGAATGGAAAAGAGGCAGGGTCGTCCTGGCGGATGATGTAGTCGAATGCGGCGTCCGCGTGACCGTGGGTGAGCATGGTCTGGACAATGTAGACGGAATCAAATCCGGGTGGGAATCCTCCGGGGGCGCCATGCCTGTCAATCGGAATCTCAGCCAGCAGCTCAGGCGATACCGCCGCCGCAACACCGCGCGCTTCGTCGAGGAGATGCTCGCGGACCGGGCTCGTAAGCTTCTGGACAGCTTCCAGGCCTTCGAGAAGCGTCTGCCGCGCCCGCGAGCCGTCCCCGGCGGATTCAGCCCGGGCGATCCGCAGCAGAGCGGCGGCGCGGACGGAAGTATCCGCCTGTTCCGCTTGCTGCCGCGCGTTCTCCAGAAGATCGTCTCGCATGCCGTCAGTTTAGCGCTTCGGCATAAATTTTCGTGTTAAGTTCCCGACGAGTGCTAGATGGCCAACTCACTCAACGACACGGAATAGGTTTCCAGCCGAGTGACCGGCGATCCTGACGTAACGCGATTTTGGCCATTCCTACAACGAGTTGGGGAAGGGTGGGCGACAAACCGCTCGCAGGTCGGCAGGCATGTCTAATCCGAGTGCGGCAGCCTTTGCTATCTCGGTTTCCCATTCATATGCTTCGGATTTCGCATGAATGCATTGAAAAAGAGTTTTGCCCCTAACGCGAGACATGGAAGCCCGAAGAACATCGGGAGTAATTCATGCTTTTCGGAGGCGATCATTTCGAAGACGGCGCCGATGCGAGCGAACGCGAACCCCCAAATCACGATGACATTTAGGAAACCCGCTCTAGTTATGGACGTAGAATTATCAAAATTGGAATGGCAATTCGCCAAATGAGATCGCGCCCGCAATTTGTGACCCACGCACCTGCGTGAGCGTGCACCATTGCTGCAGAATCTTCCCCAATTTTCAAGGCGCCAAAGATGAGATGTATGAAGTGGAATGCGATAATTGGCGCGCTGGCCCCGATGCTTGTGTTGCCGCTGCCGGCAGCTAGCGCGCAGGTCCCGGGCAGGGTGACGCTCACCGTTGAAGATTTGGGCGGCGCGGCGATTGCCGGCGCATCGGTAACGGACGACACAGGCAAGCCGCTGGGCAGCGCAGATCAGTATGGTGCGGTAACGGTCACGTGCGCGGAGCCTTGCAAGATTCATGTAGCGGCGGCCGGATTTCAAGAGCAGGCGGTGGTGCTGGCAGGGGCAACGACGATCAAGCTGGTGCCGGTTGCGCTGTCCGAGCAGGTTACTGTGACGGCGTATCGTGCGCCGCTGGGCGAGCTGGAGAGCGCGGCGACGACGCGCGTACTTTCGCAGCAGGCGCTGGAGCAGAATGCAGGTGTAACCTTGGACGACAAGATGCGGGAGCTGCCGGGCGTGGAGACGTTCCGGCGGTCGAGCTCGCTGGTGGCGAATCCGACGTCGCAGGGAATCAGCCTGCGCGGGCTGGGGTCGACGAGCGCCAGCCGCACGCTGGTGACGGAAGACGATGTGCCGCTGAACGATCCGCTGGGGGGATGGATTCACTGGCAGGAGCAGCCGGAGCTTTCTGTGCAAAGCATTCAGTTGGTGCGCGGCGGCGCGAGCGACCTATACGGATCGAGTGCGATTGGCGGCGTGGTGAATGTTATTCCCGCTCGCCCGGCGAGCGACGAGCTGGAGATCGACACGACGTATGGCGGGGAAGAGACGTTTGACGAGAGCGTGCTCGGGCAGATGAAGCGGGGGCCGTACGGAGCAATGATTGCAGGCGGAGTGATGGGGACGGTTGGGTATATCCAGGAGGCTCCGTCGCAGCGGGGGCCAGTGGACCAGCCGAGCAATGTGCACAGCCAGGATGCGCTGGTGGAGGGGGAGCGCGACGTGGTGGGGCTGCGGCTGTTCGTGCGTGGCAGCGCGTTGAACGATTCGCGGCACAATGGGACTGTGTACCAATTCAACAAGACGCGGCTGGTGCGGTATACGACAGGCGGGGATTGGCAGAACGCGCGGAAGGCGACGCTGGGATTGCGGCTGTACGGATCGGATGAGACGTACCGCCAGACGTTCTCGAGCATTTCGAATGCGGGAACTTTTGGAATTCCGACCTGCACGTATCGGTGCGGGGAGGTTCCGAGCAAGTATTCGTTTGTGCCGGACAACGAGTTGGGCGCGGCGGCGCATTGGAATCAGCCACTGGGTGCGGGGCTGCTGCTGGTTGCCGGGGCCGATGTACATGATGTGCGCGTGTGGGATCAGGAGCAGATGTTTGGAGCAACGGCCGCGGTGACGAATCTGAGCGATCACCAGCGGGATTCGGCGGGTTATCTTGAGGGGATGTGGGTGCGCTGGGGATGGACGGTGACAGCGTCGGGGCGGCTGGACTGGTTTCAGAACTACGATGGGAACGAGCGGTCGTTGACTGCGTCGGGGTGGGTGCCGACGGCGTCGCAGCCCCCGGTATTCGGGCAGCGCATCTTCGATCCGCGGCTGGGCGTGACGCGCAAAGTTGGAACTCACTGGGCGTTTTCCGCATCGGGGTTTCGGGCCTTCCGCGCGCCCACGCCGAATGAGCTGTACCGATCGACGCAGGTGGGCAATGACCTGACGCTGCCGAACGGAGGCCTGACAAGCGAATGGGCCACGGGCACGGAAGAGGGCGTGGCCACGGAGCAGCCCTGGGGCAGCGTTCGTGCGAGCTTCTTTTTGACCGAAGTGGACAAGCCGATTGATGCCGTGACGACAAATCCGAACTCGTCGCCCATTTTGCTGAAGCGCGAAAATCTTGGCCAGATCGACAGCCTCGGGATTTCATTGGATTATGAGGTCAAGCCACTGAGCTGGCTGTTTGCCGATGGCGGGTACCAGTACGCGCACGCTGTGGTTTCGCAGGGAGTGCAGGAGTTGGGAAATTGGATTCCCGAGGTGGCGCGCAACATGGCGACGCTGAATCTGCGCGCGTACAAGCCGACGATGGGCACGTTGAGTCTGGAGGGCCGAATCAGCGGGCACATGTTTGACGACGACGCGAACGATTATTATCTGCACGGGTACTTCCGGCTGGACGCCTACGCGTCGCACGCATTAGGTGGGCGGTTTGAGGTGTTTGGGGCCGGAGAGAACTTGCTCAACCGCGCGATTGAGGTTTCGAAAACCCCGACGACAACGCTGGGCCAGCCGCGCGTGGCGCGGGCGGGAGTGCTGGTGCGGCTGGGCCGAGAGCGCCGCTGAAGCGCGAGAATCGCAACTGCAAAACGAAAATTGCAAATGAGATTCGGCTGTGGTTCGCCCAAAGGGCATGTGGGGCAAATTAATGCTCAACTGCCGGCTCCGTGATTGATCCTGATAGCTGCTTTTTAGACGGGATAGAGTCGACTGGCTTTCTATTCTCCAGCGAGGACCTGTTTCGCTAGCGCATCCGGGACGACTATCGGCCAGCAGCTGTTGAGCCTTCCCTAAAACGGGGTTTTCGGAAACCTTCATAGAATTGTACGTAGACCTTGGTCCACGCCATTGCTATGCCAGTTGGTGACAAATCGCCAAAGCACCCTACAGAACCTAAAATCCGGTTCCGGTCGAATTACCGACTTAACCCTTCCCCAACTCGGATTTTGGGGTTACGGAAGGGTGGGCGACTACCCAGCCACAACGGATGAGTTGGGCGCGATTGCCATGCCGATTTTCGGAATGATTTGTACTATCGTGCGCTCTGCCTTTACTCTTGCATGCAGCTTTCATCGCGGAAACAGATGATTGAACTGTCAAATTCGCCTCGCGGCTCTGCACATGTCAAACCTCTCTGGCCGCTCAGGCACGCGATCGCTTTAGGATGCCTCGGCCTTGCAACCACGCTCTTGGTAATCCTCGTGGTGACGAACTCTGTTCCAAGAGAAATGTTGTCTTCCCGCGAACTTGTTCAAGTCGAATCCATCTTGCAATGCGTTTCATTCGCATTCACTGCTTGCCTTTACCTCGTAATTATTCGGAATGAAAACTGGAGCGACTTTTGGGACAGCATCCACTGGTGCAGCAGTAGCCGCTCAATAATGACTTGGTCGGGGATTGGCCTGTTCTCGAGTGCCCTGGTCGAGCATTTCAACGGCGTGAGTCTGGGCATTAACAATGCCTCGTCGTCTGCCTTAACAGGCAAGTTGATTCTCTATATTTTCCTGGCAATTGTGTTGATGCAACCCCTGATCGAGGAGGTCTATTTCAGAGGCATTCTCTTTGAGGCGCTCTCATCGAAGGTGGGCTGGATCTGGAGCATCAGCATCGTCACAATCGTCTTCGCTCTGTTGCACGTTCAACATCATAGGGCTGTGCTCGCGTTGGCAATTCTGTTGGCCGTCGCGCGGATATCAACACGTTCTACAGCAAGTTGCTTCGCGCTCCATGCGTCATACAATCTCGGAATCGTCATTTGGGCTTATTGGCCTGTGACGAGGACTTGAGACGTACTTTCTTGCTTAACGCCTGAATCACCGCCAAACCGGAAGCAACGTGATCCAAAACACGTTGGGGAAGAGCAGGCGAGCACACACCCAAAGCACTGTGCGAGCGTTTGTGTCAGTTTTGAAAGTGTCATAAATCGACCTAGCTGCCAATCCGTTCGCGGTAGAATCAGCTGCATGAAAGTCACGACAAGTATGGCAACACGATTTGCCCAAATCCTGCTGGCCACCACATTTATTCTTTGTGCTAACTTCGCCCGCGCAGATGATCGGAACTTGTTGCCCAAATACGGCGGCTTGTCAGAGACCGACTGGCAAAAGGCTGCTGACGCGACATTCATCTCTGGTATGGAGGAGGATTATCACGGTGACCTGAAGAAGGCCTCTATGGATATGGCGATGCGTGGTTGGCAGTATCTCGCGGCAGGAGACTTAGATGATGCCATGCGCCGCTTCAATCAAGCTTGGCTATTGAACAAGAAGAACGGTATCGCACTCTGGGGGATGGCAGCAATCACGGCCAGCTCAGGAAAATACGACGACTCCCTGAAGCTCTTTGCAGAAGCTGAAAAATTCGTTGGCAGCGAGATCAACTTTTCCGTCGACTATGCAAGAACAGTTGGATTGGCGGGCGTTGAGCGAAAAGATGACGCCTTGCTCAAAGATGCCTTCGATCGATTCGAACGCATCTATCAGGAGGCGCCGCAGCACACAAAGAATCTGCAGAATTGGGCAATGACTTTGTTCGGCATAGGGAGATACTCCGAAGCGTGGGAAAAGGTAAAACTCGCTGAAGCCACACCGAACAAAAATCAGCTCGATCCCAGTTTTTTAGCGGCTCTACAGTCGCGGATGCCGCGCCCGGAAAACTGAATATAAATTGCGCAATGAAAATCCGGCGCAGAGGCCGTGTCGAGCAGTGGTTGCCGACCCGCCGTCGCTCACCAACCCGAAGTGAATGTAACCTTGCGTTCGGAGTCGGATGTGTCACCGCCAACCCTTCCCGAACTCGGTTTTTGGGGTTACGGAAGTGTGGGCGACAATACACTTGGAATGTCAGATCGATTGCCCCAATGCAATGCAGACTGCTGATAACATGGTTTTTCCGTCACACTCGCAAAACTGGGCTCTGTCGACAAGTCCAAATTCCTCGCAAGGAGCGTTGAGCGATTGCGGTGAACGCAGATTCCAACAGGTCCGTGTCGGCGCCCGGCATTCCCCCGGATGCAAGAGTCTACACTTTCGCCGCCGGCGCCACCTGGATCTTCCTCCTCGCCATGCTCATGGCGCTCGCCGAAGCAATTCTGCTGTTTTATCGTGCATGGAGCACCGCCGACCCCAGCACGCGTACCGCAACCGTCCAGTAGGCATTGCGGGCGGAAAGATTCTGCCGGAGACAACGGTATGCCGCCAGACGGTACAACATTATGCCTCCGCCTATAGCAGGGCTGCGCGAGGGCCCGCCAAGATTGGCGGTACAACGGAATCCTGCCAGCCGGCTATTTACCTAGCCCACCGTGAAGAGTCAAAAACAGACGCCGACTGCTCTTTCGTTTCAGAACATTTTCATATACTCAATCAGTGCGTGCTTGTCAGCATCTGCGAGCCCTGCACCATAGGTATGCCCGCGATCCTCAACAAAGTCAGGAGCGTTGGCCATCGGCAGGAATAGCGCATTGACGGCGCCCGATCCCGTGATTCGGCACATCAGGTTGTCTAAAAGCCTATCTCGCCCAATGTGATCCCTTGGCGCCACATGCACGTTCACTATCAGGTCGATCGGTGTGTTGCGTGCCACGCACAGGTTGGTGCCATCCTCGAACTCGAACCGGCTTCTCACTGTGGTTCGGCGAATCGACTCAAGCCCCGCACGCCGGTCCGGCCAGAGCAGCATGCTCATTGCATTCTCGTAGGCCGCCAGTCTGCCTGCCACTGAAGGGTCGCCGTTGTACAACCCAACTGAATTGTTATGCAGGAATGGCGCAGTCGCCCAGATATTCACCAACGACGGAGTGCGATAGTATCCCCGCCCGCCGGTCGCCTCTACAGGAGGCAGGCGCATCAATGGATGCAAAGGATCTACGAGCCGCGCTACCCGGACGGCAGCAGAGGATTTATAACTCTCCGAGGAGAACTCCTCCCAGATCTGACCTCTTTCAGCGTTCGTCGCAAGTGCGCGCTCCGCGTTGGTGCCAATCTCCGACACCGGATGCCTTTCATCGTCAGAAAGAAAGTTTCCCTCGAGAAAATCCTTTCTCAGCACTGCGTCCCTGAACCACTGGGTCTCTGAACTCTTAAAGCCGGCTGGCGGCTGTTTGCTGGAATGGCATCGCGCGCAGTTTTCCGCAAACACAATCTTTCCCCGCCTTAGCACCGCCTGGTCCTTCGGTAAGTACCCGCTGCCATCGTCTGCATCCGCCAGATGCAGCGGAGCGAACGTGCGTAGAAAAGCTTCCAAGCCTTCGAGCCGGCCCACGGTTGCCGTCCAACCTTCATCGCAAGGCATGCTCACTTGGCGAGCGCGCTTCGCGTCAAATGGAGCCTGAGCCTTCTTAAGGCCATAGATGGGGTCGTGCAGCGACGTCCATACATCCGCGCAAACGCCGATGTTCACGTATCCGCGCAGCGCAGCACACGCCGTATCGTTCACGCCAGGCTTCTCAGTGGGATCGTCGAGGCAAGCAGAACCCACCGAGTCCGCGCCATCCTTCAACACGTGAAACACCTTTCGCAGGCTACCATCGGCCATCACTTCATCGTGCTTCGGGCGAAAGTTCAATTCCGCAATGCTATTGATTGCGCCCGGATTGTCGATGTGATCTGTGGCCACCTGCGAAGTGTCCGAAGTTCCCGGCGGTTCGGCGTGCGCTACCTGCCAACGGAAGTCGCTCGGCATCAGTTGACGTGTCGACGGATACTTCGCAGTATTGAAGATTTGCTCGCGGAGGTACTGGTTTCCAATCCCGGGATGGAGATTCCGCCATGTTGGGTGCTCCGGATCGGCCGGAGGATGCAGCGGATTAAAGCCCACGTGACAGAAGCCACAGGCCACACCTATGAGGTATGGAGGTTCGACTTTCGCCGGATCAGCCAGATACCTTGCCAGGTTCCACGCCTGCGCATCGAATTTCGGGTTCCTGAACCGCCGCAGACCGATGATGCCAACAGACTCGCCCACGGGCCCCGTCACGTCTTCCCGCTTGCAGGTATCAAGCCACAGCCCATATTGGTCCGGCGCGTTTGCCTGCGTACAGTCTGGATCATTGATCACTCCGAATCGCCGGAATCGTTCGTCTCGATATCGTGAGTCGACAGCCTGAAGCAGATCTACTGTGCCGTGCGATCGCATGGCCAGAATCCGCCAGAGCTCTTGATCGCCCACGACATTTCCGTGGGCATCGCTATCGCCTCCGGTCCACAGATACCAGGTGTCGCGCCCCTGCCGCTCTAACGGCGTCAGCCCCGCATAACCCGCCTCGTAGCAGCTCTCCCGGCCGCTTGCGCACGCCTCGAGACCACCCTCGACACCAGCGCTGGCTGCACCCACCAAGCCTTCAGTAGCGCAAGCTGCTGCACCAAGAATGCAGAAGAACAAAAGAATCTGACGCTGAGACATCGAATATCTCCCTGCATTTAGCGTCTCTGATGGCGATCAATACGGCCTCCCGATTGTGACACTTTCTGAAGTGTCCTCATGGCCCTCCTCGCGCGCCCGGTCCGCGCCGTCATCCTTGGCATCCGTCACCAGGGTCGCAATACTTAGCTGGCCCTCCCCTGCGACTCACCGCCAATGCACTTTTCGGGTCGGGGTATCATCACCGACGACTCGGACGGAACACAAAACGAGCCATTTTCTCGTGAATTCAGAACCGCGAAGCGCTCTGAATCACGGCCATATCGCTTCGACACCCAATCTCTGCGTTATGTGTCGCGCTATGGATGCATCGTCCGGAGCCTTTTGCCCCGAAAGTTGCCCGCATTCTCATTCCGAGTACGCGCCAATTGCTTGCTGCGTTTCGCGAATCCTCGGCGCTGTCCCGGGCACGCTTGGGATACGGCTCAGAGTCATTCACGAACGACTGCTTCCGCTTCGGAAACGATTTTCTCTACTTCTGAAGGATTGCGTGATGGTCGCGAGGGATTGCCTCGGTGAAGGTCATGCGGATTCCGTGTTTGGGCCGCAGAATAACCATCGGGCGCGCTTCGATGGTCTGGTCCGGAGACAGTTGAAAATCATATCTTCTGAGCAGAACACTCAAAATCATGAGGATTTGCAGCATTGCGTAGTTACCGCCGATACAGCCCCGCGGTCCGCCTCCAAAGGGCAGATAGGTGAAAGGCGGTTGCAGCTTTTCGTTGGCTTTGGTGAAACGCTCCGGGTCAAAATTCTCTGGATTCTGCCAGTACTTTGGCGCATGGTGCGCGCCGTACACGAACACAATTACCGTCGATCCGCGGGGTATGGCGACATCGCCGGCGCGGTCGTCCGCAACAGCCATGCGGTCGATCATCCAAAACGGCGGGTAGAGGCGTAGCGCTTCCTGAATGACCTGAGTGACAAACTCAAACCGGGGAACGTCGCTCGCACTCAAAGGCGCGTCGCCCAGCACGGAATCGAATTCCTGCCGCACCTTTTCGAGACAATCGGGACGCGAACTTAATAGATAGAACATCCACGATAGTGCGTTCGACGATGTTTCATGCCCGGCCACCAGTAGTTGCATGCTCTCGCTCAGGACCAATTCATCGCTCATCCCTTCGCCGTCGCTGTAACGGGCATCCATCAATGTCTGCAGCAGATCGTTGCCGGGCTCCTGGTGGCGGCGCAGCTTGATGTAAGCCATCAGGATGCTGTCGGCACGAACGCGCATCTCTTCGTGTTTGCGCAAGTCGCCCGAGACGGCAAACCAGGGATTCATGTAAGGCTGAAGGGTCTGCCGAACGATAAACTCCTGGACGGTGCAGATGGCATGACTGACCAGGTCGATGTCTTCGTCCTTCAACTTGGCGCCAAACAGCGAACGGGCGACCATCGAGAAGGTCATTTTCATCAGCTGGGGGTAAATATCGACGGAGCCAACACAGACTTGTTTTTCGAATTCCCTCAGCGACTCGGCGAGCGAGTCCTGCATGATCGAAGACAGAGCCTCAAGTTGTTTGCGATCGAAGCCCTTCTGGATAAGACGACGCTGGGTCCGCCAGGCTTCTCCGTGGGTGGTGAGGAGGCCTTTACCCAGGAAGTGGCCCATCCGCTTTACTTGAATTTCAGATTTCTGGTAGTTCTCCGCGTTGGTCTTCAATACGTGCTGAATCACGTCGGGATTGATCGTAACGATGGCTTCTTTAAGGCCACCTATATAAAACCGGAATGTGTCGCCGTAAAGTTCGGTGTATCGGGTCAAGACCTGCGCGGGATTGCGAACCATGGCAGGCGAGTCAGCAAAAGACCGAAATCGGGAAACGACGGGTATAGGCGTTGGCAACATTACACCTCGCCCTGAGGCTTGTTTTGCATGGTGGAGATTCTCATTTGCTCTGTCTGAAGCAGTTGGGTAGTCAAGGTTGTTGGGCCGTCCAGGTAATTCGTCCCGCCTCAGTCTTCGTTTCCCAACTGCTTCAAAAGTATCAGATGATGCACAATCGCCTGCGCCATGGTGGGATTTTGCCGATAGGGAATGCCAAATTCCTCGGCGGTCTGCTTCACAATCCGTGTGAGCGGAGCATAGTGAGTGTGGCACACAAAAGGGCACAGATGATGGGTTATGTGGTGGTTGAGCCCGCCGGTGAGCCAACTGACGAGCGGGTTTTCTGTCGCATAATCGGCCGTGGTCGCAAAGATGTGGTACACGCCATTGTCGAATTCGCCGCGATCCGAAGGGAAGTAAGTGCTGTCGACAGTGTGCGTTGTCTGGAAGACCAGCGATACGGTCAAACCGATGATCAGATGGACCAGCACGAACGCCAGAGCGACCAGCAGAACCGATTTCCCCAGCACGACCACCGGCAAAATGAGCATGTAAGTGAGGTAGATTGCTTTGCCCGCCAAGAGGACGGCATATTCTCTCGGCGGATGCTTGATGCGTTTCAAGTAATCGTGCGACGGGAAGAAAAAGGCTTGAAAGTCCCTAAGGAAAACATAGTCGAGAGAGAAAAGCGCGTAAAAGAAAAGCGCATAGATGTGCTGGAACCGGTGCATGCGTGTGCGCGGTTCATCGGGCGTAAACCGAAAGATGCCGCGCCCCGTAAGTGCATCGTCTTCGCCATGGAGATTGATGCAGGAGTGGTGGCCGCGATGATGGAGAATGCGCCACATGTACGAGCTGATTCCACAGACATCGAAAACATAATTCAGAAGTTTGTTTACAGACGGTACAGATGAGATGGCGTTGTGGTTGCTGTCGTGGGCGATGTTCAGCAAAAGGAATGTCTGGGCGAGACCTCCCAGAAGGTAGAGGGCAACAAACTTCCATGAATCCGGCCTGAACGCGTAGATGGCAATCCAACTGCCCAGCAGCGCTGAAAGGCCCACAAAGACTTTGAGCCACATCGAACCGTCGGCTTTGGCAGAGATTTTCTGGTCGACGAAAAAGTTGTCGAGGCGGCGGCGTAAAACTTTCGGGAAGGAAGGCACGCTTGCCGGGTTGCCGATGGACTGTGGCGGCAAGGCCTCGGAGGGCACAAGCTCATCCACATCCGGCCTTATAGTGATTACCGCTTCGGTCCCGGACGTCACCGGCGCCTCCATTATTGTTTTATGCCGGCCCGGCGGACTGTGACCGGCGGCATCGGCTGCCCGGGGAAAAGGCGATCTGTTGACTCGTCGCCGGCAGCGTCGAAGACTGAATTTTAGCGCGGAAGTTCATGGAGAATCAAGGGAATTCGGGTCGGACGGGGCCGACACAGTGCGGCGTTTTTGTCAACAAAGATGCGTTGCAGATTTTCCCGGCTCTGCTACGATGGACTGAACGATTGCATGAAAACTCGTTGAATCGGCAATCGAGGCGCGGCGTACCCTGCAAGACTTCCCCGCTGCCTGAGCCCGGCTGTCAGAGTGATTTTCCCTAGACCGGACCAAGCGGCACATTGGCAAAGAACGGTTATTGCCTTTGTTCTCAATGTCGGCCCGGACTGAAATCCCGCACCCCGAGACTCAGGCGAGTTTCACCGGATCATGGCCCGCGCGGCAGCAAGACGGTAGGTGTTTCCCACGAGCTGAGTTTTCCCCATTCCACTTTGAAGGGTATCGCTCATCGCATATGGCGTCGATCTTAGACCAACTGGATAAACTCGGAAATAAGCAACCAAACAAACTTCTCTACTCGTTCCTTGACCTGAACGGCAATCCGCTCGAGTGCTACTCCTACGCGTCGTTTCTCCACAGGACGAGGGCGATCGCCGGATACTTGCGGGAAGAACATGGTTTCGCGTCAGGAGAGCGACTCTTGCTCGCCTACCCGCCAGGCCTCGAGATGATCTGCGCGTTTTTTGGTTGCGTGCGCGCCGGACTGATTCCCGTGCCTGTCTATCCCCCGGGGTCTCGCGGATTCCAGAGCGCCTTGTACAAAATGGTCCACATCGCAAAGGACTGCCAGGCGGCCGGGATCTTAACGAGCAGAGACTACCGCGCATCTTTGAAGTCGAATCTTGCCAGAAGTGGGGTCTCGGCGTCCGGCCTAGACATCGACTACGTCTCCAATCTTCCCTGGATTGTTACGGAAGAATTCGTGGATACGATCTCCGACGAGCCTTTCCTTGGGACTTCGAATATTCTGTTTCTCCAATACACATCAGGGTCCACGATGGAGCCCAAGGGTGTGATTGTTTCGCACGAGAACATCCTGGACACCTACCCGCTCGTGATCGACCATCCCTCCCCGGTAGTCGTCTCCTGGCTTCCGCAGTACCACGATATGGGGCTGATCGGTTGCTACCTGTATCCCTTGCTGAAGGGTGGCACCACCTATGGCTTCGCTCCCATGGATTTCATCCAGCGGCCTGGGCTGTGGTTTGACGCAATCAAAACCTTTCGGGCTACCGCGACGGCTGCACCCAACTTTGCTTTTGATTATTGCCTGCGCGCCGGAAGGCTTTCGAAGCAGAGCCTCGAAGATTGCGACCTGAGTTCGCTCGAAGTGCTGATGGTGGCGGCGGAACCCGTCAAACCGGATACTTACACGCGGTTTCTCGAGACATTTCAGCCCTACGGACTCAAGTCGGAGAGCTTTTACGCCGCTTACGGGCTGGCCGAGAATACGCTGGCGGTTTCGCTCGGCGGCCGCAATATTGTTTCCGTCAATAAGCGTGCCCTCGCGCTGGGGAAGGCTCGCATGACCACCGAGGTCTCGGAAGTCGACGCGGCCACGCAGATTGTCAGTTGCGGAACTCCGCTCCCCGGTCTCGATGTCAAGATCGTGGATCCGGAGCGGCATTTCGCGCTCAAAGAAGGCCTCATCGGCGAAATCTGGGTAGCCGGGGATGGCAAGTGCCTGGGCTACTGGAAAAATCCGGAGTTGACGCTGAAGCAGCTTCGTGCGCGGCTGGTAGACGACAGCCCATATGACGATGGCTACCTCAAAACCGGTGACATGGGCTTCTTCCACAACGGCGAGCTTTATGTTTGCGGCCGCATCAAGGACATGATTATTCTCCGCGGGCAAAACTACTACCCGCAGGATATTGAGAACGTTGTGGAGAGAGCGTCAGGATTGATCCGGGGCAGTTGCGTGGCTGCTTTCCAGATTCATGAAGACAGCGAGCCCGCGCTGGCAATTGTGGCCGAATTGAAAAACCCCAAGGTGCTTCCGGATGCGCGCAAGGTCGCCGCCGCGGTACGGAATTATCTCAACGTTGAAGTGGCGTTGATTTCCTTTATCGCGCCACGTGCGATTCCGAGAACTAGTTCCGGCAAGATCATGCGCCACAAGGCCAAGCACATGTGGCTGGCAGGCGAGTTTGCCGTTCTCTCGGAGTTTTCGCGGGAGAAGGACGCCGGGACCTCAGAATCCTGTTCTCAGATCCAGACTTCTTTCGACGCACTGAAAGCCAAGTACAACCTGACCGGGCAGGAATCGTACAACCTCGTCGAAGCCGGGTTGGATTCCCTGGACCTTGTCGTGTTTATGCATGAGCTCAAGGAGCTTTTGAAGGATAAGGGCGCCGATATGCTGGCGAGGCAGGTGGACATCGGCGTGATTCAGCGCGTGAGCGTAGCCGAACTGTTTCAATTGGCCGAGCAGTTGGAGCGCGCTCCCGAGGAAGCACTGACTTTGCTGCGTCATTCCCTGGCTGTATTCCGTGAAGAGCAGCGCGCGGCGGAAAAGCTGATGATGAGCAACGACAGAAAGCTCATCTTCGCACCCCCGGCGCCTGCGCCCGTGCCGGCGAGACCGGTCCTGAATCATGTGCTGCTCACGGGCGGCACTGGCTTCATTGGACCGTTCCTCATGAAAAGCCTGCTGGAACAGACGCGGGCAAAGATCTATGTTCTCGTCAGGGCTTCAGACGAAGAGCAGGGCAGGCAAAGATTGAAGGCGGCGATGGAATCGATGGGGCCTTGCGATGCCGGGCTGATGTCGATGTTTGAGGCACGTGTTGTTCCCGTTTGCGGCGATCTGGGGCAGGCAAAACTGGGCCTGACGCAGGAAGTCTGGGATTTCCTCGTCAACGAAATGGACACGGTGTTCCATAACGGCGCGAGCGTGAACTATCTGTTCAATTACGACCGCATGCGGGAAGCCAACGTGCTGGGAACCAACGAGGTATTGAGACTGTCGTTCGAAGGAAGGCCCAAGACTCTGAATTACGTCTCGACGACTTTTGTGTTTGGCTGGGCCGTGAAGAGTGTCTTGTACGAAACCGACCAGAACGAGGATATGGAGCTGCTCGATTTTGGGTACAGCCAGTCCAAGTGGGTAGCGGAACAGGTGGTGGATGACGCGCGCAGCAAGGGGCTTTCCGTAAGGATATTCCGCCCCGCGCTGGTGAGCCCTTCGGTTACGGGCGGCGGCAACAACTTCGATATCGCCGTTCGTCTGGTTGCGTTCATGGTCAATCACGGCATCGGAGTCGATGCTCTGAACCAGGTAAGTTTTGTACCCGCGGATATCGCGGCAAACAACATTGTTGCCATCTCCACGACCCCGGGAACCGAGAATAAAACTTACCACGTTGTGCGCGACGACTACGCGAACATGATGGATATTACCAGGCTCATCACGCAGGCTACTGGACGGCAATTCGAAATATTCAGCGTTGCCGATTTCGTACCGGAGCTGATCCGAAGATGTCGGAAAGAAGACCTGCTCTTTCCGCTGCTCGATTTTCTGGTGGGCTCGGTGGACAACATCACCGCGATGGAATTCAAGCGCTACGACAGCTCCACGTATCAAATGGCGCGCAATGCCTCGGAGTGGGGCAAAACCGATCCGTCGCTCGAGGATACGGTCAACGGCATCCTGAAATTCATGTACCGCAAGGGCATCATTTCCGTCGAGGCTCGTGAGGCCAAAGCTGCGCTCGAACCAGCGTCGGCGGCCAATGGTCGGTCGAATGGTCGGATGCGTAAACCGGAAGTGCAATCCGTTACTGCTTTTTGAATACCAGCTTCTCGGTTAAGTGCTGGCCGGTTTCGTACGTGCCGGACGTGGTCAGAGTCATTTGCTGCCCATCGGCGGAAACCACCCACCTGTCCCTTTGCGTCACTTGATCGTTGCGCCGGTAAATTGAATCCACCGTGTGCGCGTCCACAAGCTGAAGCGTCACTGTGTCGTTGCGAGAGTCCCTGAGGTCATACTGCTTACCATCGAAGTGGGCAGTGTAGCTGAACTCCCATGAGAATCGGACCCCGCCATTTCCATCAGCCTCGATCTTGAGCGGCAACCCCTGTCGCAAACGAGTCTTGCTCAAATCCTGCGTCCACTCGCCGGCAAACAGATCCCGGGCGCCCTTCGTGGCTCCGCTTCGCGTCCACACAGTGATCTGGTCGGCATGGCCGGCGCTCGTAGTAGTGATCGTCAGCTCGTTGCCATCGGCCGAAAGCTGTTCGCGAACCGTTGCCACCACTACTCCGTCCTTCTTCTCCTTCACCTCGGCGTGCTTTTTGTCGATCCTGCGCAACTCGGCTTGATTGAATGCCGGATTGCCTTGGATAGATTTTTCGTGTCCGATCCCGTTCGCTGTGAAATCCATGCGCTTATCGCCAGACATGATGACACGCACTCCATCATGAAGATCGGTAATGGAGAGTTTGTTGGGCGGATCGAGGGAACACTGCGCGGAGACGAGCGTCCACGAGCCCATTCGAGGGTCAGCGGCCCAGGCTTGAAGGGCGAATAGCAGCGCGAGCATTACGAATTTACGAATACGCCCTCCTCAACCGCCAAGGTCAACTAATCCTAGCAAATCGCATGGGCCGGGTAGCTGGGCGCTCCGAATGTGCATCCTTACCACTATACGAACTGTTTGCGCACTGGGCGCCTGTTTGGGCGACCGAGGTCCCTCGGTGCCCGCAGATAAAAGCAATTTAGCTTAACGGCTGGCGATCTGGTCTGACATTATGAGAAGCATGCATGCGAGCCGTTTCTGGGTGGCCGGGATCGTCCTTATTGCAGTCGTCGCGCTTCTGCCATTCTCATTTCACGCCGAGCGACATCTTGAGACGGCAACCCGTGTCGAAGGGAGCGATGCGGAAACCGTCCGGCAGGAACTGCTCAGCCGTTTTCATTCACCGTTCGTTGACCGGGTTGTGTTGGTGGTTGAGGGACTGCCACCGGCGGATTCGGAGCAAGGCGAGCAGGCGTTAGCCACCATTGTGGCGGGGCTGAAAGACGAACCGGGCGTGTCGGGAATCGTCTCCTACCTCGACTTGCGCGATCCCATTTTCCTGGGCGAAGGCGGTGGAACGTTTGTTCTGATAGGGCTCGCTTCAACTGACGGGCCGGTGGAATCGCTCATTCCTAGGCTTCACGAGAAGGAGCACTCTCTTGAAGCTCAATTGCGAAGCCGTTATCCCGCAGTAAATCTCGAACTGACCGGCGAGATTCCACTGAATTTCGACATTCGGAAGGCCAGCGCCGACGAGGTGCGACACAGCGAGAGTCTGGCGATTCCCGCGACCCTCGCACTTTTGCTTCTGGCATTCGGAAGCTTCATCGCCGCCCTGATTCCATTGGCGGTCGGCGAACTCGCCATTGCGGCCACCTTGGCCATTACCGGACTTCTGGCCTCGCGCTTTCACTTGTCGATACTGGTGCAGAATCTGGCCACCATGCTGGGATTGGGTCTGGGGATCGACTACGCGCTCCTCATGGTGAGCCGCTTCAGGGAGGCGCTCTGCGCTGGAAACGACGGACCCGCTGCCTCGGTGATCGCGGCACGCAAGGCAGGACACACGCTCTTGATTTCGGCCTCGACGGTAGCCATCGGATTTCTAGCTCTCCTGATGGTTCCCATAAGCGAGATCCGATCCATCGGTGTGGCTGGATTCCTGGTGGCGGGAATGTGTGTGTTGCTGGCCAATACACTTGTGCCGGCGGTGCTGGCGCTGCTCGGTCACCGAATCGATCTTTGCCGCCTGCCCTTTACTCCCCGGATGGATGCGCAATGGTCTGCACGTACCGGAGAACGCTGGAGGCGATGGGGAACGGTAATTGTTGCCTATCCGTGGCTGGCACTTCTTCTGGCGGGAGTCCCATTGCTTCTCCTTGCCTGGCAGGCCACGCAACTCGATACCAGCCTCCCCCGGGGTAATCTGCTTCCTCAGGCCGCGGAATCGGTACATGCGCTTAACACTCTTGGAAAAATCGATCGGGACGGCATTGTTCAATCGTTGCGCATTGTTGTCGAGTTGCCGACGGATTCAATTACGCAAAGCGACGCGGGGTGGAATGCGATTGATCGTCTCTCAAAGCGGCTCTCGAGCGACCCTCGTTGCTACCGCGTAATTTCAATCACGACAATTGCGGAGAGCAACCGCTCTGCCCTGGATGACCTTTCGCGGGAGACACGTCGATCATTTCTGAGTAGCGATGGACGGGCCGCCCTGATTGAAGTGTTACCGGCGACTTCAGTTTCACTGCGCCAGGAGGTCAACTGGGTGAGGGAGCTAAGGAAGACTGGCGCAACAGCCCTTACCGGAGTGCGCGGCGCCACGCTACTCGTTGGTGGCATTCCGGCGCTGAACGCCGATTATGAGTCGATTGTCGACGACCACTTTGGGCCGGCAATGGCGCTGGTGGTTTTGGGGACGCTCCTGGCGCTTCTCTGCGGGTTTCGATCCCTCTTTGCTCCCGTAAAGGCGATCGTACTGAACCTGCTCTCGGTTGCCGCCTCTTTCGGAGCGTTAGTCCTGGTTTTCCAGGACGGTCACGGCAGCGCGTTGCTGGGAGTTCCGGGGGGAACGGGAAGCGTTTTTCCGCTTGTTCCCATCGTCACCTTTGCGATTGTCTTCGGGCTCAGTATGGACTACGAAGTGTTTTTGGTCGCACGCGTTCTTGAAGCCAGGAGGAGTGGTCTGCGTGAAATGGATGCAATTCCGGAAGGGATGGCCCGAACCGCGGGCCTGATTACGAGCGCCGCCGCGATCATGATCGTGGTATTCGCGGCATTCACCTTAGGAGACTTCCTGGTGGTCAAAATGATTGGATTTACTTTGGCGGTAGCCGTCCTGATTGACGCAACACTGGTTCGAATTGTGATCGGCCCCGCGCTCCTTCGCATTGCTGGCGATTGGAACTGGTGGCCCGGCGGGCTCAACAAAGCACGCAACTCGCCTGCGATCGGGGATCACGAATGAAGCATATGCAGACACTGCATGCAGCATTGAGGGGGAGACACAGAAGCGTGCCTGTCTGAGCGAATCGTCAAAGCTCTTAAAACGTAGGTTCGCCAAGTGCCTATTTATGCGCCGACGACGCGAGCCTAACCGGACTCGCAGGGCGATATGTAGACGGCGTTTTCACGCCATCTACGCGGGTGGTGCAATAGCAATCACGGGTGAACTGCGGGTGGGCGTATTCCTCTAATTTGTAGCTAACTACATTAGAATATGGTGGCCAGGGACGCTACTGAAAAGTCGTTCCATTAGCCGAAAATTCGAAGAAAAACCGCATTATTATGGTCGAAAGTTGCCCCCAAAGTTGCCCCCATTACGATGAACATGCCGACTGACGTTTCCCGGTCGCTCTCCGCCTGAATTATGCGCGTTTGCGATCGCGGCGTTTAGGACAGAGCCGAGTCCCAGAATCAGCGTAAACACATTGGCCCGAAGAAACCTTCGAAGCACTTGCAAGACGACGGTCCGTTTCGCGAATTCGCTGGCGTGACCGGCGATTGCCTCAACGATTCCGGGAGGGGTGCCGGACATTGGCGGATTCTGGGATATCGCGGCGAAAAACACCCCGCCACGGCCCTCCGAGGGCGCTTGGCAATGTGCCTGTATCCTTCAGAGAACCTATTCACTTATGAGTTATTACCTGACATATAATTTCCGGATTGACGACCATCCTCCCGGAGCACGATAACTAGTACGGAAATGATGCGGGCAGACCAGTATCCGGATGGAATCTTGGTGAGGATCTAGAAGTTATGGCTCGGGGACAACGCTGAGCAGGTCCCCTCCAGTCGTATCGGAAAGGCAGGCGCTGCCGGTGATGGTAAAGGACCCCGCAATACTCTGCCCGCTCGAATCAGTGAGGAAGCCTCCGACAGAAACCAGACTGCCATCGTTGGCTGTTATGACTATATTCACGTCCGCGCCGGTGATCGTGCTACTCGTGATGGTGCCGGATTTCAAGCACGGAGCCCCCGTACTGTTAAATGTTGCCGTCCCTGTGACGTGATAAAACCCGTTGGCGTCGGGGCCGGTCTGCGTTGTGACGATGGTCGCGGAAATCGTGATTCCAACATAAATCGGTGGCTGCAAGGTGCCGCTGTAGGTGTTGGTGTACGGGGGAACCATATAGCCCGTTACGGTGCCCTTGCCTCCGCCCGCGCAACCGCCGGTGATGCTGTACGTTCCGCCCAACAACGTATCCGACGAGACAGTTCCGCTCAGGCTTAAGACCTGGCCGGCTACAGCGGAACTGGTCACTGAGAGCACCCCCAACGTGCTTACCGCAGTGCTTACCGTGCCGGTGACAGGAATTGCCATTATCTGATTGTCCGGTGTCAGATAGCAGCTCATATCGAGCATGTAGATGATTCCCGAGACTGAGCCGTTCGTATTCGTGAGGTACGCGCCCGCGCCAAATGTGCCGGTGCCTGGGGCAGACGATCCGGTCAGTTCCCAGTTTCCGGTGAGGCTAGGGTACGTTGGCGGCGTAGTGATTGTGCCTGATCCGCCGCAACCTGAGAGGGCAGCGGCCAGAGAAACGAGCAAAATTGGCGTAAGACTTCGCATTGCTAGCCTTCAACGTACATCATGCTACGCCCCGCTCCGGCTAGACTACGAGGCGATGGTGCCGCCGCGCTGTGACTGCGGGTACGGTTCGCTGTTCGTAGCGTCTGGGGCGAATAACCGTCCATCCGGAAGTCCTATGAGAGGGGATGTCAAGAGAAAAACCCTCCCTTACTCCCCTGTGAGGGGAAGCTGTTCGCCTTGCATCCAGCCCGATCTCGGAAACTCCGAGGTTGCGGGCTAGCATAT
>Ga0181518_10001019_pt1 | contig 29508 bp, 25 predicted proteins | sample PEATcosm2014_Bin_28_FD_119751 | JGI IMG/M metagenome (GOLD analysis project Ga0181518, IMG submission 119751) | Peatland microbial communities from MTU Mesocosm Facility, Houghton, MI, USA - PEATcosm2014_Bin01_60_metaG | ecosystem: Environmental > Terrestrial > Soil > Wetlands > Peat | place...
GATTTGTCGAAGAACATCAGGAAGATGGTTTGATCGGGCAAATAGCGATGCGGAACGCGCGTCTTGAACTTACGCTTCAAGTCGGCGGATACGTCGAGCAGGATTTCAATCTCGGCTTCGCGGTATTCTTCCGTAGTGATGTAGTCCTTGCCTTTAAACAGCGCTTTTCTCATTTCCAACACACACCTCTTCCTCGAAACCTGCCGAGTCGATACAGTTCAGACCTTCGAACCTTGCAGCGTGGCGACGTACGCCAGGGGGAAGGCAGCATAGAATTGTGCCGCTTCAACCAAGTGGCGGATCGGGACGCGTTCGATAACACTATGCGCGACGTCTTCTTCACCGGGACCGAAGCCGATGGACGGCACGCCCATAATTCCCATCGAGCCGACGCCGTTGGTGCTGAAGACCCACTTGTCCACAATGGGATCGGCATTGTGGAGCGTGCGATACGCCGCAACGGCCGAGCGCACCAGCAAATGGTCTTCTTCGAGCACCCACGTGGGATAGTACTTCTGCATCGGGTAGGTGAGGCCGGTATAACTGGGCGTCTCGTACTGCAACACCTCGATCTCCGCGCCTTGCGCCGCCGGCAGCGCTTTCACCTCGGCGACCGCGCTCAAGAGCGTCTCCCCAGCGGTGAGCCGGCGGTCGAGATGGATGGAGCATGCGCCCGGCACCGCGCATAGGGACGGCGACATGGAGCGAATTTCGGTGACGGCGATCGTTCCCTTGCCAAGAAACGCATCGTCGCGCAAACGCGTATTCAACTCCTCGATCTGCGCGATCAGCGGTACCATCTTGTAAATCGGATTGTCGCCGCGCTCCGGTGCGCTGGCATGACACGAACGTCCGCGCATGTGAACCTCGATCTCCATGCGCCCGCGATGTCCGCGGTACACGCGCAGATTGGTGGGCTCCGTGAGTACCACGCACTCCGGCCGGATACCGCCTTCCTTGAGAATGTAGACCCACGCCAAGCCGTCGCAGTCTTCTTCCTGCACCGATCCCACAACCCACAACGTGTAGTCGCCTTCCAGCTCCAAATCCTTGATCAACTTGCCCGCGTAAACCATGCTGGCCATGCCCCCGCGCTGATCGCTGGAGCCGCGTCCGTAGATGAAACCATCCTCCACTTTGCCCTTGTACGGATCCCAGGACCATTCCTTCGGATCGCCAATACCGACGGTGTCGGTGTGCGCGTCCATCATGATCACGTGTTTGCCTGAGCCGATGCGTCCCAGCACGTTGCCCATGGCATCAATGCGGATCTCGTCGAAGCCCACGCGTTCCATCTCCTGCTTGATGCGCTGAACGACAGGACCTTCGTGAGAACTTTCGCCGGGAATGGCGATCAGGTCGCGCAGAAAGCGGACCATGTCCGCTTCCAGCGCGTTTGCGGCAGCGAGTAAACGCGCGGAGTCAATCGTAATTTTGGCAGGCATGTTGATCCTTCTTATTCACCGAAAATTACAGAGCTACCATTCAACCACTTCTAATGGAGATGAGTCAACTATCTTCATGCCCCGAATAGCTCTGGCTCTGAATGAGCGCCTGACACAAGGCAATGAGCTGATGGCTCCGTTCTGCTGTCATCATGACTGGGATGCTCCTTGGTGTTCCTGGTGGCTAACTTGCCGCGGTCTTAACGGCGGTAAGGAGTGTCTTCGAGCGGCAGGCTGTTGCGAAATTTTCCGTCGCGATTGAAGTATGCGCTGGCCACCGCGGGAGCCGTCGTGAGCATCACAATCTCTCCCACGCCCTTTGCGCCGTAGGCCAGCTCAGGGGAGTTCTTCTCGATAAGGTGGCACACAATCTCCGGAACCTGTGCTGCGCGCATCAGCCCAAGAGTGCCCAGTGTGACGGTGGGCGCGCCATTGCGGAGCGGAAACTCCTCGGTAAGCGCGAATCCCAATCCCATTACAACGCCGCCTTCAATCTGACCCTCCACGCCATTGGGGTTGATGGCCTTGCCCACATCATGAGCGGCAACAACCTTCTGCACTTTTCCATCGTTCCCCAGAATGACGACGTGGGTGGCGTACCCATAAGCAACATGGCTCACCCGGTTTGGTTTGTTGGAGGTCATTGGATCGGTGACGCAATCGTACTCCCCGTAGAACTCGCAGCCTTCCAGCTCGGCCAGCGAATGCGTGTCCAACTCCTGCTTCAGCGCATCCGCGGCACGCCGCGCCGCCTCGCCGGTAATCAGCGTCTGCCGCGACGCCGTGCTGGTTCCACTGTCGGGAGTCACCATCGTGTCCGGCTCATGCACTCTGAGTGCGGACCTGGCGAGACCCGCTGTCTCACCCACAATCTGCAGGATCACGGTGGCCAATCCCTGGCCCATGCAGGCCGCGCTGGTGCAAATAACGACGCGGCCGTTCTCCACTTTCAATTTCACCCGACCCACATCATGCACGCCGACGCCTTTGCCGCTGTTCTTGAAGGAGCAGGCAATGCCCGCGCCGGGATGTGCGTCGTAGACATCCTTCACCGCAAGCAGCGTCTCCTTCAATGCGGTTCCCGCGTCGGCAATCTGCCCGTTGGAAAGCACGCCGCCGGGTTTAATAGCATTGCGGAAGCGAATTTCCCAGGGGGAAATCCCCAGCTTGGCCGCCAGCAGATTCAAATTGCTCTCCCCGGCGAAGCAGGTCTGCGTGACGCCAAAGCCGCGGAACGCGCCGGAGGGAATGTTGTTGGTGTAAACAGCGCGTCCCTCGATATCCACATTGTCGATCTGGTACGGTCCCGCCGCGTGCGTGCAGGCCCGCTGCAAAACCGGACCGCCCAAGGAAGCGTAAGCACCCGTGTCGGCCACGATGCGCGCTCGCACCGCCGTAATCTTCCCGCGCTCATCACACGCTGTTGTGAACTCCATCTCCATGGGGTGACGCTTGGGATGAACGCGAAAACTCTCCTCGCGGCTAAGGGTCAGCTTCACCGGCCGCCCGCTGTGCCATGCCAACAAAGCGGCGTGATGCTGCACGGAAAGATCCTCCTTGCCGCCGAATCCTCCGCCAACATACTTGCTGATCACGCGAACTTTTTCTTCCGGCAACCCGAGCATCTCCATGATGCCCTGGTGATCGTCGTAAACGCCTTGCCCGCCGGAATAGACCGTGAGCGAGCCGCATTCCGATGGAATGGCCAGCGCGCTCTCCGGTTCCAGAAAAGCGTGCTCCTGGCGCGGCGTTGAGTACCGCTCGGTGACAACGTACTTCGCTTCGGCGATTGCCTTATCGACATTGCCGCGCTTCATGATGGTTTCCGAAAGCAGATTTCCTTTGGGATGGATGCGCGGCGCGCACTCCGCCATCGCTGCCTCCGGCGACAACATCGGCGTAAGCTCTTCATACTCGACGCGAATCAACTCCAGTGCCTTCCGCGCCGTCTTCTTGGTTGTGGCGGCCAGCACCGCCAGCGCGTCACCAACATAGCGTGTCTCTTCGCCCTCGGCAATCATCACCGGCCAGTCGTGCACGATATGGCCCAGCAAACGTTCGCCGGGAACGTCCTTCGCCGTCAGCACGACCTCAACGCCGGAACAGGCCCGCGCGGCGGAGATGTCGATCTTCTTTACCAAAGCTCGAGGATATCTGGCTCGCAGCACCGCGCCATAAAGCATCCCAGGAACCTTCATGTCGTCCACGAATTCGCCTGTTCCCAGCAACTTCTCTTCGGAGTCCACGCGAACCATGCGCGCGCCCACTTTGGCCGTGCCGCCTTCCGCGCTGAGAGTCTCTCTATCGCGCAATGCCTTCGCGGCCAGTTGAATCGCGCGTTCGATCTTCAGATAGCCAGTGCAGCGGCACAAGTTATACCGGAGGGCGCTTTTGATTTCCGCGGAGGTGGGAGTGGGGTTCTGGTCCAGCAACGACTTTGCGCTGATGACCACGCCTGGCATGCAGAAGCCGCATTGCACCGCTCCTACTTCGCCAAAGGCCCACGAATAAACCTCCTTTTCACGAGCCGGCAGGCCTTCGAGAGTGGTAACCGCCTTGCCCTGCACTTTGGCTATGGTCAGCTTGCAGGCTCGCCACGCCTTCCCGTCCACCAGCACGGAGCAGGAACCGCAGACTCCCTCGGCGCAACCGTCCTTCACGGAAATCAAGCGAGCATCTTCACGCAGATATTCGAGCAGGTTCTTGTCCGCTGCCACGGTCACGTCATTCTGATTCAGAGTGAACTTGAACATAGCTGGAACTCCTTGGGTTTAAACTACCGCGAGGCGAGGATTTTCCGGTTGTACTCGCCCACCTTTGCATACTGCGCATCCCAGAACGCCTGGTTGCGCATGGAGTCGAGAAATGGTTTGGAGTAACCGAACTTCAACCAGTCATTCTCTTTTTGCTTGAAGAGCTGTTCCTTTGCCAAGGTCTTGCGGAAGTCAAATACGTGTTCATCGGTTGCGCCCAGGAAGATATCTCGCGTCCAGCGACTTAATACCTGCGGAGCCAGCTCGAGATAGCGGTTGTTCAACTCCTCCAGCACCGAGTTATAGCGATCGAAACCATCGGTTGCGACAGTCACCACATTATCTCCCGCTCCCAGACGCAGGTGCTTCGCCAGCTTGATCGCGCCCAGTACATTGCAGATGCCGGAAGGTCCGAATAACTCACGCAGGCTCAAGGCAAAATTCCGGTCCACGCCCAGGTTGACCAGCGCATCCACGCCATCGTGGAAGATCTTGACTCCCTGCACTGTTTCTTCATCCTTGATGAGGATGACGAAATCCGTGTTCAGGATGTTATGAATCAATGTGCACATCTTGTCGCCGATTCCCTCGATGCGATGCTGGCCACGGCCCCCATTGGCCAGCGTCGAACATTCATAAGGCTCCAGCGCGGCAACCTTGGCCTCGGGGAACGCCACCTTGATCTGATCGCCCGCCGCCAATGTGCCCGCAGAACCCGGCGCCGAAGTAAAGCCCGCTATCCGTCCATTGCCCACGCCCTTCACCGCTTCGATGGCGCTGTTTCCGGTAACATGGCGATGAAAGCGATAGTTAGGGAAGAGTTCGAACTGAGCCAGGGCCTTGTTCTTGGGATTCTTCATTAACTCCCGGGTCTTTTCCAAAGTCAGGATCACATCCGATTCGGAGCCAGGTGTTAGTTCCAGTTCGCCGCCATATCTCTTAATACGCTCATACCTTTCCTTGCTCATGCTGTCCGGCATGATTACTATGGCGCGAAAGCCGAGCAGCTTCGAGACATAGGCCGTTCCAATCCCGAAGTTACCCGTCGATGGCCCCAGGATGGTGTGCACGCCAGGAATGATCTCCCCGTCAACCAACCCTTCGATTAGGGTGCTGTAGGCTGGACCTACTTTGTGAGAGCCGGAGGGAAATCCGCAACCAAGCATCACCACAATATTGGTATCAATCCCTGTCAACGCCGGCGGCAACACGACTTTGCGAACCTTGTTGGTAGCGTCCTTCCAGGTAATGTTGAAGAGATTGATGGGGTCAAGCTCATTCTGCTTCAATGCAGCCAGCGCTTTGGCGCGAACATCCTTGCCGATCAGGCTTGGATCGAGCATCTCATCGTAATTGGGACCGAACGGAATCTTTGCCATCTTGCGCCTTTCTCACTTTCATTTCTTTGCGGCGATCAGCGGCATCAGGCTGTAGCCGCGGCTATTACCGCGTTGCGAACTTCTTCCAAATCTGGTTGCACGGCAATCATGCGTCCCGCCGCGCGAATTGCGCTTTGAATATCTTTCAGCCCGTTGCCGGTCATGATGATCGCGACACGTTCTGAACGATCAATGATGCCCAACTCCACCGCCTGCTTGACTCCCGCCACGCCGGCAACACCGGCCGGCTCGCCAAAGACTCCCGCCTTACACGCCAGCATGGGAATGGATTGAAGTATCTCTTCGTCTGAGACGGAGACGAATGCACCGCGCGATTCGGTGACCGCGCTCATTCCCTTGCTGAAGTTGCGCGGATGTCCGACCGCGATGGAGTCCGCCAGGGTATTAGCCTCGCACGGAGTCAGGCCACCGCCTTCCTTCCACGCCGTCAGAAACGGTTTGCACCCATCTGCCTGCACGCCAAGAATTCGGGGTAAGCGGGGGATGAAGCCTAGAATATGCATCTCCCTCAACCCCTTCCATACCCCGCCGATCGTGCAACCGTCGCCGACACTGACGACAACCCAATCGGGAAAACTGCTCGGAGTTAGTATCCTTAACTGTTCGGCTAACTCCAGCGAAACCGTCTTCTTGCCTTCGATCAGGTATGGATTGATGGCGCAGTTGCGGTTGTACCAGCCAAACTCCGCTGCGGCCGCCATGCATAACTCCCACGCTTCATCGTAAGTTCCCTGCACGGAGAATACCTGCGCACCAAAGATGACTAACTGGGCTACCTTGGCCTCTGGCGCGCGCGCGGGAACAAAGATAGTTGCCGGAATTCCCGCGGCGGCGGCAAAGCCGGCCAGGGAAGACGCTGCGTTGCCCGTGGATGCGCAGGTAATCCGTGACGCCTTCTTCTCTAATGCCTTTACCACGCCCATCGCGCTGGCGCGGTCCTTGAAGGATGCGGTTGGATTGCGCCCCTCGTCTTTGACCCAGCAGCGCGCCACGCTTAACTCGCTGGCCACCCTGGGAGTGTCATACAGCGGGGTCCAGCCCACCTGTAGATGGGGAATTAGATTTGCATCCGCCACCGGCAGCAAGGGAAGATAGCGCCACATCGATTGATCGGAGTTAGCGGCAAGCGCAGCGGGATTAAGTTCCTTCCGCATCGCGTCATAGTCGTAGAGCACGTCAAGAATGCCGTCGTGATAGCCGCACGCCGTGCAGAAATAATCCACTTCATCCGTGTTGTATTCGCGTCCGCAATGAACGCATCGAAGCCCGGTGAAATACGTCATCATCTTCCCAACCCGTCAAAATTCCATAACTCCGCGCCACGCGGACTTACTGCTCCATAGTAAGCGCATGTTGTTTGCAACGCGTGACGCACAGCCCGCAGGTAAAGCACTTCTCACTGTCGATAATCAGGACTTCACCCTTGGAGATAGCGCCATACGGGCAACTGATTACACATAATCCACAGAGATTGCACCGCTTCATATCCACATCGGGCGCTCTCGTGGCTTGGGGAGCGCCACGCTCCGCCATCCTGCGAATGGTAAGGCCCTTGATCTCATCGGCCGATTGATAGCCGTGCTTGTCAAGGAAAGCATCAAGTTCCCTCGCAATTTTTCCGTAGACCGTGGGACCGCGCAGGATGGCCTCCGTGCAAACCTGCACGGCCGAAGCGCCGGCCATGAACATCTCCGCCACATCGCGGCCATTCGAGATGCCGCCCACGCCGAAGATGGGGATCTTCACCACGCGCGCGGCGTCATAAACGCAGCGCAGAGCCAGCGGCTTGATGGCCGCGCCTGAGAGCCAGCCGAAGCCATTCTTACTGCCCATGAGCGGCAGACCCGTTTCCAGATCGATGCTCAGGCAAGGCCCGAATGAATTGATCATGACCAGCGCATCGGCGCCCGCCTCTTCCAGCGCAACGGCGATCTGCTGAATATTCGGATGCGGGCTCAGCTTCATGAACACCGGAACATCCACCGCCGCCTTGGCCGCATGCAGCGCATGGATGATGGGAGTAATATCGTTGCCGACATAGTGCGTGGAAAGCTCAAGAGCATCGGCGAATGGCTTCACCATGGGAGCCAGCTCCCGAATCTGGTCAGCCGTATAACCCAAGCCGACAATTACCGGCAGCCCGGTGGCCTTGACTAACTTGTATTCCGTCTCGATCCATTGCTCTTTGGGTAACTCGGACCATAGCTCTGTATTCAGAAATCCGCCTCGGATCTCCGCCATGCAAGGGCGCGGCACATCGGCCGGATTCACGGAGATCGTCTTGGTGACTAATCCGCCCGCGCCGCCTTTCGCCGCGGCCTGAAGCATCGCTCCGTCCTTGGATGGCGGCCCGGCGGCAGGCAGAATCGGGTTGATAAAATTGAGCCCGCAGATTTGTACGCTTAATTTTGCCATTCCACCTTCCACTCTTTTGGAGTTATCAAGAATAGCACACTCGCCATCAGACAGTGTTGCCTGCGTTGTCCAAACCGCGAGAAATTCTACCGGGAAATAATTTCAGAGTGTCAAGCCAGTTGCGGGGCGATTGAACCCGGCCAAGTTCGCGCCACGCAAGAACCCTGCCTGCCGCAATGCCGGTGTGGTTCCACAAAGGCCAGGCCCGTCTGTAGAGGCTTGCCAACGTCCGGCCTGTCCTGATAATGATTATAATCCGTTTGTATACACAAACGTGTGATATGGAGTTCAATGCGGGCAGGAATCCCATCGCTGCAATCCGCTCCGTGGAGGCATCTCAATGTTGTTGGTCGGGAACGGAAAGCTGATCACTCAGGACGATCGTTTGCCCCTGATTGAGGACGGGAGTGTCGCCATTCAGGATGGCCTGATTGCCGAGGTCGGCGGAACGGCTGATTTGCAGCGCAGGCATCCCGCCGCTCAGTTCGTGAACGCGCGCGACCGGATGATTATGCCGGGGCTGATCAACTCTCACATGCACCTGTACAGCACCTTTGCCCGCGGAATGGCGCTGAAGGACGAAGCTCCGGGCAACTTTCTCCAGATTCTGGAACGCCTCTGGTGGCGGCTGGACAGGGTTCTCACCATGGAGGACGTGTATTTGAGCGCCATGGTGGCGCTGATCGACTGCATCAAGAACGGCACCACCACCATCTTTGATCACCATTCCAGTCCTGGCGCGGTGACCGGCAGCCTCTTTCGCATCGCCGAGGCCGCGCGCCGCACCGGCGTGCGCAGTTGTCTCTGCTACGAGGTCACGGATCGCGACGGCGCGGATGTCGTGGATCAAAGCATCGAGGAAAATCGGGCGTTCCTCCAAAACTGCAAGCAATCCGGAGACAGTCTGCTCAGAGGGCTCTTCGGACTGCACGCCTCTTTCACCGTGAGCGACAAGACCATGGCCCGCTGCACTTTGCTTGCGAAGGAGCTCGATGCCGGTTTCCATATTCATGTTGCCGAGGCGGAGGCCGATGTGGCCCACTGCCAGCGCGAGCACGGAACGCGCGTGGTCGAGCGCTTGCACGGCCTCGGCATCCTGGGCAGCAAGACCATCGCCGCTCATTGCGTCCACGTGAACGAAGCCGAGATCGAGCTGTTAAAAGACAGCACGACCAATGTCGTGCACAACCCCGAATCGAACATGGCGAATGCGGTGGGCTCCGCTCCGGTGCTGGAGATGATCCGCCGCGGCGTGCGGGTTGGCCTGGGAACCGATGGCTACACCACGGATATGTTCGAATCGCTGAAGGTGGCCAACGCCCTGCAGAAGCACCGGACAGGCCAGCCCGGTACCGGCTGGACGGAGGTTCCAGCCATGCTCTTCAGCGCGAATGCCGCCATGGCGAGTGAATCTTTCGGGCGCACGGTGGGCAAACTGATTCCAGGCGCGCACGCCGATCTGATCATTGTGGACTACGATCCGCCCACTCCCTTGCGCGCTTCGAATATAGCCGGCCACATTCTCTTCGGCATCTCCGGTCGCTCTGTCGAAACCACCATCATCGGCGGGCGGATTGTGATGGCGGATAGAAAGCTTCTTGAGATCGACGAACATGAGGTCATGGCCAAGGCACGAGCTTCCGCCGAAAAGCTGTGGCAGCGTTTTTGAAACGATGAAGGCAGCAAGCAAGCGGATTCGTTCGATGGAACGCTCAACCTTCGCTAGCCGCCATCTGCTCAAGAAAATCTTCCAGCAGATTCGCCGCAACGTGCGCGCGGTAGCTTGCGGTGGAACGAATGTCGTCGATGGGTTTTACTTCCTGGAGAAGAGCTTTACGCGCGGCCTGAATTCGGCCGGAGGTAAGCGCATGGCCGAACAGCGCAGCCTCGGTCGCGCTCAGGCGCGCCGGCGTCTCGCGTAGGCTGGCAGCGGCGATGCGCACTGCGCTCACCTTGCCCGACTGCATCGCGCCAACGCACGCCAGCGCCACCTTGGAGATGGCCAGCGCATTGCGCGTTCCCACCTTGCGCAGATACTCGACCGGCAGGCGGTGGCCGCGGAGCAGATGCACGGCCTTCACCAGTTCCTGAGGCTGCATCACCGTGCGTTTGTATCCCAAATGAAACTCACTGTACGGCATGCGGCGCGAGCCCTGCGCGGAGACAAGCTCGATCTCCGCCTCATACACCAGCAGCACGGGCGGAGAATCGGCGGCGGGCGATGCATTCACAATGTTGCCTCCCAGCGTGCCGCGGTTCTGATTGGCAATCGCGCCGGTCCAGCTTGCCGCGCGTGCCAGCAGCGGAAATTCATTGGCAACGACGGCGTTCTGGCGAATGTCGGTAAAGGTCGATCCGGCGCCGATAGTCAGCCAATCGTTGTTTGCCGTAATAAGGCGCAACTCATCGAGACCCCACAGACTGACCAGCTTGCGTTGCTCCAGTCGTCCCGCGCCCAGCGCGACCATCAACTCGGTGCCACCGGCCATGGGCGTCCATGCGCCCGGCTCCGCGGCCAGCAACGCCAGCACCGCGCCGAGCGAGCCCGGCGCGACTAATTCGTACTGGGAGACATTCGATCTCATCTGCGCACCGCGTCGATCTCTGCTTGTTCCTCGGCGAGGAGTGGCGCCTGCATCGCGTGCCTCACCGCATCGATGATGCGCATGTAGCCGGTACAGCGGCAGAGATTCCCGGCCAGGCCTTCGCGAATCTCATCGAGACCCGGCCGAGGATTATTTCTCAACAGCGATTCCGCGGCCAGCATCATGCCCGGCGTGCAGATGCCGCACTGCGTTCCTCCCAGTTCCAAAAACGTCTGCTGAATATGCGCCAGCGCGCCGTTGGCAGCCAGCCCCTCCACGGTGAGCACTTCGCAGCCGTTGGCCTGCAACACCGGCACCAGGCAACTGTTCACCAGCACGCCATCCAGCAGCACGGAGCATGATCCACATTCCCCTTCGCCACAGCCCTCTTTCGTGCCGGTAAGCTCCAGGTCTTCGCGCAGCACGTCCAGCAGCCGCTTCATCGGAGGCACGCTTACGCTGCGCTCCGCGCCGTTCACCTTGAACCGGATTTCCGCCAATTGCATCTCCGCCGCGCTCATTTCACGCTCCCCACAATTTCCTTAGCGCCAGCTTCCGGCGTCTCCGCCATGCGCAAGTACATATCTTCCGGCAGCAGAGGAATGGAGGTGAAGCTGATGCCGGTCGCATCCTGAATCGCATTCAGAATCGCGGGCGCGGGACCATCATGCGGCAACTCGCCCAGCCCCTTGGCGCCGTAGGGCCCGTGCTTACAGGGCGTCTCCTCGAAGTAGACCTCAATATTGGGCACGTCCACGGCCGTGGGCATAATGTAGTTGGTCATCTGGTTATTGCTCATGCGGCCTTCCTTCCAGACAACCTTTTCGTAGAGAGCATAACCAATGCCCTGGGCCACGCCGCCCTCAATCTGCCCGGCGGCCAGCACAGGATTTACCACTCGGCCGACCTCCTGCAAGGTGTAGAAATTGACCACCTCGGTGGAATAGGTGCGTGTGTCGACAGCCACTTCCGCCACATAGACGGCCCAAGAAAAGGCCGGGTACGCATCGCCTTTGTATGCCGCGTCATCCCAGAAAATGTCTTTTGGCGCCTGATAGCGCGCCTCGGCGCGCAGCGCACCATACCGCGCTGTGAAGGCCGCGCACGCGGCGCGAAACTCCGTCGCTGAAAAATTATCACCGAGCAGCTTCTTTTCCCGCAGGATGCCTGCCAGCGCGTGCGCCGCATCGTGCACCAGCCGGCCGACGATCATCGTGGTGCGCGAGGCCACGGTTGGCCCGCTGTTGGGCACGCGCTGCGTATCCGGCTGCGCGATGGAAACATCCTCACACGACAGGCCGAGCGCCTCGGCGGCAACCTGGCTGAGCATCGTGTTCGTCCCCTGGCCAAACTCCGTGCTGGAGACCAGCACCATGACATGCCCTGTGGCATCGGCCTCCAGGCCAACCAGAGAATTCAGATAGCGCTCGCCGGAGCCGGTGAATCCCGCGCCGTGCATGAAGCTGGCCATGCCCATGCCTCGCTTGATCGGATTCGATGTCGCGTTCTCGCGGGCAAATCGGGCACGCTTGGCACCGTAGTCAGAAACTTTCAGCGCCCGATCCAGCATGCCGGACAGATCAATCGGATCGCGCACCAGTTGGCCGGTGGCCGTCGTCATCCCCTGTGAAAGAAAATTCCGGCGGCGCACCTCGTCCGGAGTAATTCCCACGGCCTTCGCGATCTGGTCCATATGCCGTTCGATGCCGAAGATGGTCTGCGGCGTGCCGAATCCGCGAAAAGCTCCATGCGGCGGCACATTCGTCGCCCAGGCATGCGAGCGAATGCGGATGTTCTCGCAGAAATACGGGCCGGCGGCATGAATCGTGGCGCGCGAAAGCACCGTCGGCGATAAGGTGGCGTATGCCCCGCCATCCAGGTCTACCTGAATATCCATGGCCAGCATGCGCCCGTCCTCATCTACCGCCGTGCGGTAACGGGTGCGCGACGGATGACGCTTGGTGGTCGCCACCAGATCTTCCTCGCGGTCGTAGATGATCTTGACCGGCCGCCCGGCCTTTTTCGCCAGCAGGCCGGCGTGCGCGGCAATCAGCGAGGGATAATCTTCCTTGCCGCCGAATGCGCCGCCCGTCTCCGCCTGGATCACGCGCACCTTTTCAGCGGGCAAATCAAAGACACGCAGCAGCGCCCTGTGCACATAGTACGGACACTGCATCGATCCCTGGATTGTGAGGCCATCGGCCTCCGACCAATCCGCAATCACGCCGTTGTTCTCAATGTAGAGCTGCTCCTGCGCACCGGTATGATATTCGCCCGTTACAATGTGCGCCGCCCGCTGCCACGCGGAATCCACATCGCCCTTTTCCACCAGGAAGCGCTTGAGGACGTTGTCCTCGCCCCACACAATCGTCTGCTGCCGCTCGCTCTCCTCGATGGTAAAAACGGCGGGCAGCGGATCGTAGTCGATCTCTACCGCGGCCACGGCTTCATGCAGCCGCGCCTTGTCGGGATGCGCCAGCAGCACCACCGGTTCCTCGGGATGATTCACCTGCGTCTCGGCGAGCACCGGCTGGTCGTGATCCACGATCAGCGCAATGCGATTTGTGCCCGGAATATCCTTCGCGGTAACGATCACGAACTCGTCCCACGCGATGCCCCCGCCGAAGCGAATGTCCTTGATCGTGCCGCGCGCAATGTTGCTGCGCACTGTGGCTCCATGCCACATGCCGGGCAGCGCGATGTCGTCGATATAACGCGCGCGCCCCGTCACCTTGCCGTATCCTTCCTTGCGAAGGGCCGGCGTACCTACGATGCGGGTCGGTGTCGTGTCGCGCATGATGGTAGTAGAAATGATAATTGTCTAACCCGAACTTTACAAGCCAATGAATCTAAAGAGCATAGCCATGGAAATTCACGCCTCAGAATTGCGTGCAAAGTCCTCACTCAAGCAACGATGTTGTCAAAACAGCATTGGCGACATTCTGTCTTTGGATTTGTTGCATGCCGGATGATCCAGGCCGCAATCTTCAGACCAGGGGGCGCCACTCGAATCTCCTCGCCAGCTCATTCCGCTGTACAATCTCAACAGGCCCCGTTCAGCCGGCTCCGCGTCGGAAGCCGTCTTCGCGCGTCTAACTCTTCAGGTGTCCCAGTGACCGCATCCCGCGAAAAAACCGAAGCGCGCAAGCTGCCCATGATGCCCCTCCGGGACATGGTGATTTTTCCCTACATGATGATGCCCTTCGTGGTGGGACGCGAGTCCAGCGTGCGCGCCCTCGAGGAGGCGCTCACCGGCGACCGCAAGATCTTCCTCGCCACCCAGCACGACGCTTCGGTCGACGAGCCCAAGGCCAAGGAGATTTACCAGGTCGGCTCCATCTGCAATATCGTGCAGAGCGTCAAGATGCCCGACGGCAACATCAAAGTTCTGGTCGAGGGCGTGGAGCGCGCCAAGTCCATCGAGGTGAACGACGGTGACGGCTTTTTTGTGGCCACGGTGCGCGTGGGCAAGAGCCAGTTTGAGATGACACCGGCGGTCGAGCAGCTCATGACGCGCGTCACCGGCCTCTTCGAGCAGTACGTCAAGCTCCAGCAGTCGCTCAACTACGAGACCATCATCGCCACGGTGCGCATGGACGAGCCGGCCAAGCTGAGCGACACCATCGCCGCCAACCTGCAACTAGGCGTCGAGGAGAAGCAGGACCTGCTGGCCATCTTCGATCCCGCGACGCGCCTGGCGCGCATCGCCGACGTGCTGGACGTGGAGATCGAAAAGCTGGACCTTGACCGCAACATCCAGTCCCGCGTAAAGCGGCAGATGGAGCGCGCACAAAAAGAGTTCTACCTCAACGAGAAGATCAAGGCTATTCAAAAAGAATTGGGCCGCGGCGAAAAAAGCGAATTCGACGAGTTGCGCAAAAAGATCGAGACTGCCGGGATGCCCAAGGAAGTGCTCGAAAAGACCATTCAGGAACTCAAAAAGCTGGAAGCCATGCCGCCCATGTCGGCCGAGTCCACTGTCAGCCGCAACTACATCGACTGGCTGCTGGCCGTGCCGTGGAAGAAGCGTTCCAAGGAGACACGCTCCATCGACTACGCGGAAAAGGTGCTGAACACGGACCACTACGGCCTGGAAAAAATCAAGGAGCGCATTCTGGAATTTCTCGCAGTGCGCCAGTTGGTGAAAAACCCGAAAGGCTCGATTCTCTGTTTTGCCGGGCCTCCGGGCGTGGGCAAGACCTCGCTGGGAATGTCCATCGCCAAGGCCACCGGCCGCAAGTTCGTGCGGCTCTCGCTGGGCGGCATCCGCGACGAAGCAGAGATTCGCGGCCATCGCCGCACCTACATCGGCGCATTGCCCGGCCAGATCATCCAGCACATGAAGCGGGCCGGCACCAAGAATCCTGTTTTCCTGCTCGACGAAGTGGACAAGATGGCCTCGGACTTCCGCGGCGATCCGGCATCGGCGCTGCTCGAAGTGCTGGACCCGGAGCAGAACTCCACCTTCCAGGATCATTACCTGGACGTGGACTACGATCTCTCGCAGGTGCTGTTTGTGGCCACCGCCAACGTGATGCACACCGTTCCGCCCGCCCTGCAGGACCGCATGGAAGTGTTGCGCCTGCAAGGCTACACGGAGCAGGAAAAGCTGGAGATTGCCCGCCAGTATCTGGTGAAGAAGCAGCGCGCGCAGACCGGCCTGAGCGAGAAAAATCTGATCTTCAAGGACGACGCGATTATCGAGATCATCCGCTGTTACACGCGCGAGGCCGGCGTCAGGAATCTGGAGCGGGAGATCGGCAACATCTGCCGCAAGGTCGCCCGCAAGGTCGTCAAAGGCGGCAAGAAGCACAAGGAAGAGATTACCGCCGCCAACATCGGCGAGTTTTTGGGCGTGGCCAAGTTCCGCGACTCCGAGGTGCATGAAAAAAGCGAAATCGGCCTGGTCACCGGCCTGGCCTGGACCGAGGTGGGCGGCAGCATTCTGACCACGGAAGTTCAGGTGCTCGACGGCAAGGGCAAGATGACCATCACCGGCCAGTTGGGCGACGTGATGCAGGAGTCGGCGCAGGCCGCGCTCAGCTATATCCGCGGGCGCGCGCAGGCTCTCGGTCTCAGCCGCGAGTTCTATCGCAACGTGGACCTGCATTTGCACGTGCCCGAAGGCGCCATTCCCAAGGACGGCCCCTCGGCCGGCATTACCATGGCCACGGCGCTGGCCAGCGCGCTGGCGAAGATTCCCGTGCGGCGCGACATCGCCATGACCGGCGAAATCACCCTTCGCGGCAAGGTGCTGGCCATCGGCGGATTGAAAGAAAAGCTGTTAGCCGCGCTCAGGGCCGGCATCTTCGAAGTCATCCTGCCCCGCGCCAACGAGAAGGAGATCGCCGAGCTGCCCGACAACATCAAGAGTTCCATGAAGCTCTATTTTGTGGACAATATGGACGAGGTGCTGGCGCTGGCGCTGGAGGGCCCGCTGCCCGCGGCGATGCCCGACGCAATCGATGTGCTGGCCGCCGTTCCGCCCTCGGAGTTGACGACGAATCTGCCCGCGCCGCAGTGATAGTCATCGGGAAAGTCACAAATGCGTGTTGTCCAACTTCTCCTGTAGAATGGCCTCGTGCTGATCGCCGCCGCTTCCGACGTAGTGCGCAACGATGCTTTCCGCCTCATCATAGGGGAACTCATTGCAAGCGCCGGTGTTGTTGCCCTGATTCTACACTGGTTCCGCTCACAAACCACGGATCGCTCGACGCTCTATTTCGGACTCGGTGCGCTGCTGTATGGGCTGCGGCTAATTTTTGCGCTGACAACGCTGCAATCGTCTTTCCCTTTCGTTCCCTGGCGCGTTTTTGAGTCTTTGATCATCCTGGTGATCGGGCTGCCGTTTGTGCTGTATATCGGCAGCACGATCGGTCGTGCCTACCCGTGGTTCATACGGGGAGTGGTCGCCGCGAATGTATTGCTGGCCATGGTGGGCACGGTCAGACTGGTGCAGCAGGCGCCCATGGACCACATCTGGTTCCTGACTCGGATCCTCAGCGTTGCGAGCCTGACGGGATGGGTTTACATCGGCGTCTTTCCAAAAATCCCGGTCGACAGGGAGGTGCGCGCTCTGAGAATCGCTCTTCTAGCTCTGGCGTTCTCAGCGCTCTACCAGAACCTGCCGGTGATAGGTATTCTGCCCAAGGTTGCTTTCCTGGAGCCGCTGGCCATGGTTTTCCTGCTGGGGACATTCCTTTTCGTGAGCGCCACGCGCAGCTTGCGGATGGAGTCCAGCCTTATTGCCATTCGCAACGAGCTCGACATAGCCCGCCAAATTCAGTCGGCGCTGCTGCCCCGGCTGGACGGGGCAATCGGCGGGGTAGAGGTCCACTCCCGCTACTCGCCCGCGGGGTCAGTGGCCGGCGATTTCTACGACGTGCTCTCCGACGGGCACGGACTGGGCGTGCTCATCGCGGACGTTTCCGGCCACGGCGTTCCGGCGGCGCTTTCGGCCTCCATGCTGAAGGTTGCGCTGAGGGCGCAGATCGAGCAGATGGCCAATCCCGCGGAGGTTCTTACTGGGCTGAACAGAACCCTGACCGGCATGCTCGGGAACCAGTTCATCACGGCCGCCTATGTGTATTTTGATGCCGCGCAGTGCGAACTGCGCTATGCCGGAGCGGGCCATCCTCCCATCCTTCTTTGGCGCTCCGGGGCCAGGAAGGTTGAAGCTCTGGAAGAAAACGGGCTATTTCTCGGACCGTTTCCCAAGGCGGAATACGCTTCGCTTTGCACGGCGTTTGAGCCCGGCGACCGTTGTCTGCTGTATACCGATGGATTGGTCGAGGCTTCGAACCGCAAGGGCGAGGAGTTAGGCCTGTCGCGGCTCAGCGATTTTCTGGCCGATAACTCCGAAAAGACGGCAAATACGTTTTGCAACGAGTTGCTGGACCAGGTAACTGCATGGTCCGTCACGGTGCCTGATAGCCAGCAAGACGATATTACATTTATGGTCGTCGAATTTGAGAATTAAGCGGCCTGTGGCAGCTAACTATGCCCGTCTCCGAAGTCGGATTTACAACTGTTCGCAGATTTCGCGAAAGTCCCATGCGCCGGATTTTTGCGCCAGCCACTCGGCTCCGCGAACCGCGCCCAAAGCTAAGCCGCGGCGGCTGAGAATTTCATGGCGAAGTTCAAGCGTATCGACGTCGCTGGATGCGGTGACCACGTGCTCGCCCTTGGCGTCTCCCACGCGGTGAGAGGTGATGGGGACTTCGCTGCCCGGACTCGCCGCCTGGATGATTTCGCGCAGCGTGATGGCCGTTCCCGAGGGCGCGTCGAGCTTGGAGGTATGATGAGTTTCGGCGATGGAGAAGTTGTAGCCGTCGAGTTGGGCCAGCGAGGCAGTCAGGCGGAATAGCTTTTGCACGCCCATGGAGAAGTTGGTTCCGTAGAGCAGCGCCCCGCTTTTTTGCGCCAGGGACTTCATCTCGTCGAGGTGGGCGTACCAGCCGGTGGTGCCGACCACGATGCGTCCGCCCAAAGCCAGCACGGCGCGCATGTTTTCCACGGCGGCTTCGGGGGCCGTGAAGTCGATCACCACGTCCACGCCTTTGAGATTGGCGGCGGTGAGGGCGGAGGCGTGCTGGTTATCGTCGATGTCGAGCGCGCGCACCACATGGCCGCGCTCACGGGCCACGTCGGCGACCAGGCTGCCGGTTTTTCCCTTGCCTAAAATGAGAAAATGCATGATGACCTCTTCCCGAATCATTGTAGATTCCCCTCCAGAAAAACAAGACCTGGAGAACCCGGCCGCGGCGTTATCCTGAAGTGAACCGATGCCTGATTCAGATCAAACGCCCACACTGATTGTCGCGCTTCCGACTCGCCGCCGTAAACGCCGCTGGCCGCTTATTCTGCTTTGGTCTTGCGGCGGCCTGCTGGCGCTCATTCTGGTGGCCGCTGCCGCAGGTGTGCTGTGGCTGCGCTCCGCGGCCCGGGCGGCGCTGCCGGCACTGGATGGCGACCTGCATCTGGCCAGGCTTTCTGCTCCGGTCATCGTCCGCCGCGATGCCCACGGCGTGCCCCACATCGAGGCGGCCACCGAGGACGATCTCTTCATGGCCCAGGGCTATGTGACCGCGCAGGACCGGCTGTGGCAGATGGACACCCTGCGCCGCAACGCCAACGGCGAGCTGGCGGAGATCGTTGGTCCCTCGATGGTCAAGCACGACCGGGAGCAGCGGGTTCTGCAAATTCGCAACACGGCCCGGCGCATGTACGCCAACCTGTCCCCGGCTGACCGCGCCCGTCTCGACGCCTACGCGCGCGGCGTGAACCTGTTCATCGCTCAGCATCAGGCCACGCTGCCGCCGGAGTTCCGGCTGCTCGCCTATCGCCCCCAGCCCTGGAGCGGCGTGGACTCGGTAAGCGTCGGGCTGATGTTGGTCGAGACGCTGGACACGCACGCAAGGGCAAAGCTCTTTCGAGAGATTGTCGCCGCCAAGCTGCAAAATCCCAATCTGGAGGCTGATCTCTATCCCGTCGGCTCGTGGCGCGACCATCCGCCTACCGGAGTGCAAGCGAAACCGAGCCAGCCGAACCCTAAGCCAACCAAGGTTACGGACGACGATGACGAAGACCGCAGCCAGGCAAACGCCGCTCCGGCTGACCACGAAGACAACCTCGCCTTGCGCGCCTTGCTGGGCCTGCCCGCCTGCGCCGGCTGCGCGCCGGGCTCCAACAACTGGGTCATCGCCGGGCGTCACACGGCCAGCGGCAAGCCTCTGCTCTCCAACGATATGCACCTCGGCCTCACCGAGCCGGACATCTGGTACATGGCTGACCTGAAGGCGAACGGCTACCACGCTGCCGGGGTTACGCTGCCGGGATTGCCCTGCATCATCGCCGGCCACAACGACCACGTAGCCTGGGGCTTTACCGCGCTTTATGCCGACGTGCAGGACCTGTACATCGAGAAGCTCCAAGGCAACAATTATCAGACTGGCGACGAGAGCTGGAAGCCGCTCCAGGTGGATCACGAGATCATCAAGGTCCGTGGCGGCAAGGATGTGCTGCTCGACGTGCAATTCACCGAACACGGCCCGCTGGTGAATCCGATCCTGGAAAAGGAGACGCGCCCCATAGCCCTCAAGTGGACCCTCTACGACCCAACGCTCAACTCGCTTCCGCTTTATCAGCTCAACGTTGCTTCCAACTGGAAGGAGTTTTCCGCCGCCCTCGCCACCTGGTCCTGGCCCACGCAGAATGTCGTCTACTCCGACGACCAGGGGCACATCGCCTATCACGCCATTGGCAAGGTGCCGATCAGAATGATGTTGTCTGTGACCCCCCTTCCTCACGACACACTGAACCTCCGTTATGAGTGGGGCGATGCTTCCTTCTTCTTTGGCAAGCGAGACAATCCCTACATCCTCTTCGACCAGATGCCGAATGCCTTTGATCCTCCCTCGGGTTTTCTGGCCACCGCCAACTCCCGTGTCACCACGGAAAAGTCAACTCACTTGCTCACCCACGAATGGGCAGATCCCTACCGCATCGAGCGCATCTACAAATTATTGGAAGGCCGCGACCACCTCACTCCCGCCGACCTGCTCGCCGTCCAGACCGACATCTACAGCGAAGTGGATCAGGAGTTGGCACATCGTTTTGCCTACGCCATCGAACACACCCCTGATGCCGACGACCGCCTCCGCCAGGCCGCCGCCCTGATGCGCGCCTGGGATGGCCGCCTCACCACAGACTCCGCCGCCGCCTCCATCGTTACCCAGACCCGCCGCGCACTCTGGCCGTTGATTCTTGAGCCCAAGCTGGGCAAGGAGATCGCCGCGCAGTATCACTGGGGCGAATCCAACTTTGCCGAGGAAGAGATCATCATGCACGCCAGCCCCGACTGGCTTCCGTTCTACTACAAGAACTGGGACGCCTTGCTTACCGACGCCGTCCGCAAGGGCATGAAAGACGGCCATGCTCCCAGCGACGTGGCGCGCTGGAGCTATGGAAGCTGGCACGTGATCGATATCGAGCACCCGCTCGCCGCTTTTCTGCCGCTCGTTGGGCGCGTGGCCGGAACCGGCGAGCAGCCGCTGAGCGGCGACACCACCACCGTGAAACAGGTGGGCCGCGCCTTAGGCCCCTCGCAGCGCTTCACCATGGACTGGAGCAACATCGACGGCTCCACGGAAAACATCGTCCTGGGCGAAAGTGGCAACCCCTATTCGCCCTACTTCCGCGACCAATGGAACGACTGGTATAACGGCACGACCTTCGCGCTACCCTTCACCCCAGCAGCCGTAGCCGCCCAGACCCGCCACACGCTCCGACTGCTGCCATGAAGATGCTGGCGGAGCAGGCTGGCCGTGCTGCTGTCGCCGGGTTGCAGTGTGTGAAGCGTAGGTTGCCTGGTTGTGTAAGTAAGCCCTAACGTGAGCAGGCCGTGAAAGGACGCTAATTTGCAGCACGTTTTGACCGCGGGACAATGGCTGCATACACTTGCCCATGCAGGCATAGGACAAGATTCATCAGCATGAACCAGCATGAAAAGGAAACGAGCACGCGATGAAACAAATCTCCACATGGCGTTGGAAATCGTTGGTCGCTCCAGGAATCATCCTGCTTGCCGCGGCCGTCGCCGTTCTGCCCATGCTGATGCGCGGCCCGTCTTGCGGCGGGGACTTTCCCTTCCACTTCACTTCCTGGCACGACGCCCTCCATGGCTGGCGCCAGGGAATCGCCTATCCGCACTGGGCCCTGAGCGCAAACTTCGGAGCAGGTGAGCCGCGCTTTGTCTTTTATCCGCCGCTCACCTGGATGCTGGGCGCGGCCCTGGGGATGGTCCTGCCCTGGGCGCTCGTGCCGGCGGCCCTCTCCTTCTTGCTTCTCGCGGCCACGGGGCTGGCCACCAGGGCGCTCGCCCGCCAGATGCTCACCGGAGGGGCCTCCACCCTGGCCGGATGCGCCGCCATCTTCTCCGGTTATGCCCTCTTCGATCTATACGGACGCGGCGGTTTTGCCGAGGCTTCGGGCGGTTTTTGGATTCCTCTGCTGCTGTTGTTCGTGCTGCGCGACCGCAACCCATCAGCCTCCCTGTGGAGGCGCGCCTTTGACGGTTCTACGCTGCCGCTGGCCTTGGCGCTTGCCGGCGCCTGGCTCTCGAACGCCCCCTTGGGCGTGATGGCCAGCTATCTGTTGGCCTTCATGGCGCTGACCGCCGCGCTGCTGTCGCAATCCTCGGCGCCGGTGTTGCGCGCCTCCGTCGCCGCCTTCCTGGGAATCGGTTTGACCTCCTTCTACCTGCTTCCCGCCGCCTGGGAGCGGCGCTGGGTCGATATTCGGCAGTCCCTCGCCAACAACAGCTACAGGCTCGAGAACAGGTGGCTCTTCGCCGGGCACTTCGACCCCTGGATGAGGCCGCACAAGATGGTGGTGAACGTGCCGTCGCTCATCGGTGTCGCCATGATCGCGGTCGCTCTGGGCAGCTTGCTGCTCGCTTGGCTGCTCGGCAAGCTGCCCAAATCCGAGACTCGCCGCTGGTGGATTCCCTTGGCGCTGATTCCGCTCCTGGTTCTGTTTCTCGAGATTCCCCTCTCGCTGCCGCTCTGGAATCTGCTGCCCGAGTTCGATTTTTTGCAGTTTTCCTTTCGCTGGCTGGTGGTTCTGGAGGCGCCGATGGCCATCTTTTTCGCAGCTGCCCTTTGGCCGGCCCAGCCGCGACGGCGCATCTGCATCGCAGCCGCATGTGCCATTCTCTTCGTTGCCATCAGCGCCGCCGCCGGGCGTTTTCTCTTTGTCCCATTCGGAAAATACCATCCTGAAACCACTTCCTCGCTGGCGGCCATGGAATTGGCGCTGGATCGCGGCGGCAAAGGCATCGTGGGAGTTCCCGAGTATGCTCCCCTTGGCGCCCGGAACAATTTGGTTGCTATCGGCCTGCCGGATGCCTGCCTGGTGCGCGATCCCTCCACGGTGTTAGGCAAAATGCCGGACGGACCGGCTTACGAAGGCCCCAAATCCTTCCAGAGATTTCCCCTCTGGCAGCCTGACCAAGGCAGTTGCGAGGCCGTTTTTTCCGCGACTCCAAACCCCGGAAATCCCGAGCATCTCCGCATCGCAGCCACGACCCCTCACTCCGGCTACCTGATTCTGCGGCTGCGCGGCTACCCGGCCTGGCGGATCGCGGTGAATGGCCGGCCCATTGGCGATCTGCCCCGGCGCGACGATGGCCTGATTGCCGTCCCTGTGCTACAGGGCGAAGTCCTTCTCGCCGTGGACTGGACCACCACCTCCGACGTGATCGCCGGACGCTGGTTCAGCGCACTGGCCGCGCTGCTGCTCACCGGGCTTTGGTTCCTGGAGCGAAAGCTGCGCCGTCCTCGTTTATCATGAGAGCCATGTCCGTTGATGTGAAATTGCTGAAGCAAGAGGCCGCGGCTCTGACCGAGCAGGCGCTGGAGGAGTTGCTGCCCAGCGTGACCACCGTGCCCGCCTCGATTCACGGCGCCATGCGCCACTCTGTCTTTGCCGGGGGCAAGCGCCTCCGGCCGCTGTTGTGCTACCAGGCCGGCATCACCATCGCCGGAGCGCTGCCTGCGGGAATCGCCCGGCTGGGCGCGGCCCTGGAGATGCTCCACACCTACTCGCTCATCCATGACGATCTGCCCGCCCTGGACAATGACGATCTGCGCCGCGGCAAGCCCACCTGCCACAAGGCCTTCGGCGAGGCCATCGCCATCCTGGCCGGCGACGCGCTGCAGACTCGCGCCTTCGAGGTGCTCTCCGGCCTTGACTCGCCGCCGGAGGCTACCGTCCAGATCATCGGCCTCATCGCCGACGCCGTCGGCACCGTCGAAGGCATGATCGGCGGCCAGGTGCTGGACTTGGAAAGCGAACACCTCAAGCCCACGCCGGCCATTGTCGAGGCCATTCATCGCGCCAAGACTGGCGCGCTCATCCGGGTCAGCGTCGTATCCGGCGGCATCTACGCTGGGGCCGCTCTGGAAGATGTGGCTCGCCTGACCCTCTTCGGCTGCAAGGCAGGCCTGGCCTTCCAGATTGTCGATGATGTACTGGATTTGACCGTGGACTCAGCCCACCTGGGCAAGACCGCGGGCAAGGATCAAGCCACCGAAAAAGCCACCTGGCCGGCCGTCTACGGCATCGAGCAGAGCCAGCGCGACGCCGCTCGCCTCATCGAAGAAGCCTTTGCCGCCCTCGATCCCTACGGCAGCCGCGCCGATGGCCTCAAAGCCGTCGCCCGCTACCTCGTCGAGCGCAAAAACTAATACAGACTGTTTACCGGGCCAGAATCTGATGCAGGGCTTCGCGCTTGGCGTCTACCTCTTCCACGGTAGTCTGCACCTGGTTGAGCACCCGCTGCACCTGGTCGATATAGCCGGGCAGCGCATTCCACCATGAGCGCAGCGTCTCCTTCTCATCAATCATGGCCAGGGCTGTGCCCGAAGCAGCGGTTACCATCCCGGCGCGGCGCTCGCCCATGAGCAGCAGCAAACCGGCTGCTACAAGGGTTCCGCCCGCCGCAAATCCGATCCAGTTCATAGGCTCGGACTTCTCGGCGTCCGGCGTCATTGCAGTATCGTTCGCTGGTTTGGAAAGCGGAACAACCACCATCTTCTCTCCTTCCGTCCCGGAATGCGGTCATCGCAGTCTCGAGAGCGGTGCATCCAGTATCGCTCTAAATCGCCCTCTGCGCACAACGGAACGGAAACAAGATCCCAAACCGGGAATCGGCGCGCCCGTCAGTCCAGGTCGAACTCGCGCAGCGGCTTGCCGTCGGGGGCGTCCTTGGCCTTGCGCAGGGCCTCGGCAAACTTCTTCTCGAAGAGGTCTTCTTTGTTCTTCTCCGCCTCCACCGACTGGCGGAAGATCGATTCCTTACGCTCATCGTGCTCGCGCATGGCCTGGGCTGCCGTCTCCAGGTCCTCGAACATCCGTTTGCGCGGCGCCGGCGTATGGCTCACCACCAGCCCGGTGGCCGCATCCACCTTCAGCATCGCCCCGCAATCCGGGCACGCCACATCGAAAATCTTTTCCTTCGTCTTGGCCATCTCTTCCCTAGCGGAATTGTATGCGCTCCCAGCGCGGATTGCATAGGAGCCGAAAACCCTCCAGAAGCCTTACTTGATCAGGACGTGAAGAAGGAACTGCTTTTCAGCTTGCGCGGGCTTTTCCCAGGAGCGGATGTGCAGCAGAAAATCCCCCTGTCCTGACTGCATGGCCTGAAAGACGAAGATCTGAGAGATCGGCTTGCCAACGCCGGGTTGCGTGGGCTGGGTCTGGCTTTGGCCGATCAGCTTCAACAAGGGGGTTGACTTCGGGTCGACGTACCACATGTACCCGGTGCTGCCCGGATTCGATTCCAGACAGGGTTCAAGCACATCCCCGGCTTTCAGGTGGACCGTACCACCATTGTCCGCTTCGGTCACCACCTTTATGGCGGCCGCGGCGGCCATCAATGGACGGCAGGCGATGGTCAGAAACAAAAACAGAAAAATCCAGCGCACGGAATCAATCCGGCATGATCGAACTGAATGCATGTCACTTCCCTTCCGCGCAGTTGAAAACGCGCTCGCGCTTGTTCCCCCGCACACAAACGAAGATACATCGAACTTGAAGACGCTGCAACTGGCGCGGCGCTGGATGTGGCAGGCGGATCTCACGATTCGGCGATGCCACAGAAGCAGGCGGCCATTCCTTCGTCAGAGGCCGATAATGTACATTACGTACATTTATATACGTACGCTATGGTACACTGTTACCATGGAAGTCCCTATCACCCAATTTCGCCGGAATATCTTCTCGTTGGTCAATCAGGCGCTTGATGGCGGCGAGGTCTGGTTCACCCATAAAGGACGCCGCCTCAAAATCGTCCCCGAAGGCCAGCCCGTCAGCCGCCTCAGCCGGATTACGCCCATGGAGATCATGGTCGACCCGAAATTCGACATGAACGATCCCGCCTTCAAGGCTGAGTGGCTGGCCGAGATGGAAAAGGAGTGGGAGAAGGACTGGGCTGGCCTTTGATTGCCTATCTCGACACTCACGTCGTTCTATGGCTTGCGGCGGGCAAAGTCAATCGCCTGAGTTCCAAGGCAAGAGGACTGCTGAATAGGGCGGAGTTGCTATTATCCGCCATGGCATTTCTCGAACTCGAATACCTCCGCGAACTCGGAAAAACGAAGTTTCCCGCCCGGGATCTGCTGGAGAAGGTCAGCCACGAAACCAACCTCCGCCTCTGTGAACTTCCCTTTTCGGAGATCGCCAACGCCGCTCTCGACGAGAAGTGGACCCGCGATCCCTTCGACCGGCTCATCGTCGCCAACGCCAAGGCCAACGGCTTCGCCTGGCTCATCTCCGCCGACCAGGAGATCGCCCGCCACTATCCGCGAACCGTCTGGTAGCGTGCGGCGCGGCCTTACTCGACTGCCACGCGAATCTCGAATCGCACATCGGCCGGCGCGGGCTTCTCCCAATTGCGAACGTAGCGCAGCCGCAGAATCCCTTCGCCCCTGCGCCGGGCTTCAAACGTGAAGACCTGGAGGATGGGCCGGCCCACGGCCGGTTCCGTGGATTGCTCCTCGGCCTCGGTCTGCGCTTGGTGAACCAGCTTCAACAGTGGCGTCGATTCCTTCTCGACATACCACATATACCCGGTGGTGGGATTCGATTTCAGGCGCAACTCCAACCGGTCCAAAGCACTGATGCGAACCGTGCCGCCCTTGTCCGCGTCGGTGATGACCTTGGTGGCCGCGAAGGCCGCCTGTGCAGTACAAGCGATGGCCACCAGCACAAGCATCAGGAGCCATCGCATGGAATAAACCCGGCGAACCGATCGATCAAACAGCATAACGACTTCCTCCCGCGCAGTTGAAAGCGCGTTCGCGCTTCTTTCCCGCGCATCCACGAAGATACATCGAAGTTGTGCGGGGTGCAACTGGCATGGCAGGCGTAGAATTCTGTTTATGAAATCCGCATTGGTTGCTATGTTTCTCTTGACTTCGATGCTCGTCCTGGCAAGTGGACAACAGCCCTCTTCTGTCTCCAACCCTCACAAGGCATCTTTTGATTGGCTGTTTGAAGGGACACAATGGCTTGATGAAAAAGATCAGATCAAGGCCATAAAAGATCTTACTCTTAAGGAGCGCAAGGCCCTCATTGAGGCGATCTCTGTTCTAATCAGACCCGGTAGTAAGATCGGGAGCGCCACTTCGGAAAAGAAGCTCCTCAATGATGTAAATGCGACTCGTGTGAAGCTCGTTGACTTAAATGGAGACGGAATTCCAGAGGTCATCGCTCAGGGATACGGGGAGGAATCTTGTAGTCCAACCGGGAATTGCGACTTTTGGGTTTTCATGCGGTCGGGCAATGGATATAAACTCATTCTTGAAACGGATACAGTCCAGACGTTTGCTATCATTTCTAAGCGAACCAACGGCTTCAATGACTTGATTCTCAGACAACACGGTTCTGCCTACGAAAGCGTTGCACTCGTATACCGTTTTGCCGATGGGAAATACCGTTTGGGTCCATGCTATAACGTAAATTTCGAACGCTTGGTGGGAGGTGAGGTTCAGGAGCTTGAGGAACCGGACATTACACCTTGCCATTAGAGAGGGTTTCATCAATTCGCTTTGTATCAGGGCACGAATTCAGTCGTGCCGAAAAGGACCTTCAATACAAGGGGTTTTAACCCCTGATGGATTGCAAACGATACATGGCTTCCATCGATGAAACACACAATACGAAACTACATACAATTGTGTTGAAATTCACCTATTGCTTCTCCGCCGCCGAGGCGATCTTGGCTTCGGCTTCGGCGATGACGCGCAGGGCTTCGGTGTAGGCCTCTTCGCGGTCGCCGGCTTCATCCCATTCCTTGTGCCCGCGGGCCAGCTGCTCTTGTGCGCGCGCTACGTCGATCTCCTCGGGCTTGAGTGCGTCACTGGCCAGGATGGTGACCCGGTCGGGCAGCACCTCGGCAAAGCCCCAACTGACGTTGTAGCGCTGGTCTCCATCCGGACCGCCGTGCAGGGTTACGTCGCCGGCGCCCAGTTCGGCAACCAGCGGCGCGTGCCCGTAGAGCACCTCCATGTACCCGTTCTTCGCGGGCAACTCAACCGCCGTCACCGGGTGCTCGAAGAGCGTCCGCTCGGGAGTGACCAGCCGCACTCGCAGTTGATTGGTTTCGTCAGCCATAAATGCCTTAGCTCCTGGCCTCTAACTTCTAGCCTCTAGCTAACGGCTAGAAGCTAAAAGCTGGAAGCTGTCTTTACACCGACGCCTTCAGCTTCTCAGCCTCTTTAAGCACATCCTCGATGGCGCCCTTCATGTGGAATGCCTGCTCGGGAATGTCGTCGTACTTGCCCGCAATGATCTCCTTGAAGCTGCGTACGGTGTCAGCCACCTTCACATACGCGCCCGGAATGCCGGTGAACTGCTCGGCCACGTGGAAGGGCTGCGACAGGAACTTCTGCACCTTGCGGGCGCGCGCCACGGTGATCTTGTCCTCTTCTGAGAGTTCGTCGATGCCCAGAATGGCGATGATGTCCTGCAAATCCTTGTAGCGTTGCAGAATGCGCTTGACGCCCTGGGCCACGTCGTAGTGCTCCTGGCCCACAATGCGTGCGCTCAGAATGCGAGAGGTCGAGGCCAGTGGATCGACGGCAGGGTAGATGCCGATCTCCGATAAAGGCCTGCTCAGCACGGTGGTCGCGTCCAGGTGAGCAAAGGTTGTCGCCGGAGCCGGGTCCGTCAAATCGTCAGCAGGCACGTAGACGGCCTGCACTGAAGTGACTGACCCCTTGCTCGTCGAGGTGATGCGTTCCTGCAACTCGCCCATCTCGGTGGCCAGGTTCGGCTGGTAGCCCACGGCCGACGGCATGCGGCCCAGCAGCGTCGAAACCTCCGACCCGGCCTGCGTAAAGCGGAAGATGTTGTCGATGAACAGCAGCGTATCTGAGCCTTCCACGTCGCGGAAGTATTCGGCCACGGTCAGCGCGCTCAGGGCCACGCGCAGGCGCGCTCCGGGCGGCTCGGTCATCTGGCCAAAGACCAGCGCGCACTTGGAGTTGGCCCAGTCGCCCGGCTTGATCACGCCCGTCTCGGTCATCTCCAGCCACAAGTCGTTGCCCTCGCGGGTGCGCTCGCCCACGCCGCCAAAGACCGAGTAGCCGCCGTGTTGCTGGGCCACGTTGTTGATCAGTTCCTGAATGATGACCGTCTTGCCTACGCCGGCGCCGCCAAAGAGGCCGATCTTGCCGCCCTTCAAAAACGGCTGAATCAGGTCGATGACCTTGATGCCCGTCTCGAACATCTCCTCGTGGGTAGACTGCTCGTCAAACAGCGGCGCGGGCCGGTGAATCGGCATGCGCGACTTCTCGCCGATAGGCCCCAGCTCGTCCACCGAATTGCCGATCACGTTAATCACGCGCCCCAGCGTCTGCTTGCCGACGGGCATGCTGATAGGGCCGCCGGTGTCGATGGCCTTCATGCCGCGCACCATGCCGTCGGTGGCTTCCATGGCCACGGTGCGCACGCGGCCCTCGCCCAGGTGCTGCTGGACTTCGAGGATCACGCTGATGGGCGTGGGGACTGTAAATCCGTCACTCACGACGCGCAGCGCCTGATAGATGGGCGGCATCGTCGCTTCTTCAAACTGCACGTCCACCGCGGGACCGCTGACCTTGATGACCTTGCCGATGTTCTCTGCCATTTTTCTGCCTTCTTGAGTTACTGCGCCGCAGCGCCGGAAACAATCTCAATGATTTCCTTGGTAATGGCCGCCTGGCGCACGCGATTCATGTGCAGTGTGAGCGCGTCGATCATATCCGAGGCGTTGTTGGTTGCCGAATCCATGGCCGTCATGCGCGCCGCGTGCTCGGCGGCCACCGACTCCGTCATGGCGTGATACAGCATGGAAGAAACGTATTGC
>Ga0181518_10001023_pt1 | contig 29406 bp, 26 predicted proteins | sample PEATcosm2014_Bin_28_FD_119751 | JGI IMG/M metagenome (GOLD analysis project Ga0181518, IMG submission 119751) | Peatland microbial communities from MTU Mesocosm Facility, Houghton, MI, USA - PEATcosm2014_Bin01_60_metaG | ecosystem: Environmental > Terrestrial > Soil > Wetlands > Peat | place...
AAAAGCACGGTGAAAAAAAGTCAAAAATGCCCTCCAACCATGAAATTTCGGGTAGCAGGTGTGTAGCGGGTGGCAAAAGGGGCGGTTTTCATAGGTAATGTAGCGGTGTAGCGGGTGTTACGCCGGTTTCCCCCCGGCGCAAGGACGGCAGCAGCACCATGAACCACAATCTGTTGTGGTTGACGTCTCTTGACGGAGTTTCCAGGAAAATCTGGAGCGCCCCAAACGTCAAGGTATATACGAGCGGAGCCAGGCGATGCCTGGATCGAGTCAACGACAGAGATCACGCAAGGTCGAAGCGATCCAGGTTCATCACCTTGTTCCAGGCAGCGATGAAGTCGTGGACGAACTTGTTCTCAGCGTCGGAACTTGCATAGACTTCAGCCAGGGCGCGGAGTTGGGAGTTTGAACCGAAGACAAGGTCAGCCCGCGTGCCGGTCCATTTGAGCGCCCCCGTTTTGCGGTCGCGGCCTTCAAAGAGGTCCTCTTCTTTCGAGAGCGGCTTCCACTCCGTGCCCATGTCGAGCAGGTGTACGAAGAAGTCGTTGGTCAGCGCCTCCGGGCGCTTGGTGAAGGCGCCGTGCTGCGCGCCGCCGAAGTTGGTGTTCAGGACGCGCATGCCGCCCACGAGCACCGTCATTTCGGGCGCGGTCAGGGTCAGCAATTGCGCCTTGTCCACCAGCAGCGCCTCGGCCGATACCGTGTATTTGCCCTTGAGGTAATTGCGAAAGCCGTCGGCGATGGGTTCGAGCACCGCGAAGGACGCGGCGTCGGTTTGTTCCTGCAAGGCGTCCATGCGTCCCGGGGTGAACGGAACCGTGACCTCGTGACCGGCGTTCTTGGCCGCTTTCTCGACGCCTGCGCAACCGGCCAGGACGATCAGGTCAGCCAGCGAGACTTTCTTGCCGCCTTTGGCCGTCCGGTTGAATGCGCTCTGGATGCCACCGAGTGTCTCCAGCACCTTCGCCAACTGTTTCGGCTGGTTGACTTCCCAATCTTTCTGCGGCGCAAGGCGGATACGGGCGCCATTGGCGCCGCCGCGCTTGTCGGAGCCGCGGAATGTGGACGCCGAGGCCCACGCGGTGGCAACCAGTTCCGAGACGGACAGGCCGGACGCCAGAGTTTTGTCCTTCAGCGAGGCGATGTCCTTCGCACCGATCAATTTGTGGTTCACGGTTGGAATGGGGTCCTGCCAGATGAGTTCTTCAGCGGGAACTTCCGGGCCGAGATAGCGCGCGCGCGGACCCATGTCGCGGTGCGTCAGCTTGAACCACGCGCGGGCAAAGGCGTCCGCGAACTGCGCGGGATTCTCCATGAAGCGGCGCGAGATTTTTTCGTAGGCAGGATCGAACCGCAGGGAGAGGTCCGTGGTGAGCATGGAAGGGGCGATCCGCTTTGAGGGATCATGCGCGGCGGGCACGGTGCCGGCGCCAGCGCCGTTCTTGGGTCTCCACTGTTGCGCGCCGGCGGGACTCTTGGTGAGTTCCCATTCGTAGCAGAACAGGTTTTGGAAGAAATTATTGCTCCACTTCGTGGGCGTGGTGGTCCAGGTCACTTCCAAGCCGCTGGTGATCGCGTCGCCGCCTTTGCCGGCGCCGAAGCTGCTCTTCCAGCCCAGGGCCTGCTCTTCGAGGCCGGCGGCTTCAGGGGCAGTACCCACATTGGACGCCGGGCCGGCGCCGTGGGTCTTGCCGAAGGTATGGCCGCCGGCGATGAGCGCCACCGTCTCTTCATCGTTCATCGCCATGCGGGCGAAGGTCTCGCGGATGTCGCGCGCCGCGGCAATCGGATCGGGGTTGCCGTTAGGGCCTTCCGGGTTGACGTAAATCAGCCCCATCTGAACGGCCGCGAGCGGATTTTCCAGGTCGCGGTCGCCGGAATAACGCTTGTCCTCCAGCCAGGTCGTCTCCTTGCCCCAATAGACATCCTGATCCGGCTCCCAGACATCCTCGCGGCCGCCGCCGAAACCGAATGTTTTGAAGCCCATCGTTTCCAGCGCGACGTTGCCCGTGAGGATGATCAGGTCGGCCCATGAAATCTTCCGGCCATACTTCTGCTTGACCGGCCAGAGCAGGCGGCGCGCCTTGTCCAGGTTGACGTTGTCCGGCCAACTGTTGAGCGGTGCGAAGCGCTGCTGGCCCCGGCCGCCGCCGCCGCGGCCGTCCCCGGTGCGGTAGGTGCCGGCGCTGTGCCACGCCATGCGAATGAACAAAGGGCCGTAGTGGCCGAAGTCCGCCGGCCACCAGTCCTGCGAGCCGGTCATCAGCGCCGCGAGATCCTTCTTCACCGCGGCCAGGTCCAGGCTCTTGAACTCTTCCGCGTAGTTGAACTCCCCGCCCATGGGATTGGACTTGGAGGAATGCTGGCGCAGGAGTTCGAGCTTTAATTGGTTCGGCCACCAGTCGCGGTTCGATGCGCCGCCTTCGGCAGCGGGGTGGAAAGGGCATTGGGTTTCGGTTGACATAAGTTTTCTCCTTCGGTTGGTTGTATTGAATTGATATTAGTCTATAACAGCTTGATTTGCTTTTGCTCCTTGTCCACGCCCGGCACCAGGCCCTCGATGCGCTGACGGCGGCGTTCCATGATGTTTTTGTCCACCATCGGATCGTAGGGCACCGGGTAATGGCCGTCGTAACAGGCCATGCAAAAGGATTCCCGGGGCAAACCGGTCGCGCGCACCATGCCTTCGGCGGACAAATAACCGAGCGAATCGGCGTTGATATAGCGGCGGATGTTGTCCATGGAATAGTTGGCCGCCATCAATTTGCTCCGGTCCGGAAAGTCAATTCCATAGACGCACGGGTTCTTATGGGGCGGACAGCTTACCAGGAGATGGACTTCCGCGGCGCCGGCCTCCTTGAGATTATTGACACGGGCTTTGCAGGTGGTGCCGCGCACAATGGAGTCGTCCACCACGACGACCCGCTTGCCGCGCACCAGGTCGGCGATCAAATTCAGCTTCACCCGCACGTCGAAGTCGCGGATGAGCTGGGAGGGCTGAAGGAAACTGCGGCCGACGTAATGGTTGCGCACGAAGGCCATCTCGTAGGGGATGCCCGAGGCGAGCGAGTAACCCAGCGCCGCGCAGTTGCCGCTGTCGGGCACGGGCACCACCAGGTCGGCGGCGATGGGGTGTTCGCGGGCCAGCTCGCGCCCCATCTCCACGCGCACCTTATAGACGTTGCGGCCGGCGATGTTGCTGTCGGGACGCGCAAAATAGACGTATTCGAAGATGCAAAAGGCGCGGACGCTTTGTTCGGGAAAGGCCTGGATGCTGCGCGGGCCGTTCTTGTCAATTATCACGATTTCACCCGGCTCGATGTCCCGCTCCAGTTTGGCGGAGATCAAATCCAGCGCGCAAGTTTCGCTGGCCAGCACCCAGGCGTCCCCGGCGCGGCCCAGGCAGAGGGGACGGAAGCCGAAGGGATCGCGCACGCCGATCAATTCCGATTCGGTCATGATAACCAGCGAGTAAGCGCCTTCTAGGCGGCGGACCGTCTGGACCAGGTTGTTCTCGCTGCCGCCGATGGTGGGCTGGGCGAGCAGGTGGAGGACAATTTCGCTGTCCACGCTGGTGGTGAAAACCGCGCCCTTGCTTTCCTCCAATTCCTCGCGCAATTGGGCGGCGTTGGTCAGGTTGCCGTTGTGGGCGATGGCGATCTGGCCCAGTTTGCTGTCGCCGGTGAGCGGCTGGGCGTTGCGCAGGTGGGAGGAGCCGGTGGTGGAATAGCGGGTGTGGCCGATGGCCATGGAGCCGGCCAGGCTGGAGAGAACCTCGGCGCTGAAAACCTGGGGGACCAGGCCCATGCGTTTGTGTTCGTGGAACTCCCCGTGGTCGCAGGAGACGATGCCGGCGCTTTCCTGGCCGCGGTGCTGGAGGGCGTAGAGGCCGTAGTACGTCAGGTCCGCGGCGTTGGGATGGCCGAAAATGCCGAACACGCCGCAGTAATGTTTTGGATGGCCGTTGTGCGAATTCAAAGGGTCAATTTAGAACAGCCGGGGTCAAGTTCAAGGTTTAAGCGGCGCTTTAGCCGAATTTTTCGGCTGGCGCGATAGGCTGGGTCAAGCGGTGCTTCGCATGAGATTCGGGCGCATTCAGGGATGCGAATGGCACCGGAATTGCTACCGAATACGCGCCTATGGCATCTTTCAGTTATGTGGCACGCGATTCGGTGAGCGGACGGGAAATCCGCAGCGCCATTGAAGCCGCCAGCGAAGCCGGCGCGGTCGCCGCGCTGTTGAACCGCAATATGCTGGTGGTTTCCATCAGCGAGAAGCTCGGCAAGAAGGGCCGCACCTCCGGCGGCAAGGTGTCGCTGGCCGATCTGGTCATTTTCACCCGCCAATTGTCCACCATGATTGACGCCGGCCTGGCCATGGTCCAGTCCCTCCAGGCCCTCGCCGAGCAGACCGAGAACAAGGTCATGCGCGATGTCATCAAGGACATCACGACGCGCGTGGAGGGGGGCGACAGTTTTTCGGAGGCCTTGCAGAGACACCCCAAGGTGTTCAACCGCCTCTATTTTTCCATGGTGGGAGCAGGGGAAAAGGGGGGGTTGCTGGCGGAAATCCTTTCCCGCCTGGCCACTTACCAGGAGAACACCGCCCGCCTGCGCAAGAAGGTGAAATCCTCCCTGATGTATCCAATCGCGGTCACCATCGTGGCCATCGGCATCACGATTTTCCTCATGGTGGTGGTGGTGCCGACTTTCAGCGATGTCTTCTCCGGCTTGGGCGGCAAGCTGCCCGTGCCGACGCAGTACCTCATCGCGGTCAGTTACTTCATGAAGAACAATATCATCTTGATTCTCCTGGGCATGGGCGGGATTGTCGGCGGCTGGATGTATTACATCCGCACTCCGGCGGGCCGCGCCTTTTGGGACGCCAAACGGATCAGGCTGCCCATCTTCGGAATTATCGCGCACAAAATCTGCCTGGCGCGCTTCGCGCGCACCATGTCTTCCCTGGTCCGCAGCGGGGTGCCGATTCTGGAAGTGCTCGGCATCGTGCAAAACACCGTCGGCAACGTCGTCATGGAAAACGCCCTCAAAGCCGCCGCGGTGGACATCGAGCGCGGCGAAGGCATTTCCACCGCGCTGTCCAAGCATCCGGTCTTCCCGGTCATGATCATCCGCATGCTGACCGCCGGGGAACAAACGGGCAAGATTGACAACATGCTGGAACGGGTGGCCGATTTTCTGGACGAGGAAATCAAGACGACGCTGGACGGTTTGACGTCGTTGATCGAGCCGATCCTGATTGTGTTCTTGGGGGTGGTCGTGGGCGGCATTGTCATCTGCATGTTCCTGCCCATCTTCAAGTTGAGCGATCTGGTTTCCGGCAACCATCATTAAGGACGCAACCTCGCAATCCTGCTTGCGGCAGGAGCCTGTTTTAGATACAGTCCCCGCATGGCAAAAGTCCTCCTGCTTGATGATGAAGTGACCATGGTCCAGTCGCTGGCCGAAATGCTCCGCCGGGAAGGCCACGAGGTCTTTCCCTTCAGCAGTTTCAACGCCGCCGTCGAATGCCTGGAATCGCAGCGTCCTGAATTGGTGATCACTGACCTGTATTTGGACAAAACCCGCACCCACGGTTTGGAGATTCTGCAAAAAGCGCGCGCCCTCAGTCCGCCCGCCACGACCATCCTCATCACCGCTTACGCCACCATCGGGACGGCGGTGGATGCGATGAAAAAAGGCGCCTTCGACTACCTGGAGAAACCGTTCAAGGTGGATGATTTCATCCAGTGTGTCCGCCGCGCCCTGGCCTACAACGAGGTGTTTTCGGAAAACATCTACCTCAAGAAACAGCTCAAGAAGAAATACCAGTTCAACCAGCTCATCGGCAATTCCCCCCAGATGCAGGACGTCTTCAAGATGATCGAGCGGGTCGCCGACACCGACAGCACCATCCTCATCCTGGGCGAAAGCGGCACCGGCAAGGAACTCGTCGCCCGCGCGCTTCATTTCAACAGCCGCCGCCAATTCGCCCCCTTCATTCCCATCAACTGCTCCGCCCTGCCGGAGAACCTCCTGGAATCCGAACTCTTCGGCCATTGCAGAGGCGCCTTCACCGGCGCCATCAACGACAAGAAAGGCCTTTTCCAGGAGGCCGACGGCGGCACCATTTTCCTGGACGAAATCGGCTCCATGCCCCCCGTCTTGCAGAGCCGCCTGCTCCGCGTCTTGCAGGAACGCGAGATCCGCCGCGTCGGCGACAACATCGCCACCAGCGTCAACGTCCGCGTCCTCTCCGCCACCCACGAACCGTTGGAGGAGCGGGTCAAGGCCGGCACTTTTCGCGAAGACCTCTATTACCGCCTCAACGTCATCCCCATTAACCTGCCCACTTTGCGCGAGCGCCGCGAAGACATCCCCGTCCTGACCGTCCATTTCCTGCGCAACAAGGCCAGCCCGCGCACCGGCAAGCTCTTTCAAATCACCCGCAAGGCCCTGGATGTGCTCTCCGCTTACGATTGGCCGGGCAACGTGCGCGAACTGGAAAACGCCATCGAACGCGCCTGCGCCCTGTGCGAAGCCAGCACCATCAAGATCGCCGATCTGCCCCCGGTCGTCCGCCGCCAGGCGCCGGGCGACGACAGCGAGGAGTTGGTGGAAATCCCCGACGCCGTGCCCGGCGAATCCTCCGGCCTGCCGGCCCGCCCCGCCAACCTGCGGGAAGCCCCCGCCCATCCCATGTCCCAGCCCGTGGGACCGCTCAAGGATTTTCTGCGCGAGCAGGAACTGAGCTACGTCAACCGCGCCCTGGCCCTGTCCGGGGGCGACAAGGAAAAAGCCGCGCAACTCCTCAACGTCAGCGTCGCCACCCTCTACCGCAAACTGGCCGAGGAGGAAGTTCCCGCCGGAACGTAGCGGCGTCCCGGCAGAGTGCCTTGGAGTGCGGAACGACAGTTCCGCTTTGCCGTGACATGAGGGAAAGCGGCGCTGTCGCGCCGCACTCCAAAGCGGCCTTTCGGCCGCAGGCCTTTCGCGCTCAATTGCCATTAACAAATTCTCAATGACCAATTCTCAATTGGTTCCCCTTCGCTTCTCCGCGAACAGCCCCAGCGACGCGGTGTAACTGTGGAGAAAAGCCTTGTCGCCAATCGGCCCCAATTCGCCGTTGCAGAAAAACCCCGTCAATTCCAGCGGCCCTATCTTTTGCTGCACCAAACCGGCGTCGTGATCCATCTGCCCGAAAAGCCGGTGCCCGCGCCCGTTGCAACTGAACAGGCAACCCCCGTAAATCTGCCGCCCGCGCAACTGTCCGGCCAGCCGGTCCAGCAGCGACTTCATATCCTCGTCCGCCGCCGCCGCGTCGCGGCGCTGGAATTGCAGCGTCTGGCCCTGGCGCGGCCACGCTCCCACCGCCAGGCTGCCGGAGGTTGGGTCCGCTCCCAAAATGTTGCGCACCAAAAAATCGCCGCGATGGAAGTCCTCCAGATACTCGTTGACCACCAGGCCCATGAACAAATTGCCCCGCGCCTGCAATTGCTCCCGGCTTGACAGGCCGCCGAACGTCTCCGCCAAAACCTCATACGCCGGACGATTGGCGATTTCGTGGATGAAATTCCCCTCCGCCTTGGTAATGATCCACGTCTCCCCAATTGGCGTGCAACCCTGCGATACCAGGCTCAACAACTCCACCGCTCCGCCCACGCCCAGCGCCACGCCGCCTTCCTGGAATACCTCCCCGTCCAAATACACTTGCGTCGTCATCTCCGAAGATTCCCCGCACGCCAGCCCGCCTACCACCGGCTGGCCAGGATACGCCCCGTTCCACTCCCGCAAAAACGCCTCCGCATCCAGGTGAAAAGGGTCCGCGAGAACCAGCCAGCCATTGGCCTGGCCCGGCGCCATGCCCGTTTTCAAACGCCAGTAAGCCGGGCCGCCCGCCTCCTCCACCTGTTTCTGATTGAACCGGCACGCCCGCAATTCCGCTCCCGGCAGCGAAAAAAGCGTCAGCGCCACGCCCGGTTTCTCCTCCCATTCCCTTCCGCCGGCGATCAGGCCCGTGCTCGAACAACCCGCCAGCAGCGGCGTCTGGCCATGCACCCGGATCAACTCCAGAATCTGCGCCGCCACCGGAAAGTATTGCGGCGTCATGAACACCAGTCCCAGCGACACTTTGGGCGCGTTCAACTGCTGGCGCAACTCGACGGCCCAATCCCTCATCCCGCCGTCGTCGAAGGCGCGCTGCCAAAGTCCTGAAACCGCGTAATTCTTTTGCATAAATAGTTGCCGCCAACAATACCACCAGTATTCCCCATGAAAATCAAACCCGCAAAATCCATTTCCGATTTTTCTCGAAGTGGTTGGCAGAAATATCGGGGGCAGAAATATAACACACCCCGCCCCCCCGTTTAAAGCGAAGCGGGGAACTCTCATTTTTCTGCCCCCATTTTTCTGACATGACATTCTTTTTGAAAATGTTTGATTTACGCTTCCTGTCCAAAAGTTATTTTTGAGCGGTCACTTAATTAACCTTAATTAACCTTAATCGAGCTTAATTGACCTTAATTCGCCGATTCCTGCAACGATACAGTGAACGCGGATTGGCCGAGCGATGCGTGGCTAATTTTGACCACCCGCCCATTACTCTATCATTCCAACACTCCGTTGGCCTCTTCGCGCGAATTCCATTTCGAGTCATACAAAAATCTCCTTTTTCAACCAAATTAGCCTTAATTAACCTTAATCAAGCTTAATTGACCTTAATTCGCCGATTACTCCAACGATACAGTTGCCTCCGCTTTAAGCCGGATTTCCGTGGACAGCCCAGCCCCGGCAGGGCGAAGCTCCTGCTGAGCCGTGGTTCCCTGGAAGACGCCGACCACACACAAAATGCGGTTCATGCGCCCAGGAACCCCAACATGGGATTTCACCCGGAATCCTGCGTTGGAAACGTAGCGGCGCTCGGCAGAGCGCCGCACTATTCGCCTTCCACTCGCGCTGCCCATCGGTGTAAGGGACAATGGCGGCTTTCTGTCCCCGCTTACGAGGTTCCTTGAAAGCGCCCCCATACCGGCAGTCCGCGTCAGGCGAAACCGATGCGCCGCGCCGCACCCCAAAACAATCGCACTCATGCTTAGTTAGTATTATACTTTGAGGCCAATTTGTCAAATTAAATACTAAATTAAAGTGAGAATGTTTGTAAAGCATTGATTATTAGGCACTTGCGCGGACCCAAGATGCAAAGGACACGCGGCCGGCAGAGGCCGCCTTGGAGTGAGACGGCTTGCCGCCGCTTTCCCTTGCCCGCCTTGCGCCCAAACCGCAAAGCGGAACTGCTTCCCGCACTCCACGGCGCTTCGCGCTGGAAAAGAGGATTGCAATAATCCGTAACTCTGACAATCTGGCCTTATGGCCAATTATATTATGAATTCCACTTTTCGACTTTTGGTTTTGTGCGCCGCCGCGTTCGGCGCGGCGCTTCATGCCTCCGCGGACGACTTTTCTTTGCGCGACGGGACGCTCTGGCTCGGCGACCGCGCCGTGCTGAACCATGTTTCGCCGGAGTTTTCCACCGTCAAGGATTTGTCGGGAGCCGGGGTGTTCTTGCGGTGGACAGCCGCCCGGCCCGATTGCCTGATCGAGTCGCCGCTGGGGGACATCGCCCTGCTGCGGCGGTTCACCGGCTGCCATCGGGACGAGCCGTGGTGGATGCTGCCCCAAGCCGGGACCAATTGTTCGCAAGTGGCGCTGGAAACCCAATGGCTCCTGGCCGAAACCGGCGCGGGCGATTGCGTCATGCTCGTCCCGCTCATGGACGGCCCGTTCTGCTTCACTCTCAGCGGCGCGGCGAACGGATTGAAAATCTCCGGCGCGACGGGGGATCCGACCGTGGCGGGCAAGGGCGGCGTGGCGCTGTTTGTGTCGGCGGGCAAGGACCCTTATCAACTGGCCGACGCCGGCGCGCGGGCGGTCAACCAGCGGCTCGGCACGGGAAAATTGCGCCGCGACAAACCGCTGCCGGACTTCGCCAACGATTTCGGCTGGTGTACGTGGAATTCGTTTTACCAGGAGGTGTCCGCGGACAAAGTGCGGGCCGGCCTGGCCTCCTTGGCCGCCGGGAAAGTGCCGCCGCGTTTTCTTATACTTGACGACGGCTGGCAGGATTACCGCGCGATGCCCAACGGCGAGAACCGGCTGGTTTCACTGTCGGCCAACCAGGCCCGCTTCGGCGGCGACCTCACCCCGACCGTGCAGTTGGCCAAGCATGATTTTGGCGTCCGCACCTTTATTGTCTGGCACGCCATCATCGGCTACTGGGGCGGAGTGGATGGAAATTCCCTGCCCGATTACGGCGTCCGCAACGCCGCGCGCTCCTTTTCCACCAGCATCCTGACCATGCACTCGAACCTGGACACGGCTTATTGGGGGCACGACGTCGGCATGGTGCCGCCGAGCCAGATCGCGAAATTCTACGACGACTATCACAGCCGCTTGCAGGCGCAAGGGGTGGACGGCGTGAAGGTGGACACCCAATCCATGCTGGAAGGCGTGGCCGCCGGATTTGGCGGGCGGGTGGCGGTGACACGGGCCTATCGCGAGGCTCTCGAAGCCTCCGTCGCCAAACATTTCAACGGGCGCCTCATCAATTGCATGGCCTGCTCGATGGAGACGTTCTATGAATCGCCGCGCTCGACGCTGATGCGCACCTCGATTGATTTCTGGCCCGACCTGCCGGAGTCCCACGGCCAGCATCTTTATTGCAACTCGCAAGTCGGCGTTTGGTTCGGCGAATTCATGCAGCCGGATTGGGACATGTTCCAATCCGCCCACGCGATGGGCGCCTTTCACGCCGCCGGGCGCGCCGTTTCCGGCGGGCCGGTCTATGTGTCGGACACCACCAATGAGCACAATTTCGATCTCCTCCGCAAGCTGGTCCTCTCCGACGGCACGGTGCTGCGCGCCGACAACGTGGGGCGTCCGACGCGGGATTGCCTTTTTGCCGACGTGACGCGCGAGCCGGTGTTGCTGAAAGTGTTCAACTACAACCGCGATTGCGCCGTCATCGGCGTGTTCAACGCCAACTATCATGCCAGCCAAAACAAAACTACAATTGAGGGCACAGTCTCGCCCCTGGACGCGCCGGATTTGAAGGGCATAGGGTTCGTCGGATACGCGCAGCGATCCGGCCGGCTGTGGCTTTGCCGGACCAACGCGCCCACCCCTGTCAAACTGGCCGAGGGCGAATGGGACATTATTTCCTACGCCCCGGTGGAACCGGTGTACGGCGGTGTGGCGGTCATTGGCCTGGCGGACAAATTCAACAGCACCGGCGCGGTGACGCAAAAGAAGCTCAACGCCGACGGCAGCTACACCATCCAGTTGCGCGACGGCGGGGATTTCCTGGCGTGGTCCATGAACCCGCCCGAGCGCGTGGAAGCCGGCAACCGGAGCGTGGATTTCAGCTATGATCCGGACACCCACCGTCTTTTAGTCGCTCTGCCGCCCGTTGGCGCAACCACCGTGACATTGCGATTCCCGCGTCCCGGAACCATGTGAGTCTTCGGCAGGGCGGCGCTGCCGCGCCGCCCACAAATTCAGGGCAGATCGGCAGCTCTGCCCTGCCGGGGTGGACGAGATGAAAGTGGGGGCTGGCAAGCCTCGGGCGGATTCGGGGGGCTTTGTCCCGAAGGGACAACCGAACCGAGGGACTATCGAGGTTTCCTGCCTTTAGGCCGCCCGTTTCGCGGCGAGCATCGCAGCGAGCATCGCGGCGGCGGCTTCCGGCGATTGGCCTTCCAGCGTAATCCATTCCAGCCGCATTTGACGCCGGAACCAGGTGAGCTGGCGCTTGGCGAACTGGCGCGTGCGGATTTTCACCAGCTCCTTCGTTTCGGCCAGGCCCCGCCGGCCGCGCAGGTGCTCAATCGCCTGCCGGTAGCCCAGCGCCTGCCGGGCGGTCGGATTCTGTTCCAGCCCGCGCCCCAGCAACGATTCGGTTTCCGCCACCAGGCCCTTCGCGAACATCTCCTCCACGCGCCGCGCGATCCGCTCCCGCAACTCTCCCGCCGGTCGTGTCAAACAAAAATCGGCGCCGCTGGAGCGCCGCCCTGCCGGGTCCGCCCAGGCGGCCCGTTGCGCGGAAAACGGCCTGCCCGTCATCCGGATGACCTCCACCGCGCGGACGACCCGGCGCGGGTTCTTTTTGTCAATCCTCTGGAAAGTCGCCGGATCGCTCCTTTCCAGTTCCGCCAGCAATTCCGCAAGCGGCTGCGCCTCCAGCGCGGCGCGCAATGCCGCGTCCGCCGGCGGCGCTTCGCCCAGCCCTTCCCGGTACGCCTTGAAATAAAGCCCGGTCCCGCCGCAAAAAATCGGGACCCGGCCGCGCGCTTGGATTTCCGCCGCCGCCGCGCCCGCCAACTGGACAAATCGCGCCGCGTCAAAGGTCTCGTCCAATCCCGCCACGTCAATCAGATGATGCCGCGCGCGCTGCAACTCCGCCGGCCCCGGCTTGGCCGTGCCGATGTCCATTCCCCGATAGACCTGCATGGAGTCCACGGAAATGATCTCGCCGCCCAGCCGTTCCGCCAGCGCCAGGGCGACCGCCGATTTGCCCGACGCCGTCGGGCCGGCCAGGAAGAGGGGGGAAAGTCGCGCCGCGCCGCCGGGCGGGTTTTTCGCGGGGAGCGGAGAAAGGATTTCGTTTGTAATCATCAAGCCTCAATTTTCCGGCCGTGCCTGGCTCTGGGCAGCAGAGAAAGCAGCAGCGCCCCGGCGAGCAGGATGCCGGCGCTGACGAGTTGCGCGGGCGTGATCCGTCCGGCGACAAGGTCGGCGGGCGGATAATCCCCCCGGAAACACTCGACAAAGGAGCGCAGGACCGCGTAGCAGATCAGGTACAGCGCGAATACTTGACCGTCGAATTTGCGGCGCTTGAAAAACCACGCCAGGCCGGCGAACAAGGCCAGATTCAGCAGGGAGTCGTAAATTTCCGTCGGATGGACGAAGTGTGGCAGGCCGTCGTTGAGCAGGTGGGTTTCGTGGCCAACGGGGAATTGAATGCCCCACGGCATCGTGGTTGGCCGGCCATAGCAGCAGCCGTTCATCAGGCAGCCCCAGCGTCCAAAAAACGAGCCGAGCGCCACGCCGGGCGCCAGGATGTCCGCCAATTTCCAGAGCGCAAGGCGTTTCCGCCAGGCGAACACCACGCAAGCCGCCGACGCCCCGATCAGCCCGCCGTAATAGACCAGCCCGCCGTGATGCACCATCAAGATTTCCAAAACGGGCGAGTGCCCGTATTCGCGGGCCGACTTCACGATTTCGGACCAATAGGAAACGGCGAACAGTGCGCGCGCGCCCAGGATGGTGCCCACCAGCAGCCAGGTGCCGCAATCGAAGATGATTTCCGGGCTGACATTCTCCCGCAACGCCCGGCGGCTCGCGTTCCACAAGCCGAACAAGAAACCGGACGCGACGAAAATGCCGTACCAGGTGATGGTCAGCCGTCCCAATTCAAAAGCAATTCTATGCACCGCCGACAGAGTAGAATCCGCCCGGCCAAAGAGCAAGGTGCGGCTGCGGTCGCAAAGCGCCTTCTTGCAATGCAATTGACAATTGGTCATTGAGAATTTGTCAATTGCAATTGCCGCGTGCTATGGTTTGAACATGGACATCAAAGAAGTCATCCGCGCAATCAATGAGATGGAGGGGGACGGCGTCATCGAAGGCTACGCCATCGGCGGTGCGGTGGGCGCAACGTTCTACCTTGAACCCGTCGCCACCCTGGATTTGGACATCTTTGTGACTTTCCGCTCCGAGCCGGGGAGTTTGCTGGTCAGTCCACAACGGATTTTTGATTATCTCAAGGCGCGGGGCGGCACGATGCAGGGCGAATACGTCGTCGTGGCGGGCTGGCCTGTTCAATTCCTGCCGCCGGGCACTCCCCTCGTGGAGGAAGCACTGAAAGAAGCTGTGCGGAGCGATGTGGAGGGAACGTCCGCGCGCGTCTTCACTGCCGAACACCTTGCCGCCGTCGCGCTTCAGACCGGACGGGCCAAGGACAAAGCCCGCCTGCTGCATTTTGTCGAGGCCGGTGTCCTTGACGCGAAACGCTTCCAGGCCATCCTCGCCCGGCACGGCCTGGAGGACGCCTGGCGGAAGTTTGAAAGGCAATTTCTGAGCGACACGCCATGAGCTTTGACCCGCACGCCATTCTCGAAAGCAAACGCGCCCTGCGCCGCAAACTCGCCGCGCGCCCCGTGGCGGAAAAGCTGCGCCTGCTTGACGCCCTGCGCGAACGGGAACTCGCCATTCGGGGCCGCCGGATTCAAGCGGAGTCAAACGTTTTGCGGGAAGAACCCGCGCCATTCCGCTCGAAGCCACTATGAACGAGCATGATTCAGGCACTGCACCGGTTGACTCGTCTTCCCGGCCGATGTCTTGCAAGGGGAACCGCCTGCCGGGAACCCTGATCGCAGTCAGTTTGTTGTTCATCCTCCTCGGCGCGTTTTCGATCTGCGACATGGTCTGGCACACCCGGTTTGGCGAACCCAAATTGGACCCCGCAATTGTCGGCCTGCCGGTTGGAATTGGGCTGCTGCGCTTGCGCTGGGTGTGGCGGCGGATTGCGCTGGCCGTTGTGTGGCTCGGCTGCGCCATGCTACTCCTCCTGGGGAGTGTCAGCTTCGCCAGAGCGCACGGCGTCAAGCTGCTGCCAGGACCGGGCGGAGCCACCTTTGACTTGTTCGGCTGGGAACTCAATGACATGCAGTTGACATGGCCTTGCGTCATTTTCTGGTTGGGAGAGGCGGCGTTACTGGCATGGGTGCATCTGTTGCTCCGGCGGCCCGGGGTCAGGAGTCTCTATGACGCGCAACGCGGCAAGGGCGCGGCCTGGCCGGAGAACTTGGCGGTAATGGCGCTGGTGGGGCTTGCGTTTGGCTGGATGCCTGGAGAGGTCCGCATCCAAGAGCAGGCTTTAACCGGGGCGGCGGCGGAAAACTGGTCGCCCGCGCTCGCGCCTGGTCGTAAACCTGATTTCCAGGAAATCTACAATGAGGCAAGGACGCTGAGGAATGCGGCCCAATATGAGGAGTCATTGCAACGGGAGATTTGGTTTTTCAATCATGCGCTGGAATACGACCAGGGACTGGCCGGCGTCCGGCTTTCCTTCACGCTCTCGGATTGGGCTGAATTAGGACGCCGTTATCCAAAGGCGGTACAAGCACTGATTGAAATCCGCGATCATGACATGCAACAGTTTATGCTGGGAACGGTTCTTCCCAATTGGTTTCAGGAAATCTCGAGCGCCATTCCCGGTTTTGCGCGGGTCGCGCAGCAAAGCCGTTTCCAGTTGTTTCAGGATACCTGGAACATCAACGAGTGTTTGAGGTGGCATTTGGGATACCCTGATGCGAACGCGGCGCTGATCAAGACGCTTGTCACCAAAGACCCGAAGCTGGCGCGGCACATGGGTTACAAAGTGCCGAACTCACGGTAATGCTCTTACAAATGTGGTATGGCGCAGATAGGCATCGCTCAGAGCCGCGGGATGGGTTGAGCGCCCTCGTGTAATTGGGAAGTTGAAATGGGGGACGGCGGCTGCTCGTTGGCAGTGGCGGCTGGAGGCGACAGGCGGGCGTCTGCCGGCACGGCGCGGGCTACAGCGGTGGAAATAGTGTCAAGCACACGCCCCGGCGCGATGCCCAGCGCGAGAATCCCCGCGATCAGCAGCACGCACAACGCCCGCGCCGGCCAGTCCAATCGAATCGGCGGCAGGTCGCCCGGATCGCGAAACCACGCCTCGCGCACCACGGCCAAATAGTAATAGACCGCAATCGCGGCATTGACCATCGCGATGATGACCAGCGCCAGATGTCCCCTGGCCAGGGCGGCGGAAAGCAGGCTCAACTTGCCCATGAACCCGACAAAGGGCGGAATCCCCGCCAGCGCGAACACGCCCACAGCCAGCGTCACCGCCAGCAACGGCGACCGCCGATGCAGCCCGGCAAGTTCCGCGATGGCCACATTAGTCCCGTCGCGCGAGACTTTGCATATCACAACGAAGCAGGCCAAGACCATCAGCAGGTAGCCGATGATGTAGTAAAGCGCCGCCGAATAGCCGAATTGGTCCATCGCAACGAACCCCACCAGCGCGTAGCCCGCATGCGCAATCGCCGAAAAGCCCAGGAGCCGCTTGAAATCCGTTTGCATCAGCGCGATGAGGTTCCCGTAAAACATGGACCCGGCCGCCGCGATGGTCAGCAGCAGCGCGACCGTGCGGTTCTCCGGCGGGGCCAGCGCCACAAAGCGCGCCAGCACCGCCACGGCGCCGACCTTCGGCAGGGAGGCAATCAGGCCCGCCGTTTCATTGGCCGCGCCTTGATAAACGTCCGGCGACCAGAAATGGAACGGGAATATGGCCAGCTTGTAATACATGCCGCAGAACATCAGCGCCAGGCCCGTGATCACCAGCGGCGAGTCCATCCTCGGCCGCAGCCCGGCCAGCAGGGCGGGCAGCGAGGTCGTGCCTGTCAAACCAAACAAGTAGCTCATCCCGAAGAGCATGATCCCGTTGGCCGCGATGCCGAACATCATGAACTTGATAGCCGACTCCATCTGCGTCCGTTGCCCTTCGCGCTCGCGCCGCATTGGGATCATCAGGTACAGCGGGAAGGCAGACACTTCCAGGGCGATCACCAGCGTGATGAGGTCAATGCAGCTCACCAGCATCATCAACCCGCTCACGCTGACGGCCAGGAACAGGTAATACTCCGGCTTCACTTCCTCCCGGATGTCCTCCAGCCCGCCGCTCAACAGCAGGATCAGCATGAACCCAACGGCAAACACCGCCTTCAGGCCCTGCGAAAACAGGTCCACCCGGTAAGCGCCGCGGAACAGGGTCGCTTCCTGGCCGAAACAACACACCGTTGCCGCAATGGCCGCGAGCGACGCGGCCAGCGCCACGCGGCGCGCCAGCCGGGCGCGCGACTGGCCGAGGCAAATCACAAACAGGACCAGCGCCCCGCAGAGCAGGACCAGTTCCGGCGCAAAGGCCATGATGTCTTTTGTGGTCATTGCTTTGTTTCCGGCAAGTTCGGGCTAAACAGATACGCCGGCGGCGCAACCGCCAATTCCCTCCCGCGCTCATTTTTGGGAGGCGCCGACGCGGAATCTACCGGCGAACCGGCTTGCGCGAGCACATTCGCGACGCTTTCGTGCATCACCCTGGTGAACGGCTCGGGATGCAGCCCGATCCAAAACACAAACACCAGCAGCGGCGCGAGCGTCAGAATCTCGCGCAACCCCAGGTCGCGAAGGCGCGAGTGGTCCGGGTTGTTCGTGCCGCCGTAGGCGACCTTTTGCAGCATGCGCAGCATGTAAGCCGCCGCCAGCACCACGCCCGGCACTACAAGAATCATCATCCACTTCGAGACCGCAAATCCGCCGCACAAGACCAGGAACTCGCCGATGAAACTGTTCGTCCCCGGAAAGGCCAGCGAGGAGAGCGCGAAGACGCCGGCGAACATCGCGAAAACCGGCATCGCCCTGCCCATGCCCGCCGCCGCGCCGAGGTCGCGGCTGTGCAGGCGCTCATAGATGATGCCCACGACGATGAACAGCGCCCCGGTGGTGATGCCGTGATTGACCATCACCAGAACCGCCCCTTCAATTCCGTTCCGGTTCAGCGCGAAAATGCCGAGCGTGGCGAACCCCATGTGGGCCACGCTCGAATAGGCCACCAGCTTTTTCAGGTCCGTCTGCGCCAGCGCCGTCAGCCCGCCGTAGAGAATCGCCACCACCGAAAGCGCCAGGACCGCCGGCGTGAAGAGTTGCGTCGCATAAGGCGTGATCGGCAGCGAGAAGCGCAGGAAGCCGTAAGCGCCCATCTTCAGCAGCACGCTGGCCAGCAGCACGCTGCCCGCGGTCGGCGCTTCGACGTGCGCGGCGGGCAGCCAGGTGTGAAACGGGAACATCGGCACCTTGATAGCAAACGAAATAAAGAACGCCCCGAATACCCAGCACTGGAAGGCCGGGGAATAGTAATGTCCCATCATGGCGGGAATGCTGAAGCTTCCCACCTTCAGCCGCAGCGCGATGCCCGCCACCAGCAGCAGCACCGAACCCGACATCGTGTAAATAAAAAACTTCAGCGCGGCGTAAATTTTCCGCGGCCCGCCCCAGATGCCGATCAGCAGCGCCATGGGGATCAGCATCGCTTCCCAGAACACAAAAAAGAGAACGAAATCCAGCGCGCAAAAAACCCCCACCATCGCCGTCTCCATGATGAGCAGGCAGATCATGAACTCCTTCACCCGCGTCTGGATGTACCGCCACGAAGCCAGCACGCACAGCGGCATGATCAGCGTCGTCATCAGCACCAGCAGCAGGCTGATCCCGTCAATGCCGACATCGTAATTGATTTTCAACGCCGGAATCCACCCGGCGCTTTCCCGGAACTGGAAATTGGACGTGTTCGGGTCGAACCGCCACCAGAGCGCCAGCGAGAAAACAGCCGCCCACGCGGTGAACGCCAGCATCCACCGCCGCAGCAGCTCTTCGTCCTTGATGAACGCCGCCACCGCCGCGGCCAGCAGCGGGCTGAAGATCAAAATGCTGAGAATGTGACCGGACACGTTCATCTGAGGCTGACAAAAATCACAAAGGCCACGATCAGCGCCACGACCACGGCGAACGAGATCGCCAGGTTCTGCTGCATCTGGCCGCGCTGGGCCAGGCGCAGCCGGCGGCCCGCGCCGCGGACGCTTTCCGCCAGGCCGTCCACCGCGCCGTCAATTATATTGTTATCGAACAAGCCGGCCACCCGCGCCGTGATCATCAGAGGAACCAGCCCGGCGCGCCGGTAGAGTTCGCCCACAAATGTATCCGCCGCCTGGACCGGCTTGCGCGCCAGCCAGAGGAAAGCGCGGCCGCCCATGCGATAGAACCAATCCAGGTCCAGGCTGATGGTCGCCTCGGGCTTCAGTTTCTTGATCAGCAGGAAAAAGCCAACGCCGGTGAACAGCAGAATCTGAAGCGTCTCCGAAATGTGGTAGGAGTTGTAGGGCAGATACTTCAGCGCCACCTCGGGATACGGAAGCATTTTGTAGAGGCAGGGCGTGTAGCAGCCGATGAAGATGCACAGGAACGAGGCTATGGCCATCGCGGCGATCATGTTTCCGGGCGGCTCGGCGGCCCGGTCCCAGGTTTCTTTTTTGGGCTGATTTTTCCCGAACCAAATAAAATAAGGCACCTTCAGCCCGGTGTGCAAAAACGTGCCGGACGAGGCGAGCAGGAGCAGGAAGCCGACCCACAGTTTTTTCTCATCAAAGCCCGCCTGGACAATCATGGACTTGCTGACAAACCCGCTGAAGAACGGGAACGCCGAAATCGAAAGGCCGCCGATCAGAGTAAAGACGAACGTCCAGGGCATTTTCTTCCAAAGGCCGCCCAACTCGGTGAATTTGCTTTGGCCGGTTACATGCAGCACCGAGCCGCAGCCCATGAAGAGAAGCCCCTTGTAAAGAATATGCGCGAACGCATGGGCGCACGCGCCGTTGATCGCCATGGGCGTGCCCAGTCCCACCGCCGCCACCATGTAGCCGACCTGGCTGATGATATGGTAGGCGAGCAGCTTGCGGCAGTCGTTTTCCAGCACCGCATAGACCACGCCGTAAAGCGCCATGACCACTCCCAGCGGCACCAGGATTCCCATCCCGGGCATGCTGCGGCACAACGCGTACACCGCCGTCTTGGTCGTGAACGCGCACAGGAACACCGAGCCGTTGAACGTCGCCTCGCCGTAGGCATCCGGCAGCCAGGCATGCAGCGGCGGCACCGCCGCGTTCAGAAGGAATCCGGCCATGATGAGGTAAATCGCCGCGGTCGGATGCTGGACATCGAGCTGGCCGAAGGTCCAATCTCCCTTTGCGCGGCAGTGCAGCACCATTCCGGCCAGCAGCGCCAATCCGCCCGCGACATGGACCAGCAAATAGCGAAAGCCCGCCGCGAGCGACTCCGGCCTGCGCCGGAACCAAATCAGGAACACCGACGCGAAGGCCATCATTTCCCAGAACAGGAACAGCGTAATGAAGTCCCCGGCGTAGATCGCGCCAATCGAGCCGGCCACATAAAGCCAAGCCGCGATATGCTGGGCGTTCTCCTTGACATGCAGCCCGTAGAGCGTTCCCAGGATGCACATCAGGCTCATGATGTAACCGAAGACGGAACTGAGCCGGTCCACCCGCCCGAACACCAGCGCCCAGTCCAGGAAATCCACTTCGCCATGCACTTCGGCGACCGCTCCGTGCGGCGTCATCATCACGATGCGCGCAAACAGCAGCGCCGGCACCAGAAGCAGGAAGCCCTTCTTCAATCGCGCCGGCACCGCCGGGAGCAGCAGCGCGCCGGCGATCAGGATCAGCGATGGATGGAGCCAGAAGTTATTCATTGGTGAATGGCCGCCTCGGCGAGGCGTCCCTACCGGATTGTCTTAACGAAGGATGGAGCCAGAGGTTATTCATCGTAGTAATCTTCGCGCGTCATAATCCCGGCGTGTCCGAACCATTTCGACACGACGATGATCAGCACGCACCCGACGAAACCGAACGCGGCCCAGAACCCAGGGAAATGTTCCGCCTTCGTGTGCGCATGCTCCTTGTCAATCAGACCGGGTATCGCGTCGAGCGCCACCAGCACGGCCAGCGCGATACACGCAACCCACACCACCGCCTTCAAGCGGTTTCTCAGCCATTCAATGATTTTGACGAGTTTCATAAAATCAGGTGGACAAAGCGCATAAAGAAACCGGGGCACATCCCAATCACAACCGATATGACGGCCGTCACCGCCAAAGGAACCACCAGCGCCGGGTGCGCCTCCCGGTAATGGTGATCCAAATCCGCTTGCGAGGTTTTGCCAAAGAAGGCCTGGTACACCACCGGCACGAAATAAGCCGCGTTGAGCAGCGTGCTCGCCAGCAGCACGGCGATGATTCCCATCGAGCCGGCGTCAAACGCGCCATTGAGCAAATACCATTTCGTCACAAATCCCGCCACGGGCGGCGCGCCGATCATGCTCAACGACGCGAGCGCGAACGCGCCGAACGTCCACGGCATCACCCGCCCCAGACCGCTCATTTCGGAGATGTTCTTCTTGTGCGTCGCCACATAGATCGCGCCCGCGCAGAAAAAGAGCGTGATCTTGGAAAAGGCGTGATTGGCGATATGCACCAGACCGCCTTCGATCCCGGCCGGTTTCAGCAGCGCCACGCCCAGAATGATGTAGGAAAGCTGGCTGATGGTCGAATAGGCCAGCCGCGCTTTCAAGTTGTCCTTGCTCAACGCCACAATCGAGGCGACCAGGATCGTGATGGAGACAAAATAGGCCGTCGGGATGCCCAGGTTCAGCGCGTCCATTTTGTCAACACCAAAGACAAAGAGCATCACGCGCACGGTCGAGAAAACGCCCACCTTGACCACCGCGACCGCGTGGAGCAGGGCGCTGACCGGCGTGGGTGCGACCATTGCGCTGGGGAGCCAACTGTGAAACGGCATCACGGCGTTCTTGGCGAAACCGAGGATGCAGCAGACATAAAGCGCCGTGACGATGCCGTTGTGCATGCCGGGCGGCAGGATTCCCGTGCGGATATTGTCGGCGAAATCCAGCGTGCCGGATTCCACATAGATCAGGACCATCGCCGGCAGCACCAGTCCCTTGGCCGTCCCGGTCAGGTAGGTCAGATACTTCCGTCCGCTCTCATAGCTCTCCTCGTCCTGGTGATGCGCGACCAGCGGATAGGTGCAGACGCTGACGATTTCGTAAAACAAATAGAGCGTGAGAAGATTGTCCGCAAACGCGCAGCCGGTTGCGCCGAAGAGCGCCAGCGCAAAGCAGGTGTTGAACCGCGTTTGCTTGTGCTCCTCAAGTCCGCGCATATAGCCCGCCGAGTAAATCACCGTAATCACCCAAAGGAACGAGGCTGAAAGGGCGAACACCATCGAAAGCGCGTCGGCCCGCAGCGACACGCTCAAGCCCGGCAACAACTGGAACACGGTAAAATGCAGCCGGTGCCCGGCGTAAACGGCCGGGACCAGCGACGCCACGATGCCGAACAGCGCCGCCGCAGCCAGAAACGAGCAGGTCTCCCGCGCGTTGGGCCGTTTGCCGGCGGCCATCACCAGCCCCGCCCCGATCAGCGGCGCCAGCACCGCCAGCAAAAGTCGAATGTCTTCAAACTGCATTTGGTTTTATCCCTTCAGGTCCGCCAGTTCCTTCGTGGTGACAGACCGGTAATTGCGATACACAGCGAGCATGACGCTCAGGGCGATGGCGACTTCCGCCGCCGCAAGGCCCATTATGAACAGCACGAAAATCTGCCCCACCGCCGGGTCCTTCACCGTGAACCGGTTAAAAGCCATCAAATTGACCGAAGCCGCCGAAAAAATCAACTCGCCGGAAATCAGCATCCCGATCAGAGTCCGGCGCCGCACCAGGCCATAAATGCCGGCAACCAGCAGGAAAGCCGCCATCAGCAGATAAACCTGAAGCTGGTCGTAAAGCGGGTTCGTCACGGCTTGGTCCTCCCCGACCGCGCAATGGCCAGCGCGCCAATGATTGCCACGAGCAACGCCAGCGAAATCAACTCGAAGGCCATGCTGTAGGTCGTCAGCAGGTGAATGCCAATCTCGCTGATCGCCCCGCTCCCCTTCGTCGCCGCCCCCGGCTCCGGCCATGCCGCGCCCAGGACCAGCCGCGACAGCGCCCAGAACAGCCCCGCGGTCAGCGCCAGCATGGCTCCGCCCCATTCCAGCGCCGGTGTCCGCTTTTCCCCGTTCGCCGGCTCATCCGGCTCGACCAGCATGACCGCAAAGACAATAGTGACGCACACCGCGCCGACGTAAATCAGGATTTCCATCAGCGCCAAAAATGGGCTGTGCAGAAAATAGTAAAGCCCCGACAGACCGAGGCAGCAGATGGCCAGGCCGCTCACGCCCCGGATCAACCTTGTGCTCAACACCGCGATCAAGGCCCCGGCCAGAGTCGTGGCGAGCGAAAAAACAAAAATCGCGTTGAGGACCAGCGTTGTGTTGAAAAAATCTTTCATGCCGCATCCTTTTTCACCGGCTCCGCGCCCTGTGGCGGCGCTCTATGAGCGCCGCTGATTTCCTCCGACGCGGCTGGAGTGGCCGATGGCGTTTGCGCCGCCCCGGCAGGGCGAAGCTCCTGCTGAGGCGCGCGCTGTCCTGCCTTGATCGCATCAGTTTCTTTTTGCGCAGGCGCCACTCCCGCCGCTTGCGCCTCGGCCTGCAATTTCGCGAACAAGTCCATGATGAACTCCTCCTTGTTCAGCCCCGCCAGATTGTAATCGCGCGAAAACCGGATCGCTCCATCCCGGCACGCTTCCACGCACGACCCGCACAGACTGCACTTGGTGAAGTCCAGCTTGTACTCCGTCACCGATTTCTTCTTCGCCCCGTCCAGCTTCGCGCCGTCCACGACAATGCAGTCGCTGGGGCACGCGCGCTCGCAAAGCTTGCACGCAAAGCAAATCGCCCTGCCCGTCTCCGGGTCGCGCACCAATTCGATGTGCCCCCGGAACCGCGGCGGGATCGGCAGCGTCTCATGCGGGTACTGCACCGTGACCGACGGCTTGAAAAACTGGCCCATAGTGATTCGCAAGCCCGTGACCAGGCTGTTGAATCCGGTGGCGATTTCTTTAAAAGCGTTTTTCATACACCATGGAAACCGTGGAAAATCTTCATCATTGCGCTGGTCAGGATCAGCGTGAACAGCGACACCGGAATGAGAATCTTCCACGACAAATTCAGCAGCCCGTAAAATTGGGTCCGGGGAAACGTCCACCGGATCCAGATGACGGAAAAGACCAGGAAATACATCTTGGCCAGGAACCAGAACAGCCCGGACCAAATCCCGACCGGGCTTTGCCATCCGCCCAGGAACAGCACCGTCGCCACACTGCACCCCAGCAGGATATTCGCGTACTCCGCCATGAAAAACACGCCAAACCCCATCCCCGAATACTCCGTGTAAGCCCCCGCCACCAGTTCACTTTCCGCCTCGGCCATGTCGAACGGAGCGCGGTTGGTCTCCGCCAGCATGCAGATGTAAAAGACCAGGAAAGTCACCGGCGCAAGCGGGTTGACATCCAGGCGGAACAGGTTCCATTTCCAGAAAAAACCGGCCTGCTGCCGCACGATCTCGTTCAAGTCCATGGACCCCGTCGCCAGGATCATCGTGATCACCACCAGCAGCGTCGGAATCTCATAAGCCACGTTCTGCGAAACCACCCGGGCCGCGGAAATGATGGCGTATTTATTTCGCGACGACCAGCCGCTCAACATGATGGCCATCACGTTGATCGAACCGAGCGCGAAAATCAGCAGCAGCCCGATATTAATGTCCCGCCCCACGAGCTTCTCGCCGAAGGGAACCAGCGCCAGGCTGATCATGGCGGGCGCCATCACCACCAGCGGCGCCAGCCGGAACAGTGTCGCATCCACCCCGTCCGGCAGGATCAGTTGCTTGGACAACAGCTTGGCCGCATCGGCAATGGGCTGGATCAGGCCGGCGTAGCCCACTTCCGTCGGGCCGGGCCGCCGCTGGAACCGGCCGGCCCCTTTGCGCTCGACCCAGACCAAGTACGCGGCGTTCAGGCCGACAAAGGACATGATGACGACTAGCGCCAGCACGAGCCGGAACGGTTCCGTGAGCAAAATTTTGAGCAGGTTTGTCATTCGACGGTGTCGTTATCGGTCAATGTCATTGTTTCAGCCTTTAGCCTTTAGAATTTAGAATTTCGCAATTCAGCATTTCAGAAGCGTCATCTGTCAATGTCCGGTATCACCAGGTCCAAACTCCCCATCAGCGCCAGCGCGTCGGGCAGCAGCATCCCGCGGCTGGCTTCCTCGAACAGACTCAAATTGGAGAGCGACGGACTCCGCAGCTTGACCCGGTAAGGAATTTCCTTCCCGTCGCTGACGATCCGCACGGCAAACCGGCCGCGCGCCGCTTCGACGGCGTAGCAGTAATCGCCGGACGGCAGCTTGAGCACGCGGGGCACTTTTTCCGCCATCACCGGCCCGGCCGGCAATTTGTCCAGGCCCTGCTCGATGATTCGCAGGCTTTGCGCAATCTCCTCCATTCTCACCAGGTAGCGCGCCATCGAGTCGCCCTCGGGAAAAGTCGGGGCGATGAAATCCATTTCCGAATAGACCGAATACGGCTCGATTTTCCGCACGTCATAAGCCACGCCGGAGCCGCGAATGACGGGGCCGGTTGCCCCGTACTTGCGGCACATCTCCGCGCTGATTGGCCCGATCCCGATCAGGCGTTTGCGCAAAATGATGTTCTCCGTCACCAGGGCGCGGTACATCTTCAGCCGCGGGCGCATCCGGGCCACGAACTCGCGTGTTCCCTTGACAAAGGCGTCATCCACATCGTTGTAGAGGCCGCCGATGCGATAGTAAGAGTAGGTCAGGCGCGAACCGGTGATGCCCTCCAGCAAATCCAGAATCTGCTCCCGGTCGTCAAACGCATAGAGCAGAGGCGTGAACCCGCCGAGATCGAGCAGGAACGCCCCGAACCAAACCAGATGGCTCGAAATGCGGTTCAGCTCGGAGGTGATGACCCGGATATACTCCGCCCGGGGCGGCACTGCGAGCCTGGCCGCGCGCTCGACGGCCCCCACAAAGGCATGCGTGTAGGTCATCGCGGACAGATAATCAATGCGGCTGGTGTTGGGCAGAAATTGGGCGTAAGTGCGGTTCTCGCCCATCTTCTCCTGCATCCGGTGGATGTAGCCGCAGACCGGTTCCGCCCGCACGATATACTCGCCGTCCATCGTCATCTTGACACGCAGCACGCCGTGCGTTGCCGGATGCTGCGGGCCGAGATTCAAGACAAACGTCTCCCGCTGCGTCTGCGTTGGAATGGTTTCCGGGGCGGTCACGCGGCAAAGTCCTTTCTCAACGGGTGGTAATCGGCGTCTTCCGGCAGCAGGAACGGCGTCAGGTCCGGGTGTCCGATGAAGCGAATGCCAAAGAAATCATGCGTCTCGCGCTCGTGCCAGTTGGCGCCGGGAAAAACGGCCGAGATGGTCGCGATTTCCGGGTTGTCCCGCGGGATGCGCGTCCGCACCGCGACCCGCAACGGTTTGTCCAGGCAAAAGAAATCGTAGATCACTTCCATTTTCCCTTCGGCCATCCAATCCACCCCCGTGATCGTGTCCAGCGCGAACCCTTCCGCGTCGAGCAATGCCGCCGCCTCCACCACCTTGTCGGGCGCGATGACCGCGTCAAAGTGCCAGCCCTTGGCGGCGTAATCCACCGGCTGAAACGGAATGGAGGGAGGGAGGGTCGGGTTCATTTTGGGATGACCACCGGCCAACGGCGTTTGCCGGTCAGTTTTTCTTCCAGCTTCAACAGCCCTTCAATCAGCGCCTCCGGCCGCGGCGGGCAGCCTGGAATATAAACGTCCACCGGGAAGAGCTTGTCCACCCCTTCGATCACCGCGTATTGGCCCGGAAAAACGAACGGCCCGCCGGAGATGGCGCAATTGCCCATCGCGATCACCCATTTGGGCTCCGGCATCTGGTCGTAAAGGGTCTTGACGGCGAGCGCCATTTTCTTGTTGATCGTTCCGGCCACAATCATCACATCCGCCTGCCGCGGCGAGGGACGGAAGACTTCCGCGCTGAAGCGGGCGAGGTCGAAGCGGGAAGCGCCGGCGGCCATCATCTCGATGGCGCAGCAGGCCAGGCCGAAGGTCAGGGGCCAGAGCGAGTTGGCCCGGCCCAGCGCCAGCAATTCGTCCAGCTTGGCGAACTTCACGTAGGGCGAACAGTCTTTCAGGATTTGGGCGTCGTCTTGCGGTTCCACTCGAACACTCCTTTCTTCCAGGCATACACGATCATCAGCGAGAGCATCCCGACGAAAATCAGCAGCTCGACAAAATCGCGGACGGGAAACACCCGGTTGTACACCACGGCCACGGGAATTAGAAACAGCACATCCACCGCGAACGCCACAAAGACAATCGCGTACAAGTAATAGACCGCGCTGTAGCGGATCCAGGCGTCGCCAATCGGCTCCATGCCGCACTCGATGTACTGGCCGGTCTTGCCCGCCGCGTTGCGCGTGCGCCGGCTGGCCAGCAGCCGCGCCGTAATAATCGGCCCGAGCGTAAAGACCAGCCCGGCAAGGCCGAAGGCGGCCACATAGATCAAATCGCCTGCAAAAGCATCGTTCATATCAGCGTGTTCATAATAGCAGAAACCGCGCCCATACTAAAGATTTTAACGTGCGGCAAAGGCCGGCGCGGGGATACACAATTGATGCCAAATCCTCAACATTTCTTGCGATGGCTTGGACAAGGCCCGGCGATACGGTTCCTCATGGCAGGAACTGGACACGGCGGGAGGGGTCGGGGTTGGCCGGATCGTAAACGAACGCGCGAATCAGCTTGGCTTCCCTCCTGCCGGTGCAGGTGATGCTGGCGTTGAAGAAATAGGTCTGGCCCTGGATAACCATGCGGACGGTGAAGGCGGTCGGATCGGCGCCGCCGTGGTTGGCGTAGTGAACAACAGACACCCGGTACTCGCCCGGCGGCGCTCCGCCCACGGGCCAGTAGATATTCTCCACCGGATTGGTCTTGAAGGGAGGGGAGGCGTTTTGGTCCACGTCCAACTCGCCGCCGGTGCGGGTGGATTTTTTGTTGGTGTAACAGATTTCCTCGCCCTTGGGATCAATGCAGTGGAGGTCCAAATCATTGACGTTGGTCCAAAACAGGGAAATCTGAATGTCGCCACCCTTGGCGCCGGCTTCGTTTAGGCGGCGCTCCATTCCGGATGCCGCCGCCGGCGTCTCCACCAGTTGGGCGGGCGGCACGTCAACCTCGGTGACCGGCCCGTTGGTATTCAACGGTTCGGCCGATGGAGTTTCATTGGAAGCCGGGGAATCCTGAATTGCCGACGGGCGGTTTGAACCGGCGGCCGCCACGTTGTTTGAGATTGAAGGCGGCGGGTTGGAATCCGGGGCGGGTGGCGCGCCCCCCCCGGGCGGCGGCCCGCCTCCATTCCCGGCATGGGCTGAACCGGGCGGAATGAAGCTCAAGGTGGCGCGGCCAAAGATGTTGGTGAGGGCCAATGAGCCGACTGGTCCCAGTTGGCTTGGGCGGGAGTGCAAACGCCAAAGCGCCAGCGCGACGACGATGATCGCCATGGCGATCACCGCATCCTGCATCTGTCGGGGGGATCGGCTCACGGAGAAGATGGCCGGTTGGCGTTTGTAGTCGCGGCAGGCGGAAGGGTTCCGCCCGGCGTAACGTTGGCATTGGTGTCCGGCGGCGGAACAAAATGATAAATCCCGTGGTTTTGCGAGGCGATGTCTTTCAACTCCGGCTCTCCGTTACGGCTGTAAAAGCCAATCGTATTGATACGGGCCTGGGTGGCGGCGTTGGTCTGGCGAATGGAGTCCACGGCGGATTGGGAAAAATCATCGCCGGAAAGAACCCAGAGCGTGTCCGGCGCGGGCGTGAGCGCCAGCGCGCGCTCCACCGCTTTGGCCGGATCGGCTCCGACTGCGTCGCCGGTGGAAAAAAGCCAGTTGGTCATCGAGCGGATATTCTCCGGGTTGGCCTCAACCGGGCCGGAAGCCGGCATCCCGTCATAACCTCCTGAATCAGAGAACAGGACATAGAACTTGCTTTCCGGCTTCATCGCCTTGATGTGCCGCAGCAACTCTTGACGCGCGGCGGCGGTTTTCCCGCCGGTTTGCATGCTCTTGGAATGGTCCAAAATGAAGACGACGTTGGAACCGGGCGGAACCGACTCGAACATATTGGTTAGTCCGACCGTATCGGCCGCCGGCGAGTTTGAGGCCAGGAGGTCGGCTGTCTTCGAATCGGTTGGCGGCGCGGGTGTGCCCGGCAAATTGGCCGTCAGTGTTTGATCATTTGTCGAGTCCGGCGCGGGTGTGTCGGCGTCCGCCGCCAATGACGCGGTGCTCGCCGCGTCCGGCAGGCCGGGGTTCGCGCCGCTGGGCTGCGTGGCCGGAGGCGTGCTGCTCACGGGGGCCGGAAGCGAGGAGTTTGGCGACGAACCAGGCTGTGACGCCGGCGCGGAAGCGTTGTTGCCGCCCGGCGACGGCCCGGTCGAAGGCGCGGCTGTGTCCGGAGATGTTGAGGTTGTTCCCGGCTGTGATGCGGATCCAGTGCCACCCGGGGCTGGGGCGGGTGAAGAGCCGGTGCTGCCGCCAGAACCTGGCGATGTGGAGGAGCCAGCCGAAGGGCTGCCACTCCCAGTGCCGGAGCCGCCGTTGCCAGCGCCAGGTCCGCCACCGCCAGTACCGGAGCCGCCGTTGCCAGCGCCAAGTCCGCCGCCGCCAGTGCCGGAGCCGCCGCTGCCAGCGCCAGGTCCGCCGCCGCCAGTACCGGA
>Ga0181518_10001027_pt1 | contig 29389 bp, 27 predicted proteins | sample PEATcosm2014_Bin_28_FD_119751 | JGI IMG/M metagenome (GOLD analysis project Ga0181518, IMG submission 119751) | Peatland microbial communities from MTU Mesocosm Facility, Houghton, MI, USA - PEATcosm2014_Bin01_60_metaG | ecosystem: Environmental > Terrestrial > Soil > Wetlands > Peat | place...
CTCGGCCTCGCCACCGCGCCGTTTCGCGCCGTTCCTGACGCTGCGGCGCTTGCGCCGGCCTTGGCCGAGGTCGGCCGCCCAGCGGTGCTCAAGACCCTACGCCTCGGCTACGACGGCAAGGGCCAGGCGATGATCCGCGAGGGGTCCGACCTTCCGGCGCTTCACCACAGCCTCGGCGGCGGGCCGATGATCCTCGAGGGATTCGTCGCCTTCGACTGCGAGGCTTCCGTGGTCATCGCGCGCAGCCTCGAGGGGGCGATGGTCGCCTACGACCTGTGCGAGAACGAGCACGACCGCCATATCCTCGCTCGCACCCACGTCCCGGCGCGCGTTGCGCCAGGGGTCGAGGCGGCGGCCAAGGCGTTGGCCGCCAAGGCGATCGGCGCGCTCGACTACGTCGGCGTGCTCGCCGTCGAGCTGTTCGTGGCGCGCGACGCGGCGGGCGGCGCACGGCTGCTGGTCAACGAGCTGGCGCCGCGGGTCCACAATTCAGGCCACTGGACGATCGAGGGCGCGCAGACCTCGCAGTTCGAGCAGCATATCCGCGCCATCGCCGGCTGGCCGCTCGGTAGCCCGGCGCGACGGGGGCGAATCGAGATGTCCAACCTGATCGGCGACGAGGCCGACGAATGGCGCGACCTTCTCGCCCAGCCCGACGTGTCGCTGCACCTTTACGGCAAGCTGGAGACCCGCCCGGGCCGCAAGATGGGCCATGTGACGCGGGTGTTCGCCGAGCCGCCGCTCGGCGGCTGAGACGGCGCGGGAAGGCCCGCTTCGGGGCGGCTTTGGCTGGACAGAGCAGGCGGAATCTGCTAGGGGACCGGCAAGTAGGCGCGCCGCTCGCTGAGGCGGCGCGCCTCTCTTGTCTTTCGCAAATCGCAAGGACCTAAGGGGCCCAGGCCCCATCAACATAGGATCGCCCGTGCAAGTTCTCGTCCGCGACAACAACGTCGATCAGGCCCTCAAAGCGCTCAAGAAGAAGATGCAGCGCGAGGGCATTTTCCGCGAGATGAAGCTTCGCGGCCATTACGAAAAGCCCTCCGAGAAGCGCGCGCGCGAGAAAGCCGAGGCCATCCGCCGCGCCCGCAAGCTCGCCCGCAAGAAGATGCAGCGCGAGGGCCTTTTGCCGATGAAGCCAAAGCCCGTTGTGGGCGCTCGCTGATTTTTGCTTTGCCGCATTTTCTTGACGCGAACCGGGATCTGCTTCGCTCGAAAATGCTCCAGTCCGATCATTGACGCGCGAAACCGGGACGGGGCGGCAAGACCGCTCGACACGCGGGGCGAGGATGACCGAATGATGGCTTTCGCGAAATCAGCCAAACGCGCGATGCCCTTGCGCGCTGCGGTGGCGGCGCTCGCCGCCTTCTCGCTTGCGGGCTGCGAATCTACCAGCAATGTGATCGGCAAGAGCGGAACGGGCGTCGCCGAGGTGGCGAACCAGTCGCCGCAGGAGGCGCAGGCCAATCTCGCCTCCTTGACGGACGTCGTGCAGCGCAATCCGAACAGCGCCGAAGCCTATAGCACGCGCGGCGTCGCCTACGCCAAAATCGGCAAGTTTCCCGAAGCGATCGCCGATTTCAGCCAGGCCATCAAGATCTCGCCCAATGCGGCGACGCTCACGAATCGTGCGCTGGCCTATCGTCAGGTCGGCAGCAATGACGCGGCCATGACGGACTTCAACGCCGCCATCGCCGCCGACCCAAATCATGCCCAGGCCTATCTCGGCCGCGCCAATCTGGAGCGCGTGCAGGGCAACCTCGACGCCGCCCGCACCGATCTCGATTCCGCCATCAGGCTCAATCCGGAGAGCGCCCAGGCCTTCCACGCGCGGGGCCTCATCTATCAGCGCGAAGGCAATCACCCGCTGGCGATCACCGATTTCGACAACGCCATCGATCGCGACCCCTTCGCCGGCGCGCCCTATCAGGCCCGCGGCCAAAGCCTCATCGCCATCGGCCAATACGACAAGGCGATCGAGGATTTCAATGCGGCGCTCAACGTCGACAACAAGAACGGCGACGCCTGGGCCGGCCTCGGCCTCGCCTACGAGAAATCCGGCAATCGCGCCAAGGCGATCGAATCCTATCAGCGCGCGCTGGTGTTCGATCCCGCCAATCAGCTCGCGAAAGAAGGGCTGTCGCGAACCGGCCGCGCGTGAGACGTCGCCCGCCGACGCTGTAGAGGGACGCGATGCCTGAGCGGCGAAAAATATATCTTGCCGGTCCCGAAGCGTTTTTGGCTCATGCGATAGATGTCGGCCGGCGCAAGAAAGAGCTTTGCACCGAATATGGCTTCGAGGGGCTTTTCCCGTTCGACAACGAGGCCCATCCGGCCGAGCCCCGCCGCGATTCGTCGATCTACCGCGCCAATGTCGACATGGTCCGCGAAGCTGATTGTGGCATCTTCAATCTGACGCCGTTTCGCGGTCCGCACGCCGACGTCGGAACCGTGTTCGAATTGGGCCTTTTGACCGGATTTGGAAAGCCGGCTTTCGGCTATAGCAACGAGCCCGAGGCCTTGCTGGACCGCATGAAGCGCGACGGCCGCGCGGCCTTCGACGAGGCCTCGCAACAATGGCGCGATGCGTCGGGGATGGCGATCGAGGACTTCGGCAATGCTGACAATCTGATGATCGACGCGTGTGTTGCGGAGCAGGGGCATCCGCTTGTCAGGCGTAGCGTGCCCGCGGCCAACCGCTTCAGCGATCTCGACGGCTTTGTGCGCTGTCTCGAATTTGCGAGACAGCATTTCGAGACGGTTGCGCTAGAGCGCAGCGCAGTTAACGCGCGGTAAAATCCAGCCTCAAGCCGCCTTCTGTCCGCGCAGCGCCTCGACGCCGGGAAGCAGCTTGCCTTCGAGCCATTCCAGAAATGCGCCGCCGGCCGTCGAGACATAGGTGAAGTCGTTGAAGACGTTGGCCTGGTTCAGCGCCGCGATGGTGTCGCCGCCGCCGGCGATGGTCTTGATCGAATGGGTGCGCGTCAATTCCGCGGCGACGCGCGCGATCGCCACTGTGCCGACCTGGAAGGGCGGCGTCTCAAAAGCGCCGACGGGGCCGTTCCAGACGACCGTGCGCGAGGCCGCGAGCACGCCGACGACCTTGGCGATGGTGCGCGGTCCGATATCGAGGATCATGTCGTTTTCGCCGACCTCGTCGACATCGACGGCGCGGGTCGGCGCATTGGCCTCGAAGCGGGTCGCGACAATGGCGTCGACCGGCAGGACGAGCTGGCAATTGGCGGCGTCGGCGTCGGCCATGATCTTGCGCGCGGTTTCGGCGAGCTGCGTTTCGCAGAAGGACTTGCCGACGTTCTTGCCGCTGGCGGAGAGGAAAGTGTTGGCCATGCCGCCGCCGATGAACAGATATTCGACGCGGCGCATGAGATTGCCGAGCAGTTCGAGTTTGGTCGAGACCTTGGCGCCGCCGACGATCGCCGCCATCGGACGCTCCGGAAAGGCCAGCATGCCGGTCAGCATTTCGAGCTCGCGCTGCATGGTGCGGCCGCAATAGGCGGGCAGCTTGTGGGCGATGCCCTCGGTCGAGGCGTGCGCGCGATGTGCGGTTGAAAAGGCGTCATTGACGTAAAGATCGCCGAGTTCGGCGAGCTGTTCGACGAAGGCCGGATCGTTCTTGATTTCGCCGGCGTGAAACCTTGTGTTTTCGAGCAGTAGAATATCGCCGTTGCGCAAGGCCGCGACGGCGGTCTTAGCGACCGGACCGACGCAATCGGAGGCGAAGAAGACGAGATGTTTCAGCTCGTGCTCGAGCGCGACTGCGACGGATTTCAGCGACGTCTCGGCCTCCGGCCCGTTCTGGGGGCGGCCGAGATGCGAGAGGATGATGACCTTCGCGCCCTTTTCCGAGATCTCGCGAATATTGGACAGGATGCGGTCGATGCGGGTCAGATCCGTGATCCGCCCATCCTCCATCGGCACGTTGAGGTCGACCCGGACAAGAACCCTCTTGCCGGCGAGAACAGCCTCGTCGAGCGTCGGAAACGGAGAAGAAGAGTTGGATCTCGTCATAGAAGCTTCCCCATCGCGACGGAGGTGTCGATCATGCGGTTCGAAAATCCCCACTCGTTGTCGTACCAGGAGACGACGCGCACGAAGGTTTTGCCGATCACCCGCGTCTGATCGACATGGAAGATCGAAGAATGCGAATCATGGTTGAAATCGGCCGACACATTCGGGCTTTCCGTGTAGCCGAGGATGCCTTTCAGCTCGCCGGCGGCCGCACGTTTGATCGCATCCGTGATTTCGGCCGCAGTAGTCTCCCGGCTGGCGACGAATTTGAAGTCGACCACCGAGACGTTCGGGGTCGGCACGCGGATGGCGGCGCCGTCGAGCTTGCCGTTGAGCTCCGGCAGGACGAGGCCGACCGCCTTCGCTGCGCCGGTTGACGTTGGGATCATCGATAGCGCGGCCGCGCGGGCCCGATAAAGGTCCTTATGGTAGGTGTCGAGCGTCGGCTGGTCGCCGGTGTAGGAATGGATCGTCGTCATGAAGCCGGTCTCGATGCCGATGGCGTCATTCAGCACCTTCGCGACGGGGGCGAGACAATTGGTGGTGCAGGAGGCGTTGGAGACGACGAGATGCTCGGGCGTGAGCTTCAAATGATTGACGCCGAAGACGACCGTCAAGTCGGCCTTGTCGCCGGGGGCGGAGATCAGCACGCGTTTCGCGCCCGCCTTGAGATGGGCGCTCGCCTTCTCCCGCGAGGTGAAGAGGCCGGTGCATTCGAGCGCGACGTCGACGCCGAGCGCCGCGTGGGGCAGCTCATGCGGATCCCTTACCGCCGTGACCTTGATCGGGCCCGCGCCGACGTCGATTGTGTCGCCGTCGACCTTGACGACGCCTGGAAACCGGCCGTGAACGGAATCGAAGCGCAAGAGATGGGCGTTGGTCTCGACCGGGCCGAGGTCGTTGATGGCGACGACCTCGATGTCCGTGCGTCCGGATTCGGCGATCGCCCGCAAGACGTTGCGGCCGATGCGGCCAAACCCATTGATCGCGACTTTAACCGCCATCCATTTGCTCCTTTTGCGTCGTTTCTTCCCGGAACCGCCGTTTACCGGTTCAAATGGTCAAGTCTCGAAACGGTCAGGTCTTGCGACAGGGCCAGGTCAACAGTGTCTGGCCGTCCATGAAAATCCTCAAAGGCAAATTGCGCGCCAGCCGCAGGCTGCGGCTGCGGCCGCAGCGCCTCGCAACGCGGGCCCGTACGGACTTTCGCGAAGGGCGACAATCCCTCCCGGCGGCTTTTGCGGCAATCCTTGACGCTCTTTGGTTCGTCGTGCTCGACGATGGGCGCGACTGTCAAGCGCGCGCCGTCCGGCGAAGCTGATTTTAAGGGCGCGAGGCCTCGATATTCTGACAACATTTATTATGCTAAAGTCAACGCTCACACCATGTTTCTTTGAGTCGCACCCTAAGCCACGCGGTGCGCTCAAGGCGGAATGGGGCGCCAATTGGTCTTGTCGCAAAGCGGGAACCCGAAAGCATCATGGACACGCCGGAACGCTTTGACGCGGCGCTGAGGCGGCTCTCCGCCGCGCTCGAGAAACTCGAGGCCGCGACCGAACGCCGACTGAAGGCGGAGGCGCTGCGGGCCAATCTCGAGGAGGAGCTGGCCGTCATGCAGGACGACCGCGCGCGCCTCGCCGTTGAACTCGACGGCGCGCTCGCCCGGTCGAGTTCGCTGGAGACGACCAATGACGAGGTGGCGCGCCGCCTCGACGACGCCAGCGCGGCGGTCAAGTCCGTGCTGAACGGCCTTGAGCGGGAGAGCTAGATGGCGCAGGTTCCGATCACGATCGCGGGCCGGGTCTACCGGGTCGCCTGCGACGAGGGCGAGGAAGACCATCTCGTCGAACTGGCGAAGCTCGTCGACGCCAAGATCGCGGCAATGCGCCAGCAATTCGGCGAGATGGGCGATCAGCGCCTGACCGTCATGGCCGCCGTGACCATCGCCGACGAGCTGTTCGAATCGCGCCGCCGCGTCAGTGAACTCGAAGCCGAACTCTCAGGCGCCAAGGGCGATGTCTCGAACGCCCTGCGCGGGCGGGACGAATGGCTGGATCGCGTCGCTGAATCGCTCGGCGAGGCCGCCGCGCGGATCGAGCTGGCGGCGCAGGATCTGAACGGCGCCGGACGTCCCGAGGAATAATCCCCCCGGCGCAACTTCGCTTGAACTAGCTCTGGCAATTCGCCGCCATGCGTCCTACGTTCGTTCGGCGGAGCTGCGGGGTGCGTGCAGGATCAGTAACCCCGGGGCCTTATCGATCTCAAAGGGAGCTGTCCCTGACCTTGCCCGTGGGCTTGGCCACATGGCGCCCACCTACGTTGTAGGTACCCGGGATCGATATCCCACGGCCATCGCGGCCCCGCGCTTATCACGCTCGCCGGAGCATTTTCCCGTCTCAAGGGCATTGCGGAAGCGTCTCCTTAATCTTTGTGATTTATCGCATTATCACGCGCAAATCTTCACCGGTCGCTTGATAACGCCATGAATTTCCGGCCTATTCCCCCCATGCAGTCGCCTCATCCCAAAGCTGTTCTGCGCTCCGAGGCTCTGGCGCGCCGCCGCGCCTCGCAGAGCATCGATCCCGCCGCCTTCGCCGCGCATCTGGCGGCGGCGGGCGCCGAACTCGTCGCCGCGTTTCGCCCAGGGATCGTCTCGGCCTATTTCGCCCTGCGCGATGAGGCCTCCACCCTGCCGCTGCTTGAGGCCCTCAGCGAGGCCGGAATTCTGACCGCGCTGCCGATCACCGGCGCGCGGGGAACGGCGCTCGTGTTCCGGCTGTGGCGCCCCGGCGATGCGGTGGTCGAGGGCAAGATGGGGATCTCCGAGCCATCCCCTGCGGCGGCCGAGGTCGCGCCCGATCTTCTCTTCGTGCCGCTCGCGGCCTTCGACCGCACCGGGCACCGGATCGGCTATGGCGCCGGCTACTATGACCGCACGCTCGCGGCGCTGCGCGCGCGCAAGAAAATTCTCGCCGTCGGCGTCGCCTACGCCAGTCAGGAAACGGCCAGGATTCCGCATGAAAGCCATGACCAGCGCCTCGACTTCGTGCTAACAGAGCATGAATTGATCGACTGCCGGAGCGTTTCGCCGTCGTCCTGACGTCGAATGATCTGGCCCCGCGCAATCCTTTTTTCTGTCGCATAGCCTTTCCGCGGCGGCGGAAGCTATCGGCGGACAGCCCATGCGTCTTCTCTTTATTGGCGATGTCGTCGGCCGGTCAGGGCGCGCCATCCTTTCCGAGCAATTGCCGAAGCTGCGCGCCGACTGGAGCCTCGACTTCGTCGTCGTTAATGGCGAGAACGCCGCCGGGGGCTTTGGCGTCACCGAGGCGATTTGCGACGAATTCCTCGCCGCCGGCGCCGATTGCGTGACGCTCGGCAATCACGCCTTCGACCAGCGCGAGGCGCTGGTCTTCATCACCCGTCAGCCGCGCCTCATTCGCCCCGTCAATTATCCGCGCGGCACGCCGGGCAGGGGCGCAAATCTGTTCGAGGCCAAAGGCGGCGCGCGCGTGCTCGTCGTCAACGTGCTTGGCCGCGTGTTCATGGACGCGCTCGACGATCCTTTCGCGGCGATCGAGCGCGAGATCGAGGCCTGTCCGCTTGGGCTGGGCTGCGATGCGGCGGTCATCGACATGCACGCCGAGGCGTCGAGCGAGAAGCAGGCCTTTGGCCATTTCGTCGACGGGCGCGTCTCGCTTGTCGTTGGCACGCACACCCATGTGCCGACCGCCGACTATCAGATCCTGCCGCGCGGAACGGCCTATATGACCGACGCCGGCATGACGGGCGACTATGATTCCGTGATCGGCATGCACAAGGAGGAGCCGGTGCGCCGCTTCACCACCAAGCTGCCCTCGACGCGCTTCGAGCCGGCCCTAGGCGACGCGACGCTCTGCGGCGTCGCGGTGGAGCTGGATGAGAAGGGCCTCGCGACGCAGGTGGCGCCGGTGCGGATCGGGGGAAGGCTGGCGGAGGCGCGGCCGGGGTTTTGGTGAGGGGTGCGGCTGACGATGCCGCAGCGCGACCACGCGCGGAAACGGCAGGGGGAGGGGTGGTTCGGCTTTTGAAATAAAGCAGACCTAGGCGACCGTTCGGTGCACCGCGCCTTCAACCAAGGAACGCGAGAAGCTACTCAAACCGGCCGCTGCGGTCCCTGTCCTCGTTCGCCTCGCGCCTTCTTTCGGCGGCGATCTGGTCCTGCAAGAGAGCCTTGGCTTCATTGAACCCCTCTGTGAGCGCGGGCGTGATGCCAAGTGTAGGTTGCTCAAGCAGTTTAAGCCGGGATTCGAGCTTCGTCGCGAGCGATCCACTCCAACTCGTCGGGTGCAGCCGCTGCACAATTTCTTTGAAGACCGCGCGAGCATCGGGGGCCTTGGTGAGGAGTTGCGGAGCTAGCCGAGTCCACTCGTACGGTTTGTCGTCCGCTGGTCGCTTGAACAGCGTCACCGAAGCCGCCATGAGGGTATAGCGCAGCGCCGGATCACGGTCGCACCATTCCAACAGCGTGTCATCGGGCACAACATCTAATGGGTTCTTGAGGGATCCTAGTAGGTGGAGGAACGCCCGAGCCACTTTCCTTTGCGCGCTCGCGTCGCCCGAAAACATTTCATCCAGCACGACGGTCGGATGAACCCGCAACAGACCGGTAATCAAGTCGTCTTGGTTACGCGCGTAGATATCGTGCCGATTGATGGCGGCCGTCATGTTCCGTACCATCCGCCGCACGATTGGGATGCCCTCGTGTCCCTTAAGTGATACCTGGACAATCCTGCCGAGCTCACTATCCTCGCGGTCGGCCCTGCCGTCCTGTTTGCGGAATTCGTACGAATCCAGCAACGCCCGGCCGGCTTCTACGACCTCTGGGCCGGATTGACGTTTATGACTGTCATCGGAGAATATTCGCATCGAAAGAATCTCGATGGCGACGATGTTGCCCCCTGGCTTGCTTGAGATGGCCAGCAGCAAGTTGCGGAACGCCGCTCCCGGAATGTTGTCGGACGCTTGGCCATACGCCAACACAAAAAATTCGTTAATGGGTGCCAGCCCGAGTTCAAGGGCGCGATGAAGGCGTTGGATGCCGCGCTCATCGATGGCGATGCTTGCCTGAAGCGCAGGAAGACGAGACCCGGCTGCCGGGTGTTCAAGCGCCTCATCAAGCAGCTTATCGGTGAGTAATGCATCGCGCCGTCGCAGACCATTCAGGAATCCTCCGATTACGGTCGCACCGGCATTCTCTGTACTCGAGAATTCGTTGAGGAACGCTTGCCACACCTCGTAGGGCTTTTCGGTGCTGCTCGCTAGGGCTTCGCCGAATTTCCAGACGCGCGAGCCACCCCGGATGAGATCCGGAACTAAGGCCTTGAACGCATCGTCGTCGGCTGCGATGTCCTTGCCCAGATTTTCGATGGTAGCGTTCATGCGCGCAGCCGCGCTAGTGAAATCCTCGCTCTCAATATCGCCAATGTCCTCAAGATCGATGCTGCCGCCCGAACCCAGCACAACGCCGCGCACCTGGTCCATAAGATTCTTTGGTCGAAGCAGTTCTTCCAGTGCTGTTAGCCGCGCAAGGTTGTTGGCGGGCAATCCTTTGCCCTCGAAGATTCGCGTTTGGCGCGCAGCAATCCAGCCCTCACGCCAGAAGCCCTTCGCGGCAATTTGCTTGGCGAGGCTTTCCAACGCATCGGCTTGGCCGGCATTCGTCCAAAGCCCACGAAACTCACCCGCGATAAGCTTGCGCACCGTTTGCGCCACGGGGCTGCTCGACAATGCCAGCGGAGAAGCGATCGCCATGACGGCATCAAACCAGTCCCGTACGTCTTTGCTGGTGCGCGGGTGATAGCCGTAATCACGCGAACGCGCACCGAATTCGAAGCCATAACACGAGGTGAAATGATCTGTCCTCAACATCGCATCCAGCGCCTTCGCGCCCAAGGCGCGCAGCCCCGCATCATTCGACTGAAGTAAGCTCTGCAAGACCTTGAGGCGCATCGCCACGGGCGCATGCGTGCCAGAGAAAACGATGTGGAATAGAGATGCGACAACGATTGCCGCTTCGCTCTCGCGCGCCTCGTCCTCATTCGTCACTTGCGTGAATTTGACTAGAAGTGCCACGGCGCGCTCGAATTGCGCGGGATCATAAGCCAGAGAGCGAAGGAGATGCGTAAGGTGCATACTCTTCTTTAGGGTAGCCTCGTCCGCGCCCTGCAAAGCATGCTCGATCGCCGCTAATGTAGCATCCGGCATGATCGGTGCGACGTTTGCCAACATCGCGCGCTCATCCTTGCCAAGGTTTGGCACATCAGCCAGCATGCCACCCGGCGCAAGCCATGGCTCGACGATCGCGAGGGCCTCCTTGCTTGTATCGAGATAGCCTAAGCGCCGCGAGAAGGAACGCCGCAAGCGAACGGGCGCGTTCGTGACCAGCGCGTCCTTGATTGTGTCAGCCGGGATGTTCTGAAGGGCAAGCGCGGCAAGGCGGTTAGCAACGGCGTGCGGCAACAGCGCGCGCCACTCCGCACGCTCTTGCAACAGATCACGCCGCTTGAGTTCGGCGAGGGAGGCATAGACCTCCTGCACGGATTTGCTGATTAAGTCAGAGAGGATCGGGAGCTCGGCTTCTTCGCCCTTCGTTTTCACACCCTCGAACGAATAAACCAGCGAACAAGCTTGCGCGATCAGGAGCAGGTCCGGGTCGTGCTCATGCCGTTGCTGGAACAGCCGCTTGAATAAATCAGCGTCGCTGAGGCCTGAGATAGATTCGTTCCTACCGACCGTCGAGGCGAGCGCCAGCGCAACACGCGCGTTGCCGCCCGAGAATTCCGCAATCGTCCCCGCGTCGATTTGCGAAATTTCTGGGTAGCGCCGTTGGACAAGCTTCTCGCTCAGCGTTAGAGAGGATGAGTCAAGCACAAAAACATTGGTCGCTTCTGGTTGGTCGTCGCGGATATCGTACTCGACCGTGATAACGCTAATCGTGGAGTTCCCTGCCCGCACAACGTCCGTCAACTGCCGGTGAAGCTCGAAGGGGCAGTTGTCGATGACGAGAATCGCACGGGTTCGTCCGACAATAAGATCGGAGGCGAGGCCAACGGGCGGCGGATTGGGGCCTTCTGCGACGTTCGTATAGATCGCAAGCGACGGGTCGAGGCTGTCCTTTCCGATCGTGGCATCAAAAAGCGCTTCGCAAAGCCGCGTCTTCCCAACGCCGGAAAGGCCGACCAGCCGTACAACGTGCCCCGGCTCGCGAAGTGCAGCGCGAATGCGATTTATGCCCTCAACCGCGTTAAGGCCGTCGCCCTCGTCTTTATCTCCCGCCTTGATGCGGGCCTGGTCATCGAAGAGATACGAGTCTTCCGAACCGCCCGGCGCGCGTGACCACGATCCGAATGATTGCCAACCGGGAACCGATTTGCCGACAAGCGAACGAACCAACGGAATGAGGCCGGGATGATCACGAACCCATGTCGCGATGCGGTTTCGGTCGTAGAAGTCGAGTGTAAGCTTTTCGGAAATTCCCCCGAGCGCTTCAGCCATCGCTTCCTTCCGGCTTTTGAGCGCCGAAAAGGCGGTAGACCCGGTCGAGCTCGCGATGATGTAAGCTCCCGAGGCTGAGCGAGATCAAGGATGACTGGCCGCACGACGCCGTCCGGTTTCATCTCATTGATGATAGCCGTGCGCGGCATGTCGGGCTTTTTGACTTGGAATCCCGTTTCGGGCTTCGGGATGAAGCCCGAAATATCCGCCCCGGCCGGAAGCGAAACATGGACATCAAGCCCGCCATCCTTAGCGGTTTGATTGCCGCCCCACGCGGCGTGGCAAACCGGATACCCTTGGCGGCGCAGCTCGGCCTCGCAAAGCCGTCCGATGACGGCGCGTAAGTCCTCGTCGTTTAGAAGCGAGATATCGTCACCGGTGATTTCGAACATGAATCGAGGCTAGTTAACCGCTGCTCAACCGTCAATTGAGAGGCGTTAATGTTTCTGGCAGGCTATTTTGCGATGACTTCAACCTGATTCGAACGACCGCAATTGGCGCCGAACCGCCAAACTGGCCGCATTCGCAGTCTGAAATTCAATCACCGCCTCCTGCCGCCCTCAACTCCCGTTGTGCAAATGATCCCGGATCAGCGCGCGGGCGCCGCGGAACCAGGAATAATCCGTGCCGATGCGAAGGTCGCTCGACTGCTTCTGCACGATGGCGCCTGTGTGGGCGTCGCGGATCAGGAAACTCACTACATAATCGGCGCCCGTGATCCGCGTCGCGATACCGAGGAAATTGATCGGCGCCGAGTTTTGGCGCGCTTCTCAGGCGCGGGGCATTCGTTCGGCATCGGAATATTTTTCTTAACCTTTTGTTGATCTGATCGATCTTCCGGCGCTCGCGCGCCGGGGGAGGAAACGATGATCGACATCGATGAAGATCAGCTTGCGCGGGAGCGCCGGGCCAATCGGGATCGCCGCGACGGATTATGCGCCGAACTGAAGCGCCGCATGGGCGAGCTGAAGGCGGGCGCGGCGGCGGATTTGACTGACGCGGCGATCGATCGCCTCACGCGCGACATCGCCGAATGCGAAGCCCGCGACGCGCGGCTGCACGATCTGCTGCTGCGCGCCCAGAACGGGTGAGGCTGCGGGGCCGCCCTCAACTCCCGTCGAGCAACTTATCACGGATCAGCGCGCGGGCGCCGCGGAACCAGGAATAATCCGCGCCGATGCGAAGGTCGCTTGACTGCTTGAGGATGATGGCGCCGGTGTGGGCGTCGCGAATGACGAACTGCACGACGTAATCGGTGCGGGTGATCCGCGTCACGATGCCAAGGAAGGATTGATCGGCGCCGAGTTTTTCCGCGATCGCCGCCTCGCAGCCGTGGCATTGGCGCAGCGTGCGGTCCTTGACGCCCTCGCCCTGCGCGCCCGAGACGTCGACCAGCGCATAGCGCCCCGACGCCGCGATGAGCTTGCGCGCTTCGACCGTGACCTCGTCGAGACGCTTCTGGTCGGCGGCCGGATCGCCCGCGACGCCGCCGCCGCCGCCGCTGAAATCGTCGAGCTCGAAATCAAACAGCGCGAGCTTGACCGGGGCCGGATCGGCGCGGGCCGCAAGCGCCGCGAACAGGGCGAAGGCGCATGCGGCGAGCAGGCGGCGTGGGAAAAAATTGGTTTTCATTGGAATTCCTGCTGGAATCATCGGGGGTGGAAGCGGGTTCAGCGCGACGCGGTTTCCTGCTGCCGGGCCTCGCGTTCGATGCCGTCGATGAGGCCGGAGAGGACGCCGAAAAGGAGGGGGACCAGCTCCTCCTTCGCTTCCGGCGCGACGTCGAAATCGACGCGCCAAGAGACTTCGGAGCGGCCCTCCGGCGCGGGCCGGACTTCGACCGTTCCGACATAGTTCGTGACCGGAAAGGGCGAGCGAAGGCGCGTATAGCGGAAGCGCCGGCTCTCATAATTGATCTCGTCGATGCGGTCCTCGATGTCGCCGCCGCCGACGCTGTCAGCAAGGTGGATGTAGCGCCTTGCGCCGACGCCCGCGCCTTCGACGCGGCAGCTCACGATAAGGGGGAGCAGGCGGTCGAAGCCGCCGATCGCGGCGACGACGGCGAAGGCGGCGTCTGCCGGCGCGTCGATGGTCTTGGTGGAGTTCACGGATTCAAGCATCAAAGGTCTCCTTGGGCGGGCCGTTACGAGGGCGGAAGGGCGGTGATTTCGTCGAAGATGAAGGCTTCGGCCCGGCGCCAGGCGTCGTCCGTGTCGCCGCGGAAGGTGAACAGCTTGTCGAACAGGATGCGCCCCGTCTTTGCGTCGATCGCCTCGATCTTCGCCCATTGCACGAGCGTGCTCATCTTGTGGACGCCGCCGATGATGATCACGTCGGCGCCGGCTTCGCGCGCGGCGGCCAGAAGATTGGGGACCGTCGTCCCCGTGAGCGAGCATGGCTCGGGGCGGCAGACTGGCGTCACGACCCGGAACTGGGCGCCCTTCGAGAGATCGTTCCTGAGGGCGCCCGAGAAGGCCGCGAGCCGCGCTTCGTGCTCCTTGCGCTGATCGCGCACTTCGCCCGAGGTGTCGACATAGTCGAGGTCGATCACCGCGATCGCGGCGCCTTGCGCCTTCGCGCCGCCATCCTCGGCCTTGCCGCAGGAGGGCGCCAGCCACAGGCCGGCCGCCAGAATGGTGAGAAGAAATTGACGCATGTTGCAAATCCTCGTTGTTTCGCCGCCACATTGCGCGGAAAGCCGGAGGCGCCGAAAGCGAACGCGTCACGGCGATGGCCGGGCAAATTGCCCGACTGTGCGGCGCGCGCCTTCCATGCGGCCGGCTCCCCCTCTAGAGTAGGTGCGGTTTTGCGGCTACCGCCGCGATTTTGCGAAAGAATCCGCCCATGCCGGCGTCAAGAATCGACCTCAAGCTTCGGCTCGCCCTGCGTGTCGCCGCTCTGGCGGCGGTCTGTTTCTCCGCCGCCGCGGCCTATGTTCTGTTCGACGCCGACCGCGACGCGCAGGCGCGAACGGACAAGATCGCCGAGGTGCTCGCCAAAGACCTCTCGCTGCAGCAGGGCCAGATGCACTGGATCAAAGGCGCGCCCAATCAGTTCCCCGATCTGCAAAGAATTGCGCCGGCGCTGATGGCGCCCGGCCTTTGCATCGCCTATCGCACGCAAAGCGGCGAAATTCTCCAGCGGATGTGCGGCGGCGCTGCGCCCGGCGACGCCGCCGCGCCGAGGCTTTTCGCCGATCTCTACCGGCGCCTCTTCGGCGCGAGCCGCGAGTCGGCGCGTCCCGTCGTCTTTGGCGCGGAGGCGCATGGCGAGGCCGTGGCGTCGATCGATCGCCAAAGCCTCGTCGGGCAAAGCTGGCGCGAGACGAGCCGCCTCCTCGCCGTCATGGCCGTCGCCTTTCTTGCGCTTTGCGTCCTGGTTTACGCGGCGCTGGCGGACGCTCTGCGGCCGACGCGGGCGATCCGCGCGGGGCTTGAGCGCCTCGCCGCCGGCGATCTCTCGGCGCGTCTGCCGCCGTTCGACCTCGCCGAGCTTTCGGCGGTCGGCGATGTGTTCAATCATCTCGCCGGCAGCCTTGAGACGACGCTCGCCGAGCGCAACGCGCTGACGCAGCGGCTTATTGCGGTGCAGGACGAGGAGCGGCGCCATCTCGCGCGCGAGCTGCACGACGAATTTGGCCAGTGCCTCGCCGCCGTCAGTGCGGTCGCGGCCTCAGCCGATCAGACCGCGCGGCGAGAGTATCCGGCGCTTGCGCCCGCATGCCAGAGCATTGCCAGGACGGCCGCGCATATGATGGAGGTGCTGCGCGGCGCGCTTTTGCGGCTGCGTCCGCCCGATGTCGATGAGCTTGGCCTCGCCGCAAGCCTTGAAGGCCTTGTTTCGGGATGGAACGGCCGCTGCGCCGGCCGCACGCGCTTTTCAATCGAGCTTGGCGGCGAATTCGATGCGCTGCCGCGCGATTTCGCGGCGAGCCTTTACAGGATTGCCCAGGAAGCGATCACCAATGCGGCGAAACATGCAGAGGCTTCGCAGGTCACGCTACGGCTTCACATGCAAGATCCCGCCGGTGGCGATCAGCATGCGCACATTGAACTGGCCGTAGACGACGACGGCAAGGCCGGGGCCGATGTCTCGGTCAAATCCGGCATGGGGCTGCTTGGCATGCGCGAGCGCATCGCCGCACTCGGCGGGACATTGAGCATCGAGACCGCGCGCCCGAGCGGCCTTGTCCTGCGGGCGCGAATTCCCGTGCCGACGGCGCCGGCCGAGACGAGGCATGCGGCGTGACCGACGCCGCCACCATCATGCTCGTCGACGATCATGCGATCGTGCGGGAAGGATACCGGTCGCTGTTGCAGCAGCAGCCGCGGCTCAAGGTGGTGGCCGAGGCGAGCGACGGCGCCGAGGCCTATCGATTGTTCAAGCAGGTGAAACCCGACCTCGTCATCATGGATCTGACCATGCCGGGTTTCGGTGGCGTCGAAGCTATCAGGCGCATCCGGCAATGGGACCAGAACGCCCGCATTCTGGTCTTCACCATGCATCAGAACGCCGCCTACGCCGTGCAGGCGATCCGCGCCGGAGCGAAGGGCTACGTCACCAAAAGCAGTCCGCCCGAAGCGCTGGTGCGCGCCGCTTTCGATGTGCTGCAAGGCAAAATCGCGCTCAGCGCCGACATCGACCATGAGCTTGCGCTGAGTCGCGTCGCAGATACGCCGACGGCGACAGACGTGTTGACGCCGCGGGAGTTTGAGATTTTGCGCATGCTGCTCGCGGAAAGGTCGACCGAGGACATCGCCGAGATTCTTCACGTCAGCCCGAAGACGGTGGCGAATACGCGCTACCTCATCAAATCCAAGCTTGGCGTCGCCTCCGACATCGAGCTCGTTCTTGTGGCGCTCCGGCAAGGCATTTTAGGCGCGCGGGGCGACGTGGAGCAGGATGCGGACGACTCTTGACGCGCTGTGAGGAGCCGGTCGGCCCACGCCCCGTCCACAAAAACCCGCCTCAGGCCGGTAAGTTGCCGCTTCGCCGCTTCCGGCGCGATTTGAAATTGACCACAATTCGCGCTTTAAGTAGGCGATGCGCACAGGCGGGCGCGGAAAAAACTGGAGCGTGGCGGGGGCCTCGGACAAGCGAACTGAAACCAGCAACGCGTAACCCCCAGGGCCCCAAAACTTGATGAATCAGTTCAATCTGTCCTTTTCGCCGCTGCTGCCCTCATCCGTTCTGATCGGCTTCGGCGTGCTGGCGCTCATCATTGTCGCGCTTGGGTTTTATGCGCGCCGCCGGGGGACGTGGCTGCGCGCGCTCGGCCTTGGCCTCCTCCTGCTGGCGCTGGCCGATCCATCCCTGGTCCGCGAAGACCGCGCGGGGCTGAAGGACATCGTCGCGGTCGTGGTCGATCAGAGCGGTAGCCAGACCATCGGCGAACGGCAGGCGCAGACCGAGAAGGCCAGCGAAGCGCTGCAAAGAGACCTGAAGGCCCTCGGCAATGTCGACGTTCGCGTGATCGACAGCGGGCGGATGGATACGCAGGACGATGGCACCCGCCTGTTTTCGGCGCTCAACGCCGGTCTCGCCGATGTCCCCTCCGAGCGCATCGGCGGCGTGTTCATGATCACCGACGGCCTTGTCGACGACATTCCGGCGAATGTGGATGCGCTCGGCTTCAAAGCGCCGCTGCACGCGCTGATCACCGGCCACGAGGGCGAGCGCGACCGTCGCATCGAGCTTCTCGAGGCGCCACGCTTCGGCATCGTCGGCAAGGATCAGACCATCGAGCTCCGGGTGCTCGACTCGGCCGGAAATTCGGATCCTGCGGTCTTGAAGGTGCGGCGTGACGGCAATCCCGTGGCGACGCTCATCGCCAAACCGGGCGAGCGCCTGCGCGTGCCGGTGCGAATCGAGCATGGCGGCCCGAACGTCGTCGAGCTTGCTACCGAGGATACGCCCGATGAACTGACCGCGATCAACAAAAAGGCGGTGGTGACGATCGATGGCGTGCGCGACAAGCTCAAGGTTCTGCTCGTTTCGGGCGAACCGCACGCCGGCGAGCGCATGTGGCGCAACCTGCTGAAATCCGACGCCAATGTCGATTTGGTGCATTTCACGATTTTGCGGCCGCCGGAAAAGCAGGACGGCACGCCGATCAACGAGCTGTCGCTGATCGCCTTCCCGACCGCCGACCTCTTTGGCCGCAAGATCAAGGAATTCGATCTCATCGTGTTCGACCGCTATTCGAACCAGAGCGTTCTACCGATGGTCTATTTCGACAATATCGTGCGCTATGTGCGCGAGGGCGGCGCGTTGCTGCTCGCCGCCGGTCCCGATTTTTCGGGGCCGGACGGGCTCTATTATTCGCCGCTCGGACGCATCGCGCCGGCGCGCCCCGACGGCGGCCTGACGGAGAGCCCCTTCCGCGCCGCGATCTCGAAAGAAGGCGCCAAGCACCCGGTGACGCGCGGGCTGCCGGGCGCGGACCAGACGCCGCCCGCCTGGAGCCCCTGGTTCCGGCAGGTCAATGCGGAGGTGACGCGCGGCGCCAGCATCCTCGACGGCGCCGACCAGAAGCCGCTGCTTGTGCTCTCGCGCGAAGGAAAGGGGCGCGTCGCTCTGCTGCTCAGCGACCAGATGTGGCTGTGGTCGCGCGGCTTCGAGGGCGGCGGGCCTTACCTCGACCTGCTGCGCCGCCTCGCCCATTGGCTGATGAAGGAGCCTGAACTCGAGGAGGAGGCGCTGCGCGCGAACGTGCGCGGCCAGAAAATCGAGATCGAACGCCAGAGCCTGCTCGCCGAGGTCCCGCCGGTAAAGGTGACCTCGCCCTCGGGAAAGGAGACGAGCGTGACCTTGAGCCCCGCCGAGCCCGGACTTTGGCGCGCCAGCGTCGACGCCGCCGAGCTTGGCCTCTATCGCCTCGGCGATGGAACGCTGTCGGTGCTCGCCAATGTCGGACCGGAAAATCCGCGCGAGTTCCAGGATGTCGTTTCGACCACCGAGCGCCTGCGCCCGCTCGCCGAGGCGACCGGCGGCACGGTGCGGCGGATCGGGAATGGCTCCAATGGCGACATTTCGCTGCCCCGCGTCGTGGCCATGCGCGAAAGTCCGGTCTATGGCGGCTCGGACTATGCCGCAATCAGGCGCAATGGCGCAAGCGAAGTCAAAGGCGTCGGCGTAACGCCGCTGGCGATTGGCCTCTCGGGGCTGCTCGCCCTGCTCGGCAGCGTGGTGGCGGGCTGGCTCTACGAGGGACGCGGGAGAAAAAGACCGCCCGCGAAGGCGACCTGAGGCGCCGGGATTTTCCCGCCGCTCAGGCGGAATGGCGTCGCGAATAGCGCGCTGTCAGCCTCGGGGCGATAAACCACGACAGCGGAGCCGAGACGACGAAGCTGGCGACGATCACCGCTGGGATAAGCCGGCCTGCGTGGATGGCCAAGCCCGGGATCGCAAGCACCGTCACAATGCCAACGCCGAACACGATGGCGTTGACCATCAGCAAGACGAGAACCGCGATCTGGAATCGAATCGGCATAACGAATCCCTTTCAGTTCGCGCGATTAATCCCTTGAAAATCCACGTCGGATTCGAAAGTTCCGAATGCTCCAGGCAAGGCTTCTGAAGGGCGCTTACCGCGCGCGCACGCGCCGCACGCGCCCGTTCGCCGCCGCCAGCGCGCCCTCGGCGAGTTCGCAGCAAAGCAGGCGCTCGGGATCAACGGGCCCGATGAAATCGAGCTTGCCAGGCGGAACCCGCTGAAAGCCCATGCGCTCGTAATAGGGAAGATCGCCGACGAGCAGCACGAGGCCATGGCCGGCGGCTCTGGCGGCGTCGAGCGATTTCTGCACCAGCGCCTCGCCGATGCCGCCCGAGCGGAAGGCCGGATCGACGGTGAGCGGCCCGAGCAGCAGAGCCGGCGCCTCGCCGCAGCGAATCGCCGTCATCGTGTTCGCGCCGACGAGGAGGGTGCCGACCCGCGCGACGAAGGAGAGGGCGTAGACGGGCTCCGCGCCCTCGCGCAGGCGATAGGCCGACCGGGCGAAACGGCCGGGCCCGAAGGCGCGTTCTTCGAGCCGCTCGATCGTCGCAAGATCGGCCGGCGTCTGGGCGCTGAGGGTGAGGGAAAGGTCTGCCATCGGCGGAGGGAAGCGGGAGCCTTGGCGATGAGCGGGGCTAATCTCTCAGGCGGTTAGCCTAAAGGAGGCGGCGGAGCAAGGAAATCCCGCGCCGCCCGCGTAGCGTGGGGTCACCGCGTGCGACGCTTCGCGCACGGAAAAACCAACCGCTCAGCTGGCATTTCGCAGGCGCATTATTTAGATTTATTCTAATCTTAAACATCGAGGTCCGCGCGTGAAACGCTTTTCCGAGCTCTCCGAACGTGAAATTCTGTCCGTCGCGGTCGCCTCCGAAGAGGAGGACAACCGCGTCTATCTGATGTTCGCCGAGGATTTGCGTGAACGCTATCCGGCGACGGCGCAGACCTTCGCCAAGATGGCCGAGGTCGAAGCTGGCCATCGCGACCGGCTGACAGCACTTTACAAGGATCGTTTCGGCCCCAATTTTGTGCCGATCCGGCGCACCGACGTAAAATCCTTCCTGTGGCGCCAGCCGGTCTGGCTGACGCGCAATCTTCCGCTGAGCGTCATCCGAAAGGAGTCCGAAGCGCGCGAGGCCGAGGCGGAGAGGTTCTACGTCACGGCGGCCGAGCATGCGCGCGATCCAGCGGTGAAGGCGCTGCTCTGCGATCTCGCCCGCGAAGAGCGCGTCCATGAGAAGATCGCGGCGAATCTCGAAAAAAAGCTGGAGAGCGGGGAAGCCGGCGCCGAAGAAGCGGAGCAGGGCCGAAAAAGGTTCATCCTCGAATATATCCAGCCGGGCCTCGTCGGCCTCATGGACGGATCGGTGTCGACGCTGGCGCCGCTTTTCGCCGCGGCCTTTGCGACCCACAATAACTGGCAGACGTTTCTCGTCGGCCTCGCCGCCTCGCTCGGCGCCGGCATCAGCATGGGCTTCGCCGAGGCCCTGTCCGACGACGGCTCGCTCAGCGGGCGCGGTTCGCCTCTGACACGCGGAATCGTCACCGGCCTCATGACGACCGCGGGCGGCCTTGGCCATTCGCTGCCCTATCTCGTGCCGGACAGCCTGCCGAATGCGTTCTACATCGCGACCGCTATCGCCGGCGCCGTGGTCTTCGTCGAACTCTGGATCATCGCCTTCGTGCGCGCGCGCTACATGCAGACGCCCTTCTTCAAGGCCGCGCTGCAAATCGTCGTCGGCGGCGCCATCGTGCTGGCGACGGGCATACTTATCGGTTCATCTTGACGGATCGCGAGTCTTGACGGATCGGGAGTCGCGCGGATAGTGGCGGCCGTGATTTTCCGTCTCGCTCATCTGACCGACCCGCACGTCGGGCCGCTGCCGCGCCCGCGCCGCCGGGACCTGATCGGCAAACGCGTCACCGGCTATCTGAACTGGACGGGCGGACGTTCGCGCGTGCACGACATGACGACGCTGGGGCACATCGTCGCCGACGTCAAAAGCCAGGGCCCGAGCCATATCGCGATGACCGGCGATATCGCCAATATCGGCCTTCCGGCCGAATTTCAGGTCGCCCGCAGATGGCTCGAGACGCTGGGTCCCGCCGAGGACGTGAGTTTCGTGCCCGGCAATCATGACGCTTATGTGCGCGGCTCGCTGCCCGATCTCGCTCGCGTCTTTGCCCCCTGGACAGGCGGAGAGACGGAAACGGGCGGACGGTTCCCCTATTTGCGGGTGCGCGGCAAAATCGCCCTGATCGGTCTTTCCTCCGCCGTTCCGACGCCGATTTTCATCGCCTCCGGCCGCATCGGACGCCGGCAGATGGAGCTTGGCGAGAAGCTGCTCAATGAATGCGCGCGGCGCGATCTCATTCGCGTCGTGATGCTGCATCATCCGCCCTGCAGCGATGCCGGAAATCTCGCGAGAGGCCTCGCCGATGCGCGCGAATTCGGGGAGATGATCGCGCGCGCAGGCGCGGAGCTGATCCTGCACGGCCACAACCACAAGACCAGCGTCAGCTATATCGAGGGACCGTCCCGGCCCGCGCCTGTCGTTGGGGCGCCGTCGGCCTCGGTGGCGCGGACGACGTCGCGGCATCGCGCCGGCTATCATCTCTTCGAGATCGCCGGCAGCCGCCGCGATTACGAGATCAAGGCGTCCGTGCGCGGCCTTTTGCCGGGTTCGACGACGATCGGCGATCTCGGGTCGATCGCGCTGTAAATTCGCGAGTTAGCCGCCAAGATCGATGATCGTCGCAAGGTTCTGCGCGACGAGGGGCGCCGCCGCCGCCCTGAGGCTGCGATGGTGCGTGAACAAAAGCACCTGCGTCGCGCGTCCGAGTTCGGCGAGGAGCCTCATCGCGGCGGCGCTGCGCTCATCGTCGAAATGCACCAGCAGATCGTCGGCGATGAAAGGCAGCGGCTCGGCGGCCCTCGCGTAGCCCTCGATGCTGGCGATGCGGAAGGCGAGATAGAGCTGGTCGCGCACGCCATCGCTCATCAGCTTGACGGGAACCTCTGCGCCGTCGCTGCGCCTGCCGCGCACGACGGGCAGACCATCCTCATCCACATCCGTATCGACGCCGGCGAAGGCACCCGCCGTCGCCGCCGCGAAGAGTTCGCCAGCGCGGCGGATCAGCGGGTCTTTGCGCTCGTCCCGCAGCCGGTCCATGGCTGCCCGCAGCAGCTCTTCGGCCAGCGCGATCTCGACATAGCGCTCCAATGCCCCATGCATCGCGGCCGCCGCACGCTCCCGCTCGGCGACGGCCGCGTTGAGGCTGTCGGCGGAGAGCAGCGCCTCGAATTCGCGGCTGCGGTCCTGCTGCGCCGCGAGGGCTTCATCGAGGCTATCGCTCAGCTCCCCGGCCTTGCTCGTGTGTTGCTCCAACGCCGCGCCGATCTCATCGGGATCGCGATCGGCCCATTGCGCACGCAGGGTTTCGATCGGAAGGCCATCGCCAAGCTCAATGATCGTCTCGCCGAGCCCCTCCAGCTTGCGGACGGTGGCGCGATGCTCCTCGCAGCGCGCGGCGAGCGCGCCGAGCGCGTCCGGCGATGCGCCGGCTTCGGCCGAAAGAGCCACGATCGCATCGCGCGCGAGCCCGGCGAGGCGACCCTGCTCATCGCGCTCGATGATGAAGGCGGAGAGTTGCGCGGCGAGGCTGTCGCGCTCGATGAGCGTTTTGCGGGCCGCACCCGCGCGCGCGGCGAGCATATGCGCCGCGGCGACGCCATCCTCCGGCAGCGCAAAATCAAGGCGCGGCGCGATCCCGCGCACGAGGGAAAGCAGCGCGGCCTCGTCCTTATCCATGCCCTTGAGGCGGTTGCGGGTCAGCCGGATCGTCGCGAAATGGCCGGAGGCGCCGGCCCATAGCGTCGCGATCTCATTCGCCCGTTCGGGATCCGCCGCCCCGTCAAGGCCGAGCGCCGCCACCGCCGGCCCCCATGACGCCCCCCACGCGGCCTCCGCCTCGACGAGCCGGCGATGCTCGTCCTCGATGCGACCGAGTTTCAGCTCGGCGTCCTGCAAGGCGGTTTCGTCGCGCCTGAAATCGCCGTAGGCGTCCTCATGCGCCTTGACGCCCTGGCTGGTGGCGCTTTTGCGCGCGGCCAGCGAGCCGGAGGGCGACAGTTTCAGCTTCGCCTCGGCCTGCTCGAGCGCTTGCAGCCGCTGTGCAATTTCGGCCTCCTGCGCGCATAGTGCGTCCGATTGTGCGCGCCAGTCGGCGTGACGCAAGAGCAGCGCCGTGCGTTCCGCTGCGGCGCGTTTCAGCCGCCCGAGATCCTCAAAGCGCGCCGCCGCGTCAGGCCAGGCGTCCGCCCATGCCGCGGCGTTCGTCGCGGCCTCTTTCAGAAAGGCGCCGTGGCGCAGGGTTAACGCGGCGAGAGCCGAGACGGCGTCGGCTTTCCCGCGCTCGGCGAGATCGAGAGCGGCGACGCGTTCTGCCTCGGTCGACTTTCGATCGGCGAGATCGTCGGCTTCGCGCGTACGCGCCTGTTTCAGCTCGACGTCGGCCAGCCGGGCCTCAAGCGGGCGGTCCGTGACCGCGGCCCCGCCCGGGCTGAGATAGCGCGCCCTGATCTCGCTCCAGGCGCTGTCGCGCTCCTGCCGCGCGGCGAGAATGGCCTCGCTCGAGGGCATACCGGCGCCGCTCCTGAGCCGCGCAATGTCGGCGCCGGCCCGGTCGCGCTCTTCCGTTTTGGCTGCGATCGCGTCCCGCAGTCGGCCAAGATCCGCCTCGACCGCACCGCGCCGCTCGATCTGGGCCTGGATCAGCGCGGCATCGGGGCAGGCGAACGCGTAAAGCTCGGCAAGCGCGCCGAAGCCTTCGCGCCGGACCGCCTCGTCGATCTCGGCCGCAATCCTTGCGAGTTGCGCCCGCTTCGCCTCGGCTGCGGCGGCGAGCGCCGGAAGCTCGGCGAAATCGGCGGCGGCGGCGCCGAAGGGCTGGTCGCGCCCGGCCGTCCGCCGCCCTTCCTGCCGCAGCGAGATCGCCTCCTTCGTCTTCAGCTCGCGCTGACGCTCGCTTTCGATTTGCGCGAGGGCGCCGCGCCGCGCGGCCGTCGCGAGTTTCTGCACGCTACGGATCGCTTCGGGGACCGGCGCCGCAGCCTCCAGGGCGGCGTCGTCCGCGATGCCGACGGCCATGCGCAGCGCGTTCAGCGCTTTGCCGATCTCGGCGAGTTCGGCCTCGCGGTTCGCCCGATCGACACGGGCCTTGGCGACATGGGTTGCTTTCTCGCCAGCGTCGCGGATGGCGGCTTCCGCCTCGATCAGGGCCGCCGGCGGCGCGAGTGCGTCGATCTTCGCCCGAAGCGTCTTGCAGCGGCTCTCGGCCTCACCCAGGGCCTCCTCGCGGCGCTTCAGCGCATCAAGGGCGAAATGGCAACCGGCGGCGAAGTCGCCGCGCAATGGCGCGACATCCCCGAAGCTGGCGAGATGTGCGGCGAGGCGATCGAATTCGCGGATTTTCGGCGCAACGCGGGCGAGGCGCGCGAGCCGCAGTCTCTCCTCCGTCAGTTCGTTGAGGCGCGCGCGCCGCGCCGCGACGACGTCCTGCGCCGCCTTGAGCCGCTGGCGCGCCTTGTCGTAGTGCTCGCGCGTCATGAGGCCGTCCTTGACCGTCTTTTCGGCCTCCTCGAAGGCGCTGAGGGCGATGTAGAACAGCCGGTCCTTGCTCTTTCGCGTCTCGAACAGCGCGGAGGCCTGCGCGCGTAGGCCATCGACCGTCTCGACGAGCGATCTGAGGCCGCCGCCGGCCTCGAGAATCAGGCGGCCGATGTCGCCGTCTGCGGCGAGCAAATGTTCGCCGCCGCTGCGCAGGCTCGCATGGTTCAGTCCGAACAGAGAGGCGAATCTCTCGCGGCCCGTGGCGCCGAGGCCGAGAACCGCTTCGTCGACGGGCCGGCCGGAGGCGTCCGTCAGGGTGCGGCCGCGGCCTTTGCGCCGTTTGAGGGCGAGGCGCGTTCCGTCGGCGCGCACGATCGTCGCCCTGATCGCGATCTTGTCTGCGCCGAAGATCTGGCCGCGCGCGCTCCGCTCCGGCACGCCGTAGAGAAAGTCCGAAACGGCTTCGAGGCTGGTGCTTTTGCCCGCCTCATTCGGGCCGAAGATGACATTGAGGCCGGGCGAGACCGGGAAATTCAGCGTCGCCTCTTTGGCGCGGCCATAATGTTCGAGCGTCAAGGATTCAAAGCGCATCAGCGCTGGCCCTTTTCGAGCAGGGCGAGCGCGTGGGCGCGGGCGCGCTCGGCGCCCTCGGCCTTCATCTGCGCCAGAAAGGCGTCGGCATGGGCGGCCGCCGGCAGTTTGACCTTGATCTCGGCGAGCCGCGCCGAAAGGCGCTCCTCAAGCCAGCTTCCCTGCGAAAGCTCCTCGATCGCCGCTCTGAGGCCCCCGGCGACGGTCGGATCGACGCCATCTGGGGCGGGTGGCGACGCGGTCCGCAGGCAGAGCTTCTCCAGCCAGATGTCGCTGTCGACGCCGGCGAGAACGGTCTCTGTCTCCTCGCGCAAATTCTGCGAATCGGTCACGAGATCGGCGTGGAGTGGGCCTGCGCCGGCGAGGTTCAGGCGCAGCGCCAGCGCCCGGCCGTCCGCGGCCGAGAGGGCCGCCTCCGCACTGCCGCGGATCGCGGCGAACAGCCCCTCGCGATCACCGAGCGCGGCGACGTCGACGGTCTCTGTCGCGAAGCGCACGACGTCGAGGGGACGATGCTCGACCGAGATCACGACGCCATCCTCGACGGTGACGAGGCTCGCGCCTTTCGCGCCGGGCTCCTTGATGCTGCGGCTCTGGAGGTTGCCGGGGAACAGGATGTGGGGCGCGGTGGAGAGCGATTCCCGCGTGTGGATGTGGCCCAGCGCCCAATAGGCGTAGCCGTGATTGGCGAGTTGTTCGACGCTGCAGGGGGCGTAGTTGAGGTGGCCCTCGCGCCCGCTTGCCGCCGTATGCAAAAGCCCGATGTTGAAGAGCCCGGCGACCGGCGCGGGATAGGCGAGCGCGATATTCTCCGTCACCTCGCGCTGAGGGAAACTCTGGCCGTGAACGGCGGCGCTGATGTCCTCGATGATTACGGTGTCCGGCCGGTTCGAGGGCAGGACCGCGACATTGTCGGACAGTTCGAGGCGTCCGGCGAAAGGATTGGCGGCGTCGTGATTGCCGAGGATCATGACGACGCGCACGCCATGCTGGCCGAGGCGCCGCATCTGGCCCGCGAAGAAAAGCCCGGTGTGATAGCTCTTCCATTGGCCGTCGAAGATGTCGCCGGCGATGACGACGAGGCGGCATTCCTCCGCGATCGCGAGCGCGATGAGATTGTCGAAGGCCTGGCGCGAGGCGTCGTCGACTCGGGCCGAAAAATCCTGGGATTTCCGCGAGAGCCCAAGCAGCGGGCTGTCGAGATGAAGATCGGCGGCGTGGATGAAACGAAAGCGCAATCGGGATCCTTTCAGGGCCGTTCGGCTTCGCCAAAATTGTGGCCGGGGCGAGCTACTTACTGAGGCGATTTATAGGGCCTCGACGATGCGCATGCGACCCCGCGGAACCGGATATGCACCGCTGCGTTGGGCGCGAAGGCGGGCGCATTCGCCCGGCGATTCAGTGGAGGCGGAGAATGCCGCGCGGCGAAAAGTCAAAATATACCGACAAGCAGGAGCGCAAGGCCGAGCATATTGAGGAAAGCTACGAGTCGCGGGGCGTGCCGGAAAAGGAAGCCGAGCGCCGGGCCTGGGCGACGGTCAACAAGGATGATGGCGGCGGCAAGAGCCCCGGCGGTTCCGGGCGCGGCAAGGAAACAGGTCATCCCGCGGCGCACAAAGGCGGCCGGATCGGCGGCGCCGCGGCGGCCGCGTAGCCCCGCCGAGCGGTCGGCTTCGGCCAAGAAAGCGGCGGCGACCCGCAGGGCGAGGGTCTAGCAAAATGCAGATCGCGCTGACTCCTGCGGACTTGCATTCGAGACCCATTGCGACAAGAACGGCGTTCCCCTCACGCAACCAAATGGCCCCTTCGAATGCAACGGATGCTGGTTTCGGCGGCGCGCCTCGCCTTCGCGTCGCTTTTTGTTTCGGCCCCGCTCCTCCCCGTTCGGGCGGCGGACGGCGGCGCCCCGGATTTCGCCAATGTGCGCTATTCGCCGCTGACCGAGATCAACGCCGGCAATGTGCAAAGGCTGACGCCCGTCTGGACCTTCTCCACCGGCGTGTTGCGCGGCCATGAGGGCGCGCCTCTCGTCGTCGACGGCGTCATTTACGTGCATACGCCGTATCCCAACACCGTCTATGCGCTCGATCTCGACCATGACGGAAAAATCCTCTGGAAGTATGAGCCGCGCCAGGACTCCGGCGTCGTCGCGCTGATGTGCTGCGACACGGTCAGCCGCGGACTCGCCTTCGCCGACGGCAAGATCTTTCTCTATCAGGCTGATACGACCCTCGTCGCGCTCGATGCCGCGACGGGCGCGCCGATCTGGTCGGTCAGGAACGGCGATCCGACGAAAGGCGCGACGGGGACCTCCGCGCCTTTCGTCGTCAAGGACAAGGTTCTCGTCGGCGTCTCCGGCGGCGAGTTCGGGCTGCGTGGCTATCTTACCGCCTATGACATTGCGACCGGCGCTAAAGTCTGGCGCGCCTATTCGATCGGGCCCGACGCGGACACGCTGATCGACCCTTCGAAGACCACGGAACTCGGAAAGCCGGTCGGCGGCGAGGCGAGTCTCGCCAGCTGGCAGGGCGATCAATGGCGGATCGGCGGCGGCGCGCCCTGGGGCCGCATCTCCTATGATCCCGAGCTGAACCTCATCTATTACGGGACTGGCAATCCCTCGACCTGGAACCCAATCCAAAGGCCCGGCGACAACAAATGGTCGATGGCGATCGTCGCGCGGGATGCGGATACCGGAATCGCCAGATGGGTCTATCAGATGACCCCGCACGACCAGTGGGACTATGACGGCGTCAATGAGATGATCCTGAACGACTGGGTCGTCGACGGGCGCTCGCGAAAGCTTCTGACGCATTTCGACCGCAACGGCTTCGCCTATGTGCTGGACCGCGCCGACGGCGAACTGGTCAGCGCCGACAAATATGATCCTGCGGTGAACTGGGCGCGCGCGATCGACCTGGACAAGGCCTCGAAGAGCTACGGCCGCCCCGTCGTCGAGGAAAAATATTCGACCGAGGCAAATGGCGAGGAGACGCAGACGAAGGGCGTCTGCCCGGCGACGGTCGGCGCGAAGAACGCCAATCCCGCCGCCTGGTCCGCGGCGACGGGCCTGTTCTACGTTCCGACGATCCGCCTTTGCATGGATTACGAACCTTTCCGGATCACCTACGCGGAGGGCCAGCCCTACACGGGCGCCGACACGGCGGTCTATCCCGAACCGGACGAAACGGCGATGGGCGCCCTGACAGCCTGGGACGCCGGGGCGCGCCGGATCGTCTGGTCGGACAAGGAGCGCTTCGCCGTCGCCTCCGGGGTTCTCGCGACCGCCGGGGGCCTCGTCTTTTACGGCACGCTTGAAGGCTATCTGAAAGCGGTCGACGCGGCCTCGGGCAGGGAGCTTTACCGCTTCAAGACGCCTTCGGGAATTGTCGGCGACGTGACGAGTTTCGAGCATGGCGGCCGGCAATATGTCGCCGTGCTGTCGGGCGTCGGCGGCTGGTCGGGCGCTGGCCTCACCGCGGGGCTCACCCATTCGGACGAAGCCGCCAATTCGCCGGAGGTCTATGCGGCGCTGGCGAATTTTACGGCGCTTGGCGGCCAGCTCACGGTGTTCGCCTTGCGGTGACGCTCGGCGCTCTTCGCGGCGATGGGGGCCTACCGGCGGAGGCGCAAAGGGCGTAAAATAGCGTTTCGTTGATCAGGTTCGGTCAGGATTTCGCCCATGAGCGCCGACGACGAAGGCATTTTTGGCGCGCCGCCGCGCAAGGCCGCGGCGCATGAGATCGGTCAGAATCTGGACGATCTGTCGATCCATCAGATCGAGGAGCGCATTGCGGCGCTCGAGGCCGAAATTGCCCGGTTGCAGGAGGCGCGAAAGGCCAAGCAGGCCTCGCTCGGTGCGGCCGCGGCGTTTTTCAAGATTTGAAATTTTTTGCCCGCCGGTTTTGCGTCCGCCCGCCTCATGGACCGGCGCTAGCTGCCATAAGTCATTGTGTTAACTGTGAAAACGCCTGCCTACGGCAAAGCCGTTCTTGCGGGTTGACATGTTGGATGAAGGGGCCATATATGGTCTCCATTGGAAGCGGCGCTGCTGATTGCGGCGGGCGCGGATTTCGCTTCTCGGGACTTTCGTTTTTTCGGAATTTCCTCGGGGTCCTTCGCACCTGGCGAA
>Ga0181518_10001030_pt1 | contig 29323 bp, 25 predicted proteins | sample PEATcosm2014_Bin_28_FD_119751 | JGI IMG/M metagenome (GOLD analysis project Ga0181518, IMG submission 119751) | Peatland microbial communities from MTU Mesocosm Facility, Houghton, MI, USA - PEATcosm2014_Bin01_60_metaG | ecosystem: Environmental > Terrestrial > Soil > Wetlands > Peat | place...
AAGCTTGATATGCCGAGCCCCTTCAAAGGCCATTTTGATTCGCTTCGGGTTCGCGCCGGGACTGACCAGGAAGTCAAACTCCAACTTTTTCTCTATGCCGCGAAATGCAAGATCGATTCCGGGGTAAACATTGCGCGACTCTACCCGTGAGTACAGCGGCACTCCGGTGGCCCACTCTGTCTTGTCGCGGCCCAGAAAGTAGTTTTTCGTCCCGGGGAGCTGGTCGCTTGCTGAGAATACTGGCGCCGGACTGGCGCCGGACTGGCGCCAACCAGTCGCATTCCAATCGAGGTCCAGACTGGCGGCTTGCGCACCTGTCGTGCCGCACCTTGCTGGACGATGGACTTCAAATTGGTGGGCAGCTCCACGTTCTCCGGCAACGCAAACACGGCCTCCGAGGAGGTGAGAAAGAGCGTGTACTGACTTCCTTGCGCCGCATACTTTACTGCGGGATCCATCTGACCTTCATTTAGTTCAAATGCGAGTGGAAGACTTGCCAAACTCAGGGCGGCCCGCGATTTCGCAGCTCGAGTGGCCGAACTTGAGCTGGTTTGCCGGCTAGGTCGCTCAAGTGACTGAGCTGCCGCGGCTCCCATGAGGGTCGTAGTAGTAATTAGTCCGATAGCTATCAGGACTACAAGACGGTGCAGTTGGCCGAGCATAAAGGCCCCGGCCTCCAGTGAAAGGCTTCTAAAGTTTGACTGCATATAAGCTACGCGGGTATTAAATGCCACAACGTGTGACGGGAATGTAAAGATACTGTCAATGCTGAGTGAATTCTTGATAGTGCACGCCCCACTAACACCCCGTAGCATTTATCAGTTGGATGTTCACAAGGTAGCTTCCTTATTTAAGAGCACTGAAGTGCTTCGGGTCGCGACATTCTGGTGTTGCCGCAAGAAAATTAATATTCACGTCATCAAGGCGTCACACATTCTCTCGATACTTGCTGCCGTACGCCCGACACACGCAGCAGATATAGTTGTCGGTCGCTGCCCCGCGACAGCATCCGACGGCCAATCACCAACTGCATTTTCTCAATAGATGAAAGGAAGAATATCGATGGCAAAGCTAAAGTTCATTGTCGTCGGCCTGTCGCTGTGCGCGATGGTGCTGCTTGCCTCAACTTCTTATGCCACTCCCACCATTTTGTTTAATGGCGCTGGATCCTCGGCGCAGTTCAATACATGGGCATTTGCTGCCGAATTGACCGGCCCACCAGCGATCTGCGGTACGCGCAACTGGACCAAGACTAATGGCGCCGTAGTGCACGACAGCCGCAGCTCCCAGATTTCTGACAACAAAGGAAACATCTGGATCGTCTGGGACAACGACTCCAACCCGACAACGATCTGCGCGTACATAAGTGTCGATTCCGGCGTTGGCGTTCGCGCGTTTTTCGCGGTGCCAACCTGTACGCTGGTGCTGAACAGCTCGGACAACGGATCGTCCGGTGACAACCTGGTCCCCGCGCCGTTCAATCCGGACGTGCCCCTACCCGCTGCCGTCTACACCGCCATAACAGGAACAGCCTTCAACGCCGGTATGACCGATATCCGGCCGGAAGACGCTTTATTCGCCACCAATCGCGCCATGGCTCCCTTGACTATGAACCGCTCCGGCTTAGGTTACGGTCCGCCGCCTATTGGCGTGCCGATCCAGAGCGCATTTAGCAGCAAGAGCGCCCAGCCGGTCCTCTTCGCACTCAGCGGCACCGACCCGATCTCCGGGCAGCAGATCACGTTTACCTATACCACCGCCACCACTGGCGCTTCTCCGGTGGTCGTTGCTGTCAACCGGACGGAACAGGGATTCGGACACCTCGGCACTCTAGCTTTAACCACTGTGCCTCGGTTTGTACTGGCGTGGGCACAGGCAGGACTACTGTCCCGGACCCGCGACCTCTTTGATTTCAGTGGCATTGGATCTTTCCCCCTGCACGTGCTCCTGCGTGAGCCGATATCCGGTACCTATAACACCATGGAGTTTGACGTTACCCGTAGCCTCGAGGTCGGCCTCTCTCAGGAATGGGGCGTAACGCCTCCTGGGGACAACCCGCTTAACCAGACCTATGCCTCGGGCGGAACCCGGCAGCGAGTGATTGGAACCGGCGAAATGATTAGCGAGTTGGGTTCCATAGCTGACAGCATCGGCTATTCCTTCTGGGGCTTTGGCAACTTTGCAGGGGTGCTCAACACTGTCAGGTATCTATCCGTGGACGGAGTTGATCCCATTAGGTTTACTTACGTCGAGGGCTCCCTTCCTTCTTGCCCCACACCGCCATGTGTGGGTGCTCTGACCTTCCCCAATGTTAAGAGCGGTAGCTATCCGATCTGGTCGCTCTTGCGCATTGTGACGGTTTCACCGATGCCGTCCGGTATTCAGTCGCTATACAATGCGGCGCTTACAGAAGCAGTCCAGATTCCGGACTTTGTCCCTGCCAACCAACTACAGGTTTTCCGGTCCCACTACAATCAGTCTGGCGTGACTGCTTCGAACGGGCTCATTTCTGGCCTGCCGGAAGCTGGCGGCGACATGGGCGGGGCCGTCTTTAACAAGTATGCTGATACGGATTACTATGCCGACACGGGCATGGAAATCCTTGGACAAATGCAGTAAGCAGACTCCGTAGACCCTCGTATCTAATGAGAGGTGGCCCGACTTGCGAAGTCTGGCCACCTTTCAGTTCGTTTCTTGTTATCCATAGCTCGCCTTGCTACATCGTGCAGTGGATGTGTACCGGAGTTAGCAGACTATGAGATGGTCGACTTATATATCACTGTCCATTTTCTGGATTTTTCTTAGCGGCGTCGCACTTCCGGCCCAACAAAAGCCAAGCAATTCGCCTGCTTCGCCAGCCCCAAAGATTGACCTCAGCAAACCTCCTCCGATCTACGGCGAGGAAGACTTGGGCTCGTTGTCACTCAGTGCCAGCAACCTTCATCCAGCCGACCCTATGGTAGGTGAAAAGGATGACTATCCGGAATTCACGCGCGAGCTTCTTCAAGTTCAGTGGAGATTTTGGGACCCAATTGATTTGTACGTGATCAAGCCTCGCGGTGCCGTAAAGGTTCCTGCAATCATATATCTCTATAGCTACCCGTCCGAGACGGACAGGTTTAAGGACAATCAGTACTGTAAGCGGGTGACAGCCGGCGGCTATGCCGCCATAGGATTCGTATCCGCGCTCACCGGACACCGCTACCACGATCGCCCCATGCGTGAATGGTTTGTCAGCCAATTACCGGAGAGCCTTACTGAGTCGGTTCACGACGTGCAGATGATTCTCCGCTACCTTGCCGAGCGGGGCGATATCGATATGGCCCACGTTGGCATTTTCGGGCAGGGGTCGGGGGCGACGATCGCGATCCTGGCGGCTTCGGTTGAGCCACAGATTCGCGCCGTCGATGCGCTACAGCCCTGGGGAGATTGGCCTACGTGGCTTGCGAAGTCCTCTCTGATTCCGGAAACGGAGCGTGCTACCTACTTAACGCCGAAGTTCCTTGCCGGTGTCGCAGCGCTCGATCCGGTGCAGTTGCTGGGTCGTGTGCAAACCAAGAATGTGCGTCTTCAGTTTGTCCAGGATGACCTCATCACACCGCCAGCGGTGGTTCAGCACATAAAGGCCGCCGCACCTTCTTCCGATCAGGTTGTCGAGTATGACACTAAACGCCAGCAATACACCATGTTAGGTGGTGGTCGCGCCTTCGATTGGATTAAGCAACAAGTGCGACCTCCCGCACCGCACTCTGAGAATGCACGAGCAGGCGACACGCGCAATGCTCAGAATGAGAGTGTACATTGAAGGCGCGAGAACGTCAGTCTGCGGACGCAGGGCCAAAACGATTAGTTTTGGTGCTCTTTCTTGTCTTTGCCACGTCCGTATTAGCAGCTCCTCCTGGGCAGCCTGCTTCTATCTCCGGCACGGTGAGCGATGCGACAGGCGCGGTGGTGACGGGCGCGACGATCACTGTTACCAACCCTGCCGGCGTGAAGCTGACCGCCACGTCCGACGCCCAAGGCAGCTACAGACTCACAGACCTGCCTACAGGAACGTATAACTTTGCGGTGTCCGCATCCGGATTTAAGGTGTTTCGTTCTGACAACCTGGTTCTGACCTCCGCTCAGGAACTCACGCTTGATGTTTCGCTTGAGCCTGCCGGAGAGAGCACGAATGTCACGGTTCAGGAGCATACTGCTGCCGAGGTTGAGACCGAGACTGCAGAAATCTCCGGCACCATCACCCAAAAGGAAATAGTCACTCTTGGACTTAACGGCCGCAACTTCACCCAACTCATTACGCTTGCCGCCGGCGTTAGTAACCAGACTGGTCAGGACGAAGCGAAAGCTGGGGTGCTGGGTAATGCAAAATTCAGCGTCAACGGCGGTCGAGTGGAGTACAACAGCTTTGACGTAGACGGAAGCGATGTCCTAAATGATGGAATAAACCTCCTCCACGGACAGCCGGTGCTTATCGTAACCCCCAGTCTGGATGCACTCTCCGAAATCAAGATCCTGACTTCTAATTATGGTGCGATGTACGGGAAGTCGGCCTCTGGCACCGTTCAGGCCACGACCAAATCAGGCTCGAAAACCTTCCACGGAAATCTCTATGAGTATTTCCGTAACGAAGCACTCGATGCCCGCAACTATTTCGATCCTGTGGGCAAAGCTCCCAAGGACAGGCTTAACGATTTCGGCGGGACAGTCGGTGGGCCATTCTATATACCGGGCATTTACGAGCGAGAGAAAAGCAAGACATATTTCTTCTTCTCGGAAGAAGTTCATTATGAGGACGAGCCTTGGGCTGTGCCATTCAATCAGGCTGTGCCATCGAATGCGGAGCGGGCCGGCATCTTCAATGATGTGTGCCCGACCAGCGGAGCGACGTCTAACGGCGGCGGCTTCGTCTTCAAGCAGAGCGCTTATCCCGATTGCCCAATTTATAACGTTACCGGCAATGGCGCCGTGGTGGGATACCCGGGTAATGTTGTTCCGGTCACCTCGTTTGCAACTGCAATACTAAACACCGGCCTTATTCCTCGGGCGAACTCCACCACAGGATGTAACTCAACTATCGGCTCCTGCTACATTGCCATTGCCTCACCGCCCTCCTACTCGCGCCAGGACCTGTTCCGTATAGATCAGGAAATCAGTTCGAAGATGAAGCTGATGTTCCGCTATGTTCACGATTCTGCAAACGCGACGATCCCGACACCATTGAATGGCTATCTTTACAATGTAGGATATTCCCAGAACAGCTTTCCCACGGTTGCAAACAGTCTTGTAGATCCGGGCATCGACATGGTTGCACAGTTGACTTGGACCATTTCGCCCACCATGCTCAACGATATCAGCTTCGGTTATGCCAGTGAGCATTTAACCTTTTCGGCGGAGCCTGGCTTAGGTGTTACAAGCCTGGCAAGGCCCTCTATTTTGGACGCTCCGTGTACCTCGCCCGATCCCGCGACGGGCTATACCACCTGCCCAATAGGTGCGATTTTCAATAATGGCTTTGGGGGAAAAATTCCCGGCATCGTGATCGGCGGCACGAATGCAGCCTACGGCGGAAATGGGTTTGCCGTCGATACCGGATACACGCCATGGGAATACACCAATCCTACCTACCAATTTCGCGACACGTTGAGCAAATCCTTTGGCAAGCATACAGTACAAGTCGGCGTGCAGGCCTATCTGGCCCAGGACAACGAGTTGAGCGCGGCCACCGGCGCCAACACCGGCGACGTTCAGGGAGTATTGTTCTATAATAACGTCAGCAGTCCGTATACGACCGGCAACGCTTTCGCGGACTTCCTGATAGGTCCCACGAACTCACAAGGAAGCACTCAGAACCATTCAGGCATACAGAAGTTCGTGCAAGATAGTACTCAATTTAAGTACTACAACCAGTACACCGTAGTCGAGCCCTACGCGCAGGATGACTGGCGAGTAACTCCGCGCCTGACGGTGAACCTGGGGCTGCGCCTTAGCCTATTCGGACTTTGGCATGAAAAATACAACAACGCATACAATTGGAGTCCGCAGGCCTTTAGCCAGGAGCTGGCTTCAACGGTGCTGGTTGACCCCAAGACGGGGCATCTGGTCAGCAGCTCCAACCCCAACAACATCATTCCTCTCGATCTCAACAACCTTAATCCGGCCATCACCAATGGCCTGGTACAGTGTGGAGTTAACGGAGTGCCCAGCGGCTGCATGAAAGGGCATGTCTTCAATCCGGCGCCGCGGATTGGCTTTGCCTGGGACCCAACCGGATCAGGCAAGACGTCGATCCGTGCCGGCTACGGCATATTCTACGAACATGGCACCAGCTACGAAGCCAATACAGGGTCGTTGATCGGCAGCGCTCCGCTGGTACTTACAATGACGCAATATGCGCCTGCTTATCTGGAATGCATCAACGGCGGCAGAGGAGCAAATTGTCCCCCAGGCGGCGCTTTTCCCATCAATGTAGTGGAGATCCCCAATAAGGTACAGTGGCCTTATGTACAACAGTGGAGCATGAGTATCGAGAGGCAGCTGTCGAATGCCTTTGTTGGAACTGTGGCTTACGTGGGTAGCAAAGGCACGCACCTGGCGTCGGAGAGCCAGGTGAACCAACTTTTTCCGTTGCCGGCTTCGCAGAATCCTTTTGCTCCCGGTCAACCAATCACTTCCTCCATATGTAATACATATAACGGTGGCAGCTTCCAGGTGAACAACACTACCGTCACCAGCACACAGCCGGCCTTCGTTAATTTGCTGGCTGCGTGTTATGGTGAGCTGCCGGGCGGTGTCTTGGTGGATCCCAACTCATTGCGGCAGTATGCACCGGGAATTGGACAGATATACTCGATCCAGAACGCCGCAAACTCCACCTATAATGCGTTCCAAGCTACGTTGAGAAGCACGAGAGGCCCTGTAACGCTGGTTGCAGCCTATACATATAGCCACTCCATCGACGATTCGTCGGATAGATCCGACGCGAGCTTTGTGAACGCCTATGATCTAGCTGCCAACACGGCTAGTTCAAACTTTGACGAACGCCATCTATTGAACGTCGGCTATGTCGTTCGAGAACCATTCTTGGTTATCGCTAGGCTCTACAACAGCATCTTCTACCCCGGCGCCTGTCCGGATTGTCACTACCAGCCCGAAGATGACATTCCAGCTGGTAATGCCGGACCACCGGCCCATGGTGGACCGTATCCACCTCAAGCCACTGGCGATGAAACGGCATCACAGCGTAAGAACGCATCTAGTGGCCAGAATCCCAGCGCGCCAGGCTCAGGCCAGGGAATCTCCGGAATTTTGCACAGCATCTTCTCTGGCTGGGAGTTTTCCGGCGTCACCACCTTTCAGTCGGGGACGCCCTTCAGTGTGATCAATCAAGGGTCGAGCACAATTGGTGTCTTGGACAACGCGGGGATTGCGAACGGCCTTGTTACTGGCTCATACCCTGACGTGGTTTCCAATGCTTATCTACCATATGCAGGGTACAACCCTCAGAGCTTTGGACCACTATTAGGCAATCCTGCCGAATTTGCCGCCCCCCAGGGGCTTACGTTCGGGGATGCCGGTCGAAACTCCCTGAACAACCCGCACCGAACTAACTTCGACATGTCATTACTGAAAGCTTTCCGTGTGTGGGGGGAGCGGAGCCTCCAGGTTCGGATGGATACTTTCAATGTATTCAACCACACGCAGTTTGAAATTTATGATCCCATTAGAGGAAACACGGGCAACAATACGATCAATTGTTACGGCCCCGCCTCGACAGGGTATTCCGCAGCTGGTGGGGACGGCACGAACTGCTTATTAGGAAGCTCATTTCTTCACCCTGTGGATGCGCATGCGCCGCGTACCATCCAGTTGGGAGCGAAATTCTCGTTCTAACTGCGAGTTGATGCAATGTTCAACTGGAGAATCAAATTGCGTGAAGTCACAGCCAGGGAGAGATCGACTACTTTCATCAACTTACCTGATAGTCGCCATTATTCGACTTCGCTGCAAGAGACGCTTAGCTACTTGAGTATTGGTCTGCTTCTGTGCGCGCTGCTGCTTGGCACTGGCTGCGGTGGAAGCTCACCAACGGCGGGCGTCCAGCCAGGGCTGGCGACTCCGTCCCCCGCTTCGCCGATTAACTCTTATATTGGGACGACGGGAGATATCTGGACATCCAAGATCAACCACACCTCCACCCAAATTAGCGGCGAGGACATCACACTCAATGGTGTATCGCTCGCCGGCTCCATCATTGGTACATTTGAAGTGAGCGGCGGTTTCCTAGGCATCAGTTTGACCACAGTTCCCAACCAACTGACGGGTCAAACCATAGGCTTTGCGCTGGACGTTCCGGGGCGGATGGCACTGGTACGTTATGGTGACACCACCTACCCGGTGGTTCCGCTTGCGCCCACTAATGCATGTGCAACTATAGGTGGGACCGTGAGCTACAATTTTGTAACCATTCCTGGTCTGGCGTCCGCCCATGGAACTTCAAGTTGGCTGCCAAACACGGACAGCACTTATGGAACATTTCAGGTCACCACAGACGCAAGCACCTGGAATTTTGCTAACATTGCGCAATTCACGCTCACCGGCGCAGCCCCTGCCAATCCTGGAACTGGGCTTCCAGCGGGCTATTGCGGAATAGGCAGAACGGGATATACGGTTACGGCGGCTTCGAACGCTATGAACCCGCCTGTAGCCACGGTTACCATGGGGTTTGGGCCGTCGGGCTTCTTCCTCGAAGACAACGGTTCAGCTCAAGCTACACCAGTCGGAGTGGTTGCGTCGAATGCTATAGGGGCGGGAGTCGGCGCCATTGGAGCTATCCAGCCCTCCAACGCTCTGGACACGACCAGTGTTGCAGGAGCCAAGTATCTTGGCTTCTACTATGAACCAGGTATTGCAAAAGGAGCTCCGGTAACCCAACTCGCCTCGTTCGGCTGCACCGGATCCACTTGCCCATCGCCTCCATCGCCTACTGCAATAATTGGCGGAGTCTTCCCCGATGACAACCCGACCAAGACCCCCGGGGAAGACATTACTATCGACTTTGGCGCACAGGATGTGAACAACAATGGCTTGTACCCGTCGGCGACCCTCACAGTTTCCGGGGTGAGCTTTCCCGCCGCAGCGGTGGTCGGCAGTCTGGAGAACAAGTACGCTGTTTTTCTGATCGCCGAAGATACGACAAACAACGTTCCCTTGGCCATCTACTTACTTCAGCAGTGAATGCTCTGGCGGGTGGCGCACCTTCGCTAAGGTATTAGTTCAACGACTTGATGAATAAACCATTACAGTTTCATTAAATAAATGTAGCTTGCCGCAAATCAACTTGACTGCAGCTATGGCAGTGCTACGATTCCGCTGGCACTTCTTGGTCCGAAAATACTCGTCAAACTAATCAAATTAAGAATTGCTTTGGAGTGATTCAGAAGCTAGTACTCAGGAGGGACACATGCGCAGAATGTCGGGTTTAACCTTCCCCGCTTTGCTCTTCAGCACTTTTATGATTGCCGCTCCCGCTATTGCGCAGCAGGTAATTGATACGGTAATGACGGACTTGGGACCTATTGCCGTCGGAGTGAACCCGGCGACCAACATGATATATGTTGCTAACCTCGGCGGCGACGATGTGACCGTGATCAATGGTTTCACATACCATCCCACAAACGTGCCTGTCGGGCAGGAACCCTGGGTCGTCGCCGTCAACGCCGTCACCGACAAGATTTACGTTGCGAACCAGATCGACGATACAGTAACGATACTGGACGGTGCCACCAACCACACATCAACGGTCGAGGTCGGGATACTACCGTATGACGTCGCGCTCAACCCCACCACCAACAAGATCTATGTCGTCAACGAACAAAGTAACGACGTGACGGTGATCGACGGCGCAACCCAGCAGACTACACCCGTTGCGGTCGGCTATGGTCCACAAGCCCTTGCCGTCAACTCTGTAACTAACCTGATTTACGTCGCCAATTACTGCGGCAATGACCCGAACTGCGGCAGCCTGGGTACGGTGACGGTAATTAACGGTGCGACCCTTCAGACTACTACCGTTAACGTAGGCGCAAGTCCTCAGGCCATTGCCCTCAATTCGCTGACCAACAAGATTTACGTGGTCAATAATTGCGGCAGCAGTCCGAGTTGTACGGGTACCGGTACCGTTACCGTGATTGACGCCAACAACAACAACAACACGTCAACTGTGACCGTCGGGAAGTCCCCCGATGCCGTCGTGGTCAATCCGGTGACCAATCAAATCTATGTTGCGAACTATGACGACGGCACCGTGACGGTAATCGACGGCGTCACGGACCACACCACGTTAGTCACAGTCGGCACAAATCCGATGGCTGCTGCCGTCGACCCGGTGACTAATAAGATCTATGTCGCCAACAACGGCTCCGGCACGGTGACCATGATCGACGGCGACAACAATAACAACACGACTACAGTCATTGTAGGAAATCAACCACAGGCGGTTGGGATAAATTCGATCACCAACAGGATCGTTGTGGCAAACAACGAGGACAACACCGTTTCGGTGATCGCTGGGGCTAATGCTGCGGCGCTGCAATTGGTGTCTGTCACGCCCTGCCGTCTGGTGGATACACGCAATCCGAATGGCCCGTTTGGCGGCCCGCCTATTCAGGGCAGTACCTCGCGCAGCTTCCCGATTCCGCAGCAGACCCCTTGCGACATTCCCGCCACCGCTGCAGCCTATTCCCTGAATGTCACGGTTGTTCCAATTACCACCTTGGGGTATCTGACGATTTGGCCAACCGGCGAAGATCAGCCGTTTGTCTCCACCATGAACTCGACGGACGGTCGCATTAAGGCCAATGCCGCCATCCTGCCGGCGGGTTATCAGGGCGCGGTCAGCGTGTACGTCACTGACACAACCAACGTCATTATCGACATCGACGGCTATTTCGTGCCCACCGGCTCCGGAACTTATCAGTTCTACAGCCTGACGCCCTGCCGCGTGGTCGATACTCGCCAAGGTTCAAACGAGCCGCAGGGCTTGGGTCCGCCATCGCTGCCAGCTCAGCAAGCGCGCGATTTCCCCATCCTTACCAGTCCGTGCTTGCAGAACCTGCCGCAGCAGCCGCAAGCTTACTCATTCAATGTCACCGTCGTGCCCCATCCCGCCGGTCAGCAGCTCGGCTATCTGACCGTATGGCCAAGCAACGAGCAGCAGCCGTACGTTTCCACGCTGAACAACCCGACAGCCACAGTGGTAGCCAATGCGGCGATCGTGCCCGCTGCGCCGGATGGCGATATCGACGCCTACGCTTACAACAGTACCGATCTCGTCCTCGACATCAATGGCTACTTTGCGGCGCCGGGAGGAACAAATGCGTTGTCGCTATACCCGGTCGCGCCGTGCCGCGTGCTCGACACGCGCCAGAACCACGGTCAGCCCTTCATGGGTGAGCTCACGGTGAACGTGGTGGGCAGCGTCTGCGCCCCGCCCAGCAGCGCCGCGGCGTATGTCTTCAACGCAACCGTGGTGCCGCCGGGATCGATGCCCTACCTGACCTTGTGGCCCGATGGCGCACCTCAGCCGTACGTTTCGACGCTAAATGCCTACGACGGCTTCATCACCTCGAACATGGCGATTGTGCCGACGACGAACGGCTCCATCGACGCCTACGCCTATGCGCTAACGCAACTGATCCTGGACATCTCCGGCTACTTTGCACCGCCTCCGCCATAGCGCAATGATCTCGCGTGTCACAATATCAAGCACTTAGCTGGGCAGATTCGCGAGGGTAATTGGGCAAGCCAGGGAACGCCAGTCTGAGCAAGGCCGCCGATTGCATTGAGCAGGACGCAACGGGCGCACTCAGCGTCAAATGGCTCAGACAGCTTCCACTGATGGAGTCAATATCACAACTGATTCGCTCCGAGATTGCCTGTTTCGAGATTACTTACTATGGGGGCTCTGTCCGGTTAGCACGCCTCTCTGATCCAAACCTCCTCCGAAACATGTTTCCGCCTAAACTGGCCAGGCGAGAGCTATGTCCGGAATCAGCCGATTGGCTTTCCGCACTGGCTGTCAAGGTCACAAGCACCATCGTTGGAGCGATCCACGGGTTCCCTAGTGTCCTCAGGCCGCTTGCACTCCCGCGCAGTTGCCGTCCGGTGTGCGTTCACGAATAATCCAGGCTAGCTTTGGCAAAGGATACCGGAGTAGAATGCGTTCCCATGGCAGACGGCTTCACCATAGATATCGGTGCCGCGTATCCGTACATCGAGGACAGAATTCTGTCCTTGTTCGGGAAAGACCAGTGCATCATATCTCGAGTAGGATTGGGAGCCACGGGCGAGGCGATTTTCGCCGCGCAACAAAGTCGCCGGCTACATTGGCTCGCGTCGTCCGTTGACTGGCTTCTCCATTGTTCCCGAGCTGCTGCTCAATTCCAGCCAATGTCGTAAAGGCAGCAAAGATATCTGCGTTCTTTTCCGTCGACTTGCTCATTCTTAAGTCGCTCGTCCATCACCGGAACACTCCTTCCACGGCATCCGCTCTTTCCCTTAGAAAAGGAGAAAAGTGTAACCTATGTGTCCGGTACGAACTGTTAGCTATCTGTCGGGTCGTTCATCACCCTTTACAAGCCGCTAGCCAAGTCGCCCGCTCGCGACTGGAAGCGGCACGACGGCAGGGCCGTGCTGGGTGGGCAATCCCACTGCCGTAATCCGATCTCATCTGTTACAATTGCGGGTGTTGGGTTGAAGAACACGTGATGAGCGCTCCGGTACGCTGGTGGCATTGAGTGCTAGAATCGCTTGTATTCATGCGGGTTCCGCTAATCCGCCGCACAACAATAGCGGGGTCGTAGTTCAGTTGGTTAGAACGCTGCCCTGTCACCATATCTGATAATTTTCTTGTACTTAGACCCCGTGTGGGCGATCATGTAGGCGGTTCAGACGAGGAACCGCCCGATGCCTAGAATTTCGCGGGTCAAGCTCTTCAAACGAATAAAAATCAGCGAAAAATGGTTGCTTGCCGAGGCCCTGTTTGACAGCAAGGGCCGGCTGCGCCGCGACCATGTGCGCGTGCAGGGGAGGGACGAAACCCATCCCGAGGGCAGCTACTTTATCGAGTGGTGGGATGGAGGCAGGCGCTACCGCGAAGCGGTCGGACCGAATGGCTTCGAGGCTGCCGATAAGGCGCGCATCAAGCAGGCCGAACTCTCCGCCGTTCGCAACGGCATTCTCCCGGCACCCGTCATTCCGGAACCTGAACCGGAGCGCATCACTGTCGCCGATGCGCTCACCCGCTACAGCGATTACATTCAGTATCACCGCTCGTTAAGAACCTTCCGCACATATCGGCCGATCCTCGCTTCGTTCAGAGATTTCTGCAGCCGGCCTTATATCGACGAAGTAGACCGGGAGGATCTGCTTGCCTTTGCCACGCAGTGCATGAAGCAGGGGCAGAAGGGCAAGAGTGTTTACAACAAGCTTGTTGTTCTCTCCCAGGTTCTGAAGCAGCACGGAAAGCCAAGACTGCTCCGGGCTGCCGACTGGCCGAGTTTCGTTGAAACAGTACGGCCGATCTATGAGGATTCCGAACTGACGAAGTTATTCAAGGCTTGCACTGCGGCCGAAGAAGCCCGCTTCAAGTTTTATCTCATGTCCGGATTCCGCGACGCCGAGGGCCGGTTCGTCACTTGGCGCGATGTCGATTTCAAGCACACGGCCGTGCGCGTTACAGCGAAGCCGCACTGGGGCTTTCATCCCAAAAACTGGGAGGAGCGGGAAGTCCCCGTTCCCCAGAAGCTGATCGCCATGCTTCAGCGCTACCGCGACCCGAAGACCGGGCCGGACGATCCGCTGTTCCCGAGCGCGACCGGACGGCCGGACGGCGCCATGCTGGAAAAGCTCAAATCTGTAGCCTTGCGCGGCAAGCTGAATTGCGGACATTGCGCCGTTTCTCACAAGCTTGAGAACGGGGCCGTGAAGGTCAATCGCTGTGCCGATGGCCCGTTCTGCGGACGCTGGTTCCTCCACAAATTCCGCCACACCTACGCGACACGGCACCTGCAGGACGGCATCGACATCCGAACGCTTCAGCAGTGGATGGGACACCGGGATATCGCCTCGACCATGGTCTACCTAAAGGGTGTCAGAAACAGTGACATCCAGGTCCGGTTGAACAAAGGCAGTCTGGCCGCTTTCGCGTAAGACTTGCTGCACGGCGCGGATTTTCACCGGCTCAGGGACGGAACGGCAGCAAGCGCGGTGTCCGCAGATCCCCTCCACGGCACGGAGGCAAAGACAAGCTACTTTGGCCCGTCATTCTTAGCGAAATCTCGGCGTGTTTTACGCACAGCCTTTGGGATCGCAGTAACCAGATTGCATACATGAGGGATGGTGCGGATATTTTCCTCAGTAATGGCTTGATTATAATTCGCGAGGAAAGTAGCCGCTTTGCCTCTCTTTTTTCCACCAGGTCCAGGTTTAGGCATTTTTTCCTCCTCGGGTTTGTGACCTCGTTAAACCTTACCTCCCATATCAAGCTACTTTGGTCCCTTATTCTGAGCGAAATCCCGGCGTGTTTTGCGCACGGCTTTTGAGATTGCTCTTAGACCCCTGGCTGGAATCTCGAGTCCGGTTAAATTGGGTGTGCCCGGCGTCGGCGTCTGGTACTCCTCCCATTGCTGCTCGGTTTCTTCAACAAGATTCACCAAAAAAACAAGCGCTTTGCCCTCCTTTTTTCCACCAGGTCCAGACTTGGGCATTTTTTCTCCTCGGGTTTGCGTCACTCGTTAAACTTTACCTCTCATATCGTTGCGATTTAGTTAATGCCCGGTGGTTTCGTGCAGAATCGGGCGCTAATCAAGAAGTTTTTCCCCTTTGCCCGTTCCCCCAGGGGAAAGCCGGGGTGGGGGAGGGGAGCCCCCACGCCGCCAAGATCATGCGGCTCCCCCCAATAAGAGGGGTTGCAAAACGCTCTGCTGAAACCCCCCTTCTAATCCCCCCAACGAAAATTTTCCCTCCATCGCGGGTCCACGGGCGGAGCCCCGTCGCAGCGTTTAATTTTGTGGAACGTGTTCCACAATGTGAAACGGCGCACTTCTTGCGGTACGTGCTACGGTGACAAAATCTCCCAAGCGGCATAAGATCGGCGCTGTTACGAGGGAGATTCCCAATGACGGTGATCAGGCTTCCCGACACACAGACAGCGATGCTGAAGGCAAAAGCTGCGGCCGAAGGTCTCTCCCTTGAGGTATGGCTCCAGAAGCTCGCAGAACAGAAACGCCCAGCTCGCCACCGGCGTATCACTAACGTCCTCGAAAACATGCGGGATGTAGGGAAAACAGCAGCGAGTAGCTGGCAAGACTTCACATAGCGTTGCGGTTCGTTTTCTGACTTCGCCGATAAAATGACGGAATTCTCAGGCGCAAGCATGAGTCCGGATGACCAGGCTGTAGTGGGGATTGATGTCGGCGGAGAAAAGAAAGGCTTCCACGCAGTCGCGTTGCGAAGCGGTGTCTTCGAGAAAGCAACTTCTACCGAACCAAGCGAAATCGTAAGGTGGTGCCTTGAGCGGAAGGCGAACATCGTTGCGGTGGATGCCCCCTGCGGCTGGAGCCAATCAACCTCGTCCCGACTCGCGGAGCAAGATCTGAAATTGTTGGGAAAGAAAATCCACTGTTTTGCAACGCCGACACTCGCCCGCGCACAAGCTCACAAAAAGGGCTTCTACGGCTGGGTCTTCAACGGCGAGAAGCTCTACCGTCTGCTAGCGCCCCACTATCCGATCTACGATGGAAGACTCCGGAACGGGCCGATCTGCTTTGAAACCTTCCCCCACGCGATCGTCTGCGCGTTCGGTGCGAAGGTAGTCCCGGCAAAACCAAAAGAACTCAACCGCCGCAAAGTCTTGCGCGGGCTGGGTTATGACGACAGCCCACTTTCCAACATCGACTTCATAGATGCCGCCTTGTGCGCTGTGACCGCCGAAGAATTCCGGAAAGGCCGCACTATACAGTTCGGCAGGCGAGACGAAGGATTCATCGTGATGCCGGCGTTCGATGGTCCCCGATGAACTCGCGGAAGGCGCGCGCCCTTCGAGAATGTGGCTTTTTCTTACCACATATGTGGTATATAGTTACCACATGCTGAACCTTCACTCCAAAACGCGCCAGCGCCTCCTACGTTATTATTTCACGAACCCGAAAGCGCGCAACCATGTGCGGGATCTAGCGCAGCGGCTCGACGTTGATCCATCCAATCTTTCAAAGGAGCTTCGGCATCTCGAAAGCGAGGGACTCTTCACCTCGGAAACAAATGGGCGCCAGAAGTATTTTCGTCTCAACCGAAAATATCCCCTCTTTGCTGAAGTACGTCGCATCGTCGAAAGAACCATCGGAACCACTGTTGTACTCGCGGAATCGCTTCAGGGCATCGACGGAATAAAGGAAGCCTATCTTTACGGCTCTTTTGCTCGGAACCAGCAAGACATTGCTAGCGACATAGATGTCTTAGTGATTGGTAACCCGAAAGAAACTGTCCTGGCAGAGGTCGTCCGTGCCCTCGAACACCAACTTGGCCGCGAGATAAATTACACGGTGCTGACACGGAAGGAATTCGATTTGCGCCGCGCCCGTAAGGATGCTTTTCTGGAAGATATCTGGCACAATGAGCGGCTCGCACTTGTCGGACCCGCATGAAGAAATCCAAACCGCACACAACGGACTGGCCTCAAATTGACCGCTTTCTGCAGAGTGCCGAAAAGCGGCTTTCATCTGCCCGCAAGATTCTCGAGTTTGATGAAGAGGCTTGCCTTCAACAAGCATATGAAGCGATGCTGCGCGCTTCGCTCGCCTTCATGTTCAGCCACGGCGTGCGCCCGCGGAGTCAGCCAGGCCACCACATCGTGATTATTGAATTCGTTGGTCAGCACCTTGGCAAGAAACATGCCGGACTGCTAACGGTCTTTGATCGTCTCCGCCGCAAACGCAATACGGCACTCTACGACGATACCGGATTCGTTTCTCGGCATGATGCTGAAGAAGCGATTACAACGGCACACGACTACCTCGCGGTGATTGGCGCGGACGTTGAGGTTCGCAGGCGCAAACCTTGAAGCCACCAGTTTGCGGCCCACCGTACTTTCCTAATTATAGGAATTCTACAATGGTGATATGGACGTAACATTTCCACTGGTCAAATTGACTGGCCGCGAACGTTCCCTGAAGGAGCTAGCCAGGCCGGATGAAAGAATCTTGCGGTACTCCGGCTTAACTGTTGAACAGCTACAAGCGCCGTATCTTATGATCGACGCGCGCCTTCCTGCCGCCACGCCGGCAAAGGTCCGGGAGCGAATTCTCGCCGCCCGAGATCTGGCAGTCTATGGCTACTTCGTTTACGAATTCCACGCCATCTCAATGTTCTGGGCGGTCTCATGTATTGAGATGGCCTTGAAGATGAAGTTTGCGGAGAAATGCCCCGACCCCATCAGGGTGACCAGGAAGGCGGCGGATGACACTGAAGAATCCTGCCAGATTTCAATCGCGGAGCTTCAGGACTACTGGCGGCAAAAGTGGCGCATCTCTGAGATGAAATATTTCGACTACAGCTTTCAGGCGGTTCTCACTTGGGCTTTCCGCGAAAAATTGCTGCCAGACGACATCCCCATTCCCGTGCCGGAGATCGTAACAAGCTTCGAGCATCGTTTCATGCTGAAGACATTTCCCGCGCGCGCCCTGAAAGACGGGCTGCTGAAATCGGAGCCACAAACCTACGAAGACATTCTGAACTGCTGGAATGGTCTGAGCGAGACCCAAAAGAACTATTACTGGCCTAAGGCTTCCACGGTGCTGGTCGAAGAACTTCCGCGCTTTCGGAACATGATGGCGCACCCTCAATTCAACCCTATTGTGTTTCCTCGCGCGCCGATCGGCACTTATGAGCTGCTTGTTGACGTAGTAGCCCGCTTGTGGGCGGTGCCGAGCCGCTCAGCCGGACGGTTCCGCACCAACCAACTCTAAGGCGACGGCGGACAAACCGGGTCGCGGCCACTGACTCCTCCGGGTGGCCCGCTGCAGCGCCCTCCTCTATGAGAGAGAAGGGAAATGCAACGCTGGCCAGATGCGGCTATGGGACTACACTGAATTACTCGACGAACTGCCTCAGTCGTCGTGGTGTTCCCGTGTAAAATCTGTGCCGAAGCACTCCCCTGCATGATGGTGCCATTGATGTACCATCAAGTGCCGGGACTAAACACCTACATGGCGCGGCTTGAAGACTTAATCAAAGACATTGCTGACCCTTCGCTGCGCAATCAAATTGCCGGGGAGGTGGGCAAGCTCAAGGCCCGGAAGAAATTCGGCCTCGTGTTTGAGGAGCACCTGCCCGAAATAGTGCGGTTACCGGGACTGCCGGTCAAGCCGGGTGCGCGAGTCGCCAAGCGTGCGGATAAACTGTCAGGATTCTTCCTCGTCAGCACGGCCGTCAACGGAAAGAAAGTCTCGATCGTACCGGAGCGTGGCGGCCCGCAAGAGATTGCAGCCAAAGACGACCTCGTGGTGGTGAAGCGGTTCGGGGAACCGATGTATCCCGCCCTGGTTCCAGTGGATCGGGTGATGCGTGCACCAGGCAAGCCATACCACACGCTCATCAACGCGGACAACTTCCACGCCCTGCAGGTCCTCCTGTACTGCTACGAGGCAAAGGTAGATGTGATCTACATCGACCCGCCATACAACAGCGGCGCCAGGGACTGGAAATACAACAACGATTACGTGGACAGGGCAGACCAGTACCGACACAGCAAATGGTTGTCGATGATGAAGCGCCGTTTGGAGCTGGCCAAGCGCCTCCTGAAACGGGATGGAGTCCTCATCGTCACAATCGACGAAAACGAAGTTGGACACCTGAGTGTTCTGCTGGAAGCCATTTTCCCTGAATATTTGCGACACATGGTGAGTGCGGTCACTAACCCGAAGGGGACAGGAAAACTTAACTTCGCACGGGTGGACGAGTACCTCTTTTTTTGTGTCCCCAATCTTGGAAAGACGAGTGTAATAAAAGGCATTCCAACGGAGGCTGGAATCACTGCCGCCCCAGGCGAGGGCGCTCTGTTCTATCCATCTTTGGCGCCAGAGCCATTTCTCGAAGGTATGCACGAGGAAGGGGAGGAGGGTGCCGAGGAGGAGGACGAGGAGGAGATGGCAGAGCCTGAAGAGGAGCCCGACCTGATAGATATTGCCGACGAAGAGCTGCCGTTCCCCCTGGAAGAGATCGACGAATGGGAATTGCGGCACGCGCGTCGCCGTGGCAGCGAGTCAAGCTACCGCCACCAGCGCAAGAATCAGTTCTATCCCATCTATATCGATGTTAAGGAAAAGCGGGTTGTTCGAGCCGGCCCGGCCCTGCTGCCGCTCGAAAAAAAGCCAAGCTTTGCGAAAGTCGACGGCTTGCTGCCGGTATGGCCGATTGATAAGGACGGGAACGAGCGATGCTGGCGGTTTATCTCGCCAAAGATGCAGGAACTGATAGACGCCGGGCGCATCAGGCTTGGCAAGTACAACCCCGCGTTTGACAGCTGGACGCTCAACATCTGGGAGCGAAAGCCGGAATCGAAGAAGCTCAAGACGGTTTGGTGGAAAAGAGCACATGATGCCGGTACTCACGGCACGACGCTCCTGCACACCATACTCGGCCGCCGCGCGACTTTTCCTTTTCCGAAGTCCATCTATTCCGTCGCAGATGCGCTTGCAGCAGTCGTGCGCACGCGACCGGACGCTCTCGTTATTGACTTTTTCGCAGGCTCAGGAACGACCCTCCAGTCCACCTGCATGCTGAATGCCGTCTATGGAGGTCAACGCCGGTGCATCCTCGTGACCAATAACGAGGTGGATGCAAAGCTATCGGCACGGCTGGAGAAGGACGGGGTCGAACCCGGAAGTGTCGAATACGAGAAACACGGCATCTGCGCGGCAGTCACCTGGCCGCGCGTTGAAACGATCCTGACGGGCAGGCGACGGGACAAGTCTAAGCTGGCCGGAAAATATCTGGACGGCCGCGCCATGAGCGAAGGCTTCGAGGAGAACGTGCAATATCTCAGGCTCGACTTCCTCGATCCCGCCGATGTCGGACGCGGCGAAAAGTACGAAGCCATTCTGCCCATCCTCTGGATGATGGCGGGAGCATCAGGCGATCTGGAACTCTCCAAAGGCTTAGGCAAACACCATTTCCCCAAGGGCGCCCGGTTTTGCGTCCTGATCCGGGAGGATTATTTCAAAGAGTTCGCGGCCAAGCTCGCGGCGCGGCCCGACATTACCCACGTTTTTCTCGTTACCGATTCTGTTGAAGCCTTCCACGAGATGGCGAGCCATGTCGGCAAGGGCAGGCGCTGCGTCCAGTTGTACAAGTCCTACCTGGACAATTTCAAAATCAATCTGGAGCCGAAGAATGCGGATTGAGCCCAAGGACTTTCAGGACAACGCGGTCCTCCGGCTCACCGAGGAGATAGAGTCGGCGCGCGGCGAGATTGAGCGCCGACGCCCGCAGGCGGTCGTGCTGTCTTCCCCGACCGGCTCCGGCAAGACCGTCATCATGACGCTGCTGATGGAACGGCTGTGGGCCGGGCATGAGTCGATTGCTGCCGACCCCAACGCGATATTCCTTTGGATCTCCGACTCGCCGGAGTTGAATATCCAGAGCAAGGAGAAGATCGAGGCGGCGTCTGACGTATTTCCAGCTTCGCGGCTGATCATCATCGACAACGATTTCAACCGCGAGCGGCTCGCACCCGGAAACATCTACTTCCTGAACACACAGAAACTCGGCGTTTCCAGCCTGCTGACCAAGCCCGGAGACGGACGGACATGGACGATCTGGCAGACCATCGAGAACACGGCCAAAGCGTCGCCCGCGCACTTTAATCTCATCGTTGACGAGGCGCACCGGGGAATGGGACTGAGCGCGAGAGCGGAGACCACCGCCCGCACGCTCATCCAGCGGTTCATCAGGGGCGCGCCGGAGGTCGGATTGTCACCCGTTCCTCTCGTGATCGGCATGAGCGCCACGCCGGAACGATTCCACAAGGTCCTTGAAGGGGCGCAGCGCATCACGCGCCCCGTCGATGTCAGCGCGGAAGACGTGCGTGAGTCCGGACTGATCAAAGACCGCATCATCCTCGACATCGCGGAAGATGATCAACCCGTGGACTGGACCCTTCTGCGCGATGCCGCACAGCGGACTATCGAGTACGCCAAACAATGGAAGCGCTACTGCAAGGCGCAAGACATCGTCCCGCCGGTCGAGCCCATCTTGGTGGTCCAGGTTGAGGACGGGACGCAAACCATCAGGACGCGAACGGATCTAGCCAAAGCGGTCGATGTGCTGGAAAAAGTGTACGGTCGTTTCGGCGCGGGGGAGCTGGCGCACTGCTTCCAGGAGGAAGACGACATCACCGTGGGCGGGTACAGCATCCGCAAGATCGATGCCTCCAAGATTCAGGGCGATGCGTCGGTCCGGGTCGTTTTCTTCAAAATGGCTCTCACCACCGGATGGGACTGCCCCCGCGCCGAGGTGATGATGTCCTTCCGAAAAGCGGCAGATCACACCCTCATAGCGCAATTGGTCGGGCGCATGGTGCGCACTCCGCTGGCACGCCGGGTCGAGGATGATGAATTTCTCGGAAGTGTGGCTTTGTTCCTGCCGCACTATGACGAGGCCGGATTGAAGGCTATTGTCGAAAAGCTGGAAGACCCGGACACCGGCTCGCCGGTCAAGGTCGAACGCAAGGCAGACCTCGCACTTTATACACGCGCCCAGGACAAGACCGATTTGTTCGACGCGCTGGCGAAAGTGCCCACCTACGTCTTGGACAAGACCCGGCGACAGGCCAACACGCGGAGGCTGCTTTCGCTGGCACGTAAGCTGACAATGGACGGGATCGACGCGGAGGCATGGGGCGAAGCCAAGACCCTGGCGGTGGAAACACTCAAGGCCGAGTCCGCGCGGCTGCGCAAGAACCCCGAGTTCGCCACGAAGGTGAGCGGCAAAGCCACGATCAACGTCAAAGAATTCAAAGTCGAGTTCGGCGAGCTGCGGGAATTGAAAGAATCGCGGACCATCGCAGTCGAGGTTACGCCCGAGAACATCGACGATCTGTTTGCAAAATGCGAAACGATCCTCGGCGAAGGGCTCAAGGACGAGTATTGGCGGCGCGTTCACGACCACGACGAGCCGGAGTTGGCAAAGCTGGAGTTGTTCTGCGTCCTGCAGGACCCCGCGTCGGTGCGCTCCGTGCAGGAAGAGTGCGGCAAGCGGATTGACAGGCTATTCGAGCAGTACCGCGACAAGATCGAGGAAATGCCGTCGAGCCGCCGTGAGCAGTATGCGCGAATCGGCAGGCAAGGGGCTGAGCCGAGGGCAGAGATCATCCACGCGCCGGAATTGATCGAGCTGCGCAAGGAAGCGCCCTTGTGGGACAGTCACCTGTTTGTGGACGCTGCCGGCAAGTTCGGATGGAAGGCCAACACATGGGAAGACTTGGTTCTGCGCGAGGAGATGAGAGGCAAGAGTTTCGCAGGCTGGCTCCGGAACATCCCTAAGAAACCCTGGGCACTTTGTGTACCTTACGGGCAGGGCCAGGCGAAGCCGATGTACCCAGACATGCTGGCGTTCCGCCGCGAAGGCGGCAAGGTTAAGATCGACATCCTCGATCCCCACGATGATGCGCGCGCCGATGCGGCGGAGAAGGCAGCGGGTCTCGCTGACTTCTCCCGCAAGCACGGCAGTGCGTTCGGTCGCATCGAAATGATCCGCGTCGTGAAGGGCAAGATCGAGCGCCTGCGGCTGCATCAAGAATCTGTCCGGGACAAGGTGCTCAAGGTGACAGACTTGAAGCATTTGGCAGAGCTATACGAGCAACTTGGTTGAACGTCGGTTCCAAGCGCGATGGGAAAATACTCATAAGCAAGTTTGGAGGAGCAGAAATGAACATACAGAATATGCTCGAAAACCCGTCACCCTCGCCGGCCATCAAATGAGTACGCCGGTCTCCAGTGCTTCCGCGCCGACCATCTATCATCTTGTGATCGAGCGCTTCCGTGGCATTAAGGCTCTTTCATGGCGCCCGGCCAAGGGCGTAAATGTCATTCTCGGCGGCGGCGATGTCGGCAAGACGACCATCCTTGATGCTGTCGCACTTCTTTTCAGCCCGACAAACCCCACCACTCTTTGCGATACCGACTACCATGCCCGCGATGACAAAGCTGGTTTCGTCATCGAGGCTATCGTAGCTCTGCCGCCATCGAACGGGATCAATAACCTGATCAGGCCCTCATGGCCCTGGGACTGGAACGGCAGCGAGGCCGTCGTGCCCAGTACGGACGGAGATGTCACCCCGAAAAACGAACCGGTCTACCGCCTGCGCGTGCGAGGCACTGAGGATCTCGAACTGGCATACGAGATTGTCCAGCCCGACGGGAACCCCGATAGTTTGCCAGTGGCTCTGCGCCGCGCCATCGGTCTCGTGCGCCTCAGCGGTGACGACCGCAACGACCGTGATCTGCGGCTCGTTCAGGGATCGGCACTTGACCGGCTGCTTTCGGACAGGGGGTTGCGTTCCCGACTGGCGAGCGAACTTGCCAAAAACGACGTTAAGAGCGAACTCACAGACAACGCGAAGGATGTCCTGAAGGCTCTCGATCTGGCCTTCAAAGCAAAGAGCCTGCCGGAAGGGCTAGACCTTGCTATCACCGGAGGCCAGGGATTCTCCATCGCGGCACTCATCGGATTGACCGCCGAACGTGAAGGCGTGCAGTTGCCGCTAGCAAGCTGGGGCGCGGGGACACGGCGGATTGCAGCCCTCACCATCGCCGAGCAGAACCAGGGAGAATCTCCAATTACGCTTGTCGACGAGATCGAACGCGGGCTTGAGCCCTATCGGCAGCGGTCTCTGATGGAAAAGCTGCAAGCGGGCAAATCGCAAGTCTTCGTCACTACACACAGCCCGTCCACCATTTCCGCCGCGTCCAAAGCAAGTCTCTGGTACGTCGATCGTACCGGCAAGATTGGTTCGCTCGATTCCGCGAAGATCGCAAGATATCGCAAGAGCGACCCTGAGACATTTCTCTCCCGCCTGACCGTCGTAGCCGAGGGCGCAACCGAACTGGGGTATGTGACCGCACTTCTTGAGAAAACACTTGGCTCACCACTAGAAAAGCACGGGGTTCACGTCAGCGACGGCGGCGGGCATGAAGCCACCTTGGATCTTCTCGAAGCACTCGCTGGAGGCGGCTTGTGCTTCGGGGGATTTGCGGACCACGAAGGGACGCATCCGACACGCTGGGAGAATGTCGCAAACAGTCTCCAAGAGCTGCTGTTTCGTTGGGCATCTGGCGACATCGAAGAAAACATCATTGGCGCGGTGCCCGACGACAAACTCGAAGCACTCGTGATTGACCCAGCGAGCGAGAAGACCGGCATGCGTCTGCGAACACTAGCGGATCGTCTCGGCATCCAGGAAAAAGATTTCGAGACCATCAAGACGAAGGCCGGATCGGGACTGAGGGCGCTCATTCTTGCCGCCGCGTCGGGAACGGTTCCCGAGGACAAGACGTTGGAGAAGAAACAATACCAGGCGCACGCCCAGACCTGGTTCAAGACTGTCGGCGGTGGCCGCGAACTTGCTGAAAAGGTCTTCAGCCTTGGCGCGTGGCCGGTGCTGAAACCACAGCTCATACCGTTTTGCAGCGCTCTGCGAAAGGCGGTTGACCTTCCGGAAATAACGGATCTCACGCCGTGAGCGACGACAGTGTCCGCGCTGCCCTCCGATCCGATGCCCCGCTCGTGGCGGTGGAAGCGCCGGCGGGTTGCGGCAAAACCACCCAGGGCGCGGAGTACGCGCGGGAGATCGCGGTCGCAGGGCGGATCCAGCTCCTGGTCCTGACGCATACTCATGCTGCCTGCTCCGTGTTTTCGGAGCGCACCAAGGATGTCGGGTCTCGCATCGAAATCCGAACAATAGACGCCGTCATCGCGCACATCGCGTCTACCTACCACCTCGGCCTCGGGCTTCCGGCCGATACCGCCGCGTGGGTTCGGCAGCGCGCCGAAGGGCACGCCGATCTCGCGCTAAAGGTCGCCGCGCTTCTGAAGCGCTACCCGATGATCGCAGCCTCGATGGCACAACGCCATCCCGTCGTCATCTGCGACGAGCACCAGGATTCGAGCGGCGATCAGCATTCCGTCGTCATGGCCTTGGTGGGTCAGGGCGCAAGGCTCCGCGTGTTTGCCGATCCGATGCAAAAGATATTCAAGGACAGGACCGTAGTCGGCGCTTGTCCTCCCTGCGACTGGAATCAACTGACAGGTCAGGCCCAGGCATTTGAGCAGTTGGACACTCCGCACCGGTGGTCAAAGGGCTGTCCGCAGCTGGGGCAATGGATCCTGATGGCGCGCACCGCGTTAAAGGCGGGAGGCAAAGTGGATCTGCGAAATGGACTGCCGCCAAGCGTCACCATCGTTTTCGCAGAGAACCAGGCTAAGAGGGTCCTCGACTACCAGCTCTCCGTTCAGGACCGGAAGGCGGTAGATGCTTTCGAAAGGAGTCAGTCGTCGCTCCTGATACTGACTCACCATAACGAGACTGCCCGATCTTTTCGCGGCTTCTTCAACCGCCGAATTCCACTCTGGGAAGGCCACACCCGCCCCAGCTTGGAAAAGCTCGTGGGTGCTGTCGGCAATAGTCAGGACGACCGCCTAGCTCTCGCCGCCGCCATAGTCACGTTCTTGGGCGATGTGGGCAAGGGATTCAGCCCGTCGGCATTTGGCGATAGGTTTGAGCAAGAGGTACGGGACGGCTGCATTGGGAAATGTCGGGGCAAACCCGCCACGATCCAAGAGCTTGCGCGATTCTTGATAGCCGAAGCTGATCATCACGGCGTTGCCAAGATGCTTCGCCGTCTATCAGAACTGAAAACCACGGACAGCAACTTCGCTGGCATCGAAATGGACTGTCACAGAGAATTCTGGGACGCAGTCCACCTCGGCGATTTCGACACGGCGGACGCCGGCTTGGCCGAGATTACTCATCGGCGGGCCTATTCGCGGCCGAAACCACCGGAGAAGGCCATTAGTATCATCCACAAGGCAAAGGGTTTGGAATGCGACAGCGTCATTGTCATGCCCTGCGACGCGCGAACCTTCCCAGACAAGCCTGAGACAAGGTGTCTCCTTTATGTGGCGCTGAGCCGGGCAAAGAGCCGCCTTCTGCTAGTCGTTTCGCGCAGCAGCCCAAGTCCGTTACTTACTATCTAGATGACGTAAGGTATCGACAGACAGCCTGAATCCGCTCCACGATATTCCTGGTCACGCGCCGCCTGAATGATACTCCCATGCATAAATCAAGAATAATGCACAAAAATAAGTCACTGACAGAACAGGGCTTTTCCGTTGCAGAAATCCGGTGCAAAATTCCGGCATGATATACGGGTATGCGCGGGTATCGACGGACGGCCAGAGCGTTGACGCCCAGGTGCGCCAACTGACCAAGGCCGGATGCAAGAAAGTGTTTCGGGAGGTTGCGAGCGGAGCCAAGACCGACCGCGCGCAGCTCCAGAGCTTGCTCCACAAGCTCGACCCCGGCGACGTGGTGATGGTGACGCGGCTTGATCGGTTAGCCAGGTCAACCCGCGATCTTCTCAATACCCTCGCCACGATCACCACCAAGAAGGCCGGATTCCGATCCCTCGGCGACACATGGGCCGACACCAGGACCGCGCACGGGAGGTTGATGCTGACAGTCCTGGGCGGGCTTGCGGAATTCGAGCGCGAGCTGATCCGCGCGCGGACAAGCGAGGGCAGGGCGCGCGCTGTGGCGCGCGGAGTAAAGATGGGGCGGAAACCAAAACTGACCACGCACCAGCAGCGCGAGGCTATCAAGCGCCGGGACCGTGGCGAGCCAATGCGGGAAATTGCCCGCAGCTACAATGTCAGCCACAGTACGATTTCAAGGCTCATCCCGTGAGCTAGAGCTTGCAATCCCCTGTCTCTGCGTTGACCGCCAGACCACAATCCGATACATCGGTCAGGATGGCAAAGGCAAAAAGACATCCCGGCAAACAGCTCACCGCGCTCCGTCCCGTGGAAAGCCTTATCCGTGTGATCCGGGGGCAGAAGGTCATGCTCGACGTTGATCTGGCGGAGTTGTATGGCGTACCGACAAAGCGTCTCAACGAAGCAGTCAGACGCAATCTGAGAAGGTTCCCAGAGACCTTCATGTTCCGACTCTCTCGGAAAGAGTCGGCCGCTCTAAGGTCGCAATTTGCGACCTTAGAAGCAGGACGGGGCCGATACTCGAAATATCCGCCGCTCGCCTTTACTGAGCACGGCGTTGTGATGTTGTCTTCCGTGCTGAACAGCGACCGCGCCATCGAAATGAGCATGTTTGTGGTCAACGCCTTTGTACGCATCCGAGAACTCATGGCGGCCAACAAGGATATCGCTGCCCGTATCGATAAGCTGGAACGCGGCCACAGCCGCACGGCCTCGGTCATCGAGGTACTGGTGGAGGATATCGACCGCCTCGCTCACGAGGTGAAGGACATGAAGGCGCTGCCGCCCGTGACAAAACGCAAGATCGGATTCTTCACCGGCGAGGACTGATCTCCCCCGCTCAGAGTGTAGAACACGCCCATTTCTGACCGTTGTGTCAGGGTGAGGTCTATGACCGTTTGCGAAGTCTGTCAATAAATGCGTTTTCAGGCCCTAGCCTGACAGGATTTCCGGTGCTTGCCTGACATCCGGTTAGAGTATGCTTCAGCCGGACACTGCTTAACGCGGCGGAGTCTTTGCAACAGAGCCAAGATAGATGGGGTGGATCAGGCGTAAGCGCGCTGAGTCTTTCTTACGCCGGGCTGGGCGCACGTGGTACGCGTGCGATAGGACTCTCTTGGCGGGCTTTTCGCTGCGGCTCGATACCTTCCGTAGAGTGGTTCGGCCCGACAATGACAGAAGGTTCGGCAGGCGATAGCGGCTTATTAAACTGCAATGTGCTAGCCGAAGATACCTGAGCGGCGACGCGTTCCCCGGCTTGGTACTCCCTGTCCGCCCTACCGAAACGAACGCCGAGTCTCCTTGCCTCGTCCGCCTCGCCCGCAATAAGGAAAGCGCCCAAGCTGCAACCCGCGCCAACAGTGAATACTGTTATCGCCAGACCAATAAAGACGGCTGGCGCAAGAAAAGGGGCCGCCAGAAACACACCTACAAGCGTTCCTAACGCACAAAAAAGTCCGGACTTACAGCGCTTAGCAATTCTTCCAAGCCTGTCGGCTTTATCCCCTTCTTTCTTTGCCATAGCCGCAAGCTTGTTCTTCGGGATGTCGGCTATGGTCGCTGGGATGAGGCTTCTGTCCTCGTCTTCTCCGACCCAATCACTCATAGTGTTTCCCCTCGATTGTTGTTCCTTCCCACTTCCCTCCACCATACCCATGCATCTATTTCGAAATCGTTAATTTCCAAGGCATTTGCGCGTGTTTTCCCGCTAAAGGGAAGCCAATTTGAGCCATTCAGGGGGATAGAAGGGCGCAAGGTGCGGCCGCGCGATGGCAGACGATAACACCCTTTATCGGCTAGCAAAGGAGGGCCGCCTAGAGAAGGTCGTTATAAGCGCCGGCAGCAAACAGCCTGGCGATCGCATTTTGAAAAGCTTCCTCGTGCTTTTCAATTCCGCTGGCGTGAACCATTTCATGAAGCAAAGCGATCCTGACGTGATCGCTCAGACATTGGAGCTTGGCGTTGATCCGGATACCGGGCCTGACATTGACTCCATCTTTTGAGACTTTGGCCGCTCTGTCCGCGTCAATGCAGATTCCTGCGGTCTCCCGTGGCATGTCGCAGAACTCGCACACGAATGCGTCGGAGATCGGAGGCAGGGAGTTATTGAACCACTTCGCGTTGAACGAATCGTACATCTTCGGGAGCAATTCGTCCCAATCGAACACCCGCACAGGCAGATTGCCGACCCAGTCGGAGATCAGTTTTTGCTCGTCGGTCATGCCCCGAAGGATAACACTCGGCCACCCCAGGGCCTCTCGATTTTCAGAAACATTTTAGCGGCGTACCTCACGCTCCAGGGCAACGGCTACTGACATCGGGTCTCACTTTATATCTTGCTTACACACCACACAGGACAGGTCTTATGGCGAAATCAAATACTTAAAGCAGATATCGGCTGCGTTATATCAGATTCTTAAGCTTTTTCTGCTAGGTTTTTTCCTCAGGGGTAGGCCCAGCACGTCGAAACGTTTCTCGGTGGATTCGACCGTTGGGT
>Ga0181518_10001031_pt1 | contig 29305 bp, 16 predicted proteins | sample PEATcosm2014_Bin_28_FD_119751 | JGI IMG/M metagenome (GOLD analysis project Ga0181518, IMG submission 119751) | Peatland microbial communities from MTU Mesocosm Facility, Houghton, MI, USA - PEATcosm2014_Bin01_60_metaG | ecosystem: Environmental > Terrestrial > Soil > Wetlands > Peat | place...
AATTCCCGCGATCGATCTTGTCTTCGCGCATCCGCGCGAGCTTCTAGGCGAGAGCATTGTTGCGCGCCTGGGCGCAGAGTTTCCCATCCGCTTCGATTTTCTCGATACCGTGGGTGGAGGCAATCTCTCACTGCAGGTGCATCCGCTGACCAGCTACATCCGCGAACACTTCGGCCTCGACTACACGCAGGATGAAAGCTATTACATGCTGGACGCGAAGCAGGATGCATGCGTCTATCTCGGGCTCAAGGATTTGATCGATCCGAAGGCGATGCTGCGCGATTTAGAGACCGCGCAAACCAGCGGCGCGTTCGACACCGAGCGCTATGTGAACAAGTGGCCGGCCAAGAAGCACGACCACTTTCTGATTCCTGCGGGAACGATTCACTGTTCGGGCCGCGACAGCATGGTGCTCGAGATCAGCGCCACGCCATTCATCTTCACGTTCAAGCTGTGGGACTGGGGGCGCGCCGGACTCGATGGGCGGCCGCGGCCGATTCACTTGCAGCATGGCGCAGAAAATATCCAGTGGGATCGCACGACGGAGTGGGTGCGGCGCTCGCTCATCAACCGCGTGCAACCGCTGGCCGCGGGCGATGGCTGGCGCGAGGAACGGACCGGATTGCACGAACTGGAATTTATCGAGACGCGCCGCCACTGGTTCACGGGCACGACGCCGCACGACACCGCAGGCACTGTGAATGTACTGAATCTGGTGGAAGGCGCCGAGGCCATCGTGGAAAGCCCCAGCGGCGCGTTCGAGCCCTTCGTGGTGCACTACGTGGAAACCTTCATCGTGCCCGCTGGGGTGGGGCCGTACACGATTCGCCCGCACGGAGCTGCGGAGGGCATGCAGTGCGCTACGATGAAGGCCTTTGTTCGCAAGAGCACATGAGCGAGCGAATCAGTTCTTTGCGAGCTCGCTCTCTACGGCCGCAATCAGCTCGGGAGCATCGGGCGCGGTATTGGGCGCGAAGCGCGCAACCACCTGGCCGTCACGATTGACAATGAACTTCTCAAAGTTCCACTGAATCTCGGGCGCGGGATTGGCGTTGATGTTGTGCTGCTTGAGAACAGCGGCCCATCCGGCCGGGTCACCTTTGGCTGTGGGCTGCGCCGCGATCAACGACGCGTAGAGCGGATGCTTTTCTTGGCCGGTGACTTGAATCTTGCCGAACATGGGGAATTTGACGCCGTAATTCAACGTGCAGAAGCTCTGAATCTCGTCATTCGTGCCTGGCTCCTGGGCTTTGAAATCGTTGGCGGGAAAGCCCGCGACTACCAGACCTTGGCCGCGAAACCGCTCGTAGAGATTTTCAAGGCCTTCGTATTGCGGCGTCAGGCCGCATTTTGACGCGACGTTGACGACTAGCAGGACCTTGCCTTTGAACTCGCCGAGAGACGCGGCTTCGCCGGTGATTTTCGTAACGGGGATGTCGTAGATGGAAGAAGTCAAGGTGGGAATCTCCTTATGATTTTCATCTTATCGCAGCGGGTAGTGGGCCCATGCCGCAGGGGCTAAGGCCCCGTCCATTTCTGGGCGATTTTCGGCGCGGCTGGAAGCCGCGCCCTGATACAAGACCTGCCGTTTGACGCTACTGCACCAGCAGAATCGATGCGCGCCAGAAGGCTGCCTTCTGCGTCGAGGGATCGATCACCGTTACCTGGCAATCGTAGGACCCGCGCGGCAAAGTGTCGACGCCGAGATCGAAGTTCAGGCTCATGGTGCCCAATCGGCTGGTGGCGCTGGGAACGATGGATTGCGGCGGCGTCTCATACAGTTTTTTGCCGCCCTGATAGAGACTGACGAATGCGAAGACCGGTTGCGTGTCCGGTGCGGGCGGCGTCGTGGTTGCCGGCGCCGGCTTGTACGCCTGGAAGTAGACGTGGATCTGGTGGCCGGTCGAGAAGACGCGCGTCACGCTGGGGATGAGCTTCTTTCCGTCCTGCACAAGGGGATTGACGGCCTCGTCTTTGGCGCGGTCTTTGGCTTTCGCGGCGTCGTAGATCGCCTCCCGCAAGTCCACGCGCTGGCTCGAGAGCACCACGGCGCTGATGGGAACGTGCTTCAGTTCCTTGTTGAGGTTGGGGATGACGAAGGTGGTCTGGAAGGTTCCGATTCTGCCCGTTTCATCGTCGCGCGCCAGGAACTTGATGGAGTATTTTCCGGGCAGCAGCGTAAATCCGGTGTCGTATTCGAGGGGCACGCGGGCGAGTTCCGTGGCAGTCTTATCCGATAGCTTGATGTTCGTGTTGTCGCGCACGTTGCTGACGGTGGTTCCGCCGACCAGGTCCTTGATCTCGCCGACAAAGTCGATGCGGGTGATCTCGGCGCCGCCGCGCTTGGCCAGCGCCAGCTCCCGGCCGGGAATTTTGACGATGATGGGCACGAAATATTCGGCGCGGTTGAGCTGGAAGTAATCGATCTCCATGGCGATGGTGAGATCGGTGATGGGATCTTCAAGCATGAGCGCGTCTTCAAGCTGGCGTTCGCGATCGACGTCGTTGAACTTGGCAAACTCTTTGTTCGCGTAGTAGCCCTGACGATAGTCGAGCTTGGCTTCCTGATTGTTCGCCAGCGAAATGCGAATGCGCCGGAATTTTCCGTTGGGTTCGGTGTTGGTGGTGTAGTAGCCGATGAGATAGTAGTCCGAAATCGATTCCTGCGCCTGCACAATGCCGCCCGTGAGATCGTTGTTGTCGAGGAATGCCTTGCCGCCGGTGTCGCCGGCCAGCGCATAGAGCGTGTCTTGCGACCGCTGGAAGTTGCTCGTGATTGCCTGTGCAGACGCCCCGGTATACATCGACTGCCCGCCTGGCGAGCCTTGCGAAGCATCGCCCATGGGCGCGCTCGCCACCAGTCCGCGCGCATCCACAGTCCAGAAAGTTACGCCGGATTTGATTGCTTCATCGGCTGTCGCATGCATCTGTGCCTGGTTGTCGATGCCGTTCAGCCGCAAGTTGCTGGCAAAGTAGATGAGAGACTTCTTCTCGCTCACATCGCCAAGCATGTGCGCCGCAGTTTGCAGCGCGGCCAGTTGCCGGTCGGTGTTAAAGACGTTAAACTCGCCGTCGTCCTGTCCGAAGGCCGCGCCGGTATCGGCGCTGCTGGCGTCGTCCGTGGTTCCTTCCAGGCCTTGTCCCTCGCCGACCACCATGGTTTCCAGAATGCTCAGCAGGCGATTGCGATCCGCCGTAAAATCCTGCAGAATGTCGACCGATCCGCCCTGATAGCGCATGATCGACACCAGATCCGCCGTCGTCATCTGCGTGCGAATGAATTTTTCCGCGGCCTCGAGCGCACGCATCTGGTCGGCGGGCGGCAACGCCGTCATGTCGAAGTACAAGGCCAGCAGCCGCTTGTCCTTATAGCGCTGGTTGTCCATGGTTTCGGGCGCGATGGCCTCACGTGCCAGTCTGTTGTAAATCGTAACGTCCTCCGTGGCGGAGGTCATCGCAGGCAGAGGCTTCGCGGTCTCTGACAGGTCCTGATGCTCGCAGTACTTGATGGTCTGCGGAACTCCATCTTCGGTCAGCACAAAATCTTTCGCCGTGAGCCCCTGAACGAAGTGGCCCTGCTTATCCTTGACCTCAACGGCCTCGACCACCAGGTTCGACTGCACCTTGATCGTAAAACCCTGCGCCTCGCCCGAGTTCTTGTTCTGGCCCACTTGCTGCGGACGCGAGCCCGCCACAGGCACAAGAAGAAGCGCAAAGATTGCCACTTTCCGCATCATTGCCACCTCAGGTGAAACGTGGTTTGCAGGCTGCGCATGCCGCCGGTCGATGCCGGCAACCCAAACTGGTCGCTGGTGACAACATTATTCCAGCTTGTAAAGGCTGCGTGGTTGAGTGTGTTGGTCGCGTACACGGTCACGTCGAGATACCACTTGCCATGAGGCCGGAAAGTGCGTTGCATCCACGTATTCAAGGTTAACTGGTTCGGTCCCTCAATCGAATTCCTGCCTGCCGATCCCCATCCGCCGCTCGGCTCCGCGTAAGCCGCCGCATTCAGGTGCGCTCCCGTGCCAGAATTGCCGCCGGTGTTGTAAATCGATGCCCCCGTCAAATCGGGCCGGATGATGTTCGAGAATCCCGTCCCCGGAACCGCGGCAGGATAGAGTGGCGTCTCCGGCGATCCCGTTCCGTAACTCAAGTTGCCCAACACCGTCCACTCCTTGAGTGCTCTACCGCGCCAGCCGCCCAGCAAGGTGCCGCCTTCAAGGCCCTGGCCGCTGGTGTATTGCGCCTGCAGGTTCACGAGTTGGCGTTGATCGAAGCTCGAAAGCGATCGTTCGGCCCGCGGATCAAGCCAGTTCTGCGCGATGGAAGCCGAGGGCGACGACAACGACGCCGATTGCGCCGCCCCCCCTCCGCTCGCGACCTGGTGGCCCACGCCGCCAAGATACGCATCGTCGTCTATTGACTTCGAGAAGGTATACGAAAGGTTCGCCGCAAACCCGCTGCGCAACCGGCGCCGCAACTGGAACAGTCCTGCGTGGTAAATCGAGTTTCCATTCGATGTCTCGTACTCAAATCCCACCGGGCAGCTCGGGCAGGGATTGGTCGTTCCTAGTGGATAGCTGTTGGGCAGAATCACCTGCGGACCGTTCGCGCCTTTGATGCCGCTGTAAGTCGCCGTCATCTGCAGCGCGAACGGCAAATCGCGCTGCACTGAAACCTGCCACGATTGCAGGGTGCCGATGCGAAAATTGGGATCGATTCCGAAGGTGTCGCTGGTCACGGCAGCACAGGGAGTAAAGCCGTTGGCCAGCGTGAGCGGGCACGACGAAGTGTTCGCGACATTCAGGCTCTTCGAGAGCGGCGCCTGCTGCGCCATGCTGAGAATAATGTTCTGATACACCGAAGTATTGGAGTAAATGCCGTAGCCCCCCTTGATCACCACGGTCGACGCAGGAATCGGTCGCCAGGTGACGCCGATGCGCGGCTCAATCACGTGCCGGTCCGGTTCCATTAGCGACGAAGGGTAATGATTGCCGGTTACCGGTCCCACAGGATTGCTGCCCACAACCGGCTGCGCAGCCGTAAAACCGCTGTTGACGTCGAGATTCACCAGGTTGCCGAACAGCTCTGTCATCGGCGCGCTGTACTCCCAACGCAAACCCGCGTGGATGGTCAGAATCGGCAGCACGCGCCAGTCGTCGTCGATGTATGCGTTGTAAACCGGCTCGCGAAAATACTTGTTCCTGTTGCCAAAGGCGATGGCGCTCGCATCGGGTATGCCGATAAGAAAGTCCGCCAGCGCCGATCCGCAGATTGACGGGTTCGTGCACGCGCCCTGCGTCGCCGCGCCCGTAAACGTGAATGTGCCGCGCGGGCTCGCCTCGAAATCGTAGTTATACTCCCGCTTGTTAAAGTCAACGCCCGCGGAGATGTTGTGCTTGCCGCGGTAAATCAATGTCGATACCGAGACATCATCATTACGATTGCGATTGAAAGAGCTGTTTGCGTCGCTCAGCCCGGAGGTACCATCGCCAAAGCCCAACGCCGGCGGACCCCAGTCCGCCGGATCCTGAAGGTTGCCCGGAGCTTGCAAGTTGGTCAAACTTCCCGCTGCAATGCCCGCCTGTCCCGACACATTTTCTCGGTTCGCAAAGTTGGGCGTCACCTCCGTGCGATTGCGGCTGAAGGTAAAGTTGGTGAACAGAAACACGCGCGGCTTGAGCCGGTGCGACCATTGGGCATTCGTCCTCATGCCCAGAATCCCGGTCTCATCCACAAACCCGAAAAGATTTACGCTGTCAGAGCGCGTGCTTTGAAAAGAAAACCCTCCGTTGAAATTGTCCTTGCGCCCCACGCCTTTGGTAAACGTCGACTGCAGCGAGTCCTGGTGCGTGTTGTTGAGAAACGGCGCCTGGTAGTTGTAGCCGGCAACATCGGAAATGTTGGGCAGCGGATACAGCTTGAGCAGCGCCGACGCCTGCGGGCTCAATGGAACGTGGTTGTTGGGATACGGCGTGTTGGTGCCGGGCTGGTAGACAGTGATGGGCTGTCCTTGCCCATTAGCCAGCCCGCTTAGATCTGCGTATCCCAACGGCGCACCATTCGCTGCGAAACCCTGTTCAGCCTGCGTCGGCACCAGGCCGCTCTGGATCGTCGCGCTGCTGTTCCGCGTCCACTGGTAAATGAGAGAGAAGTTCGGCCCGCGCGGCAGAATATGCGGAATCTTGATGGGACCAAACAACGCAGCAATCCCAGTGAAATCGTTATAAGTTGATTTGGCAGTTGGAACCCCGCTCAGCGCATACGGCTGCGCATTCAGCGCCGAGTTGCTCTCATTCACTTGGAATCCGCCCGTGTACAGCCCCTTGCTGCCCGAACGCGTGTTGCCGAAGGCTGCATTGGTGGCGTACTGCGAGGTCGCCGCGTTGTTCACGCTGCCCTGCACCAGAAGCCCGTCGGCGCTCTGCTCGTTTTCTTCGGGCGCCTTGGGCATCTCCGTCGGCGCGCCCGCCTGCGCATTATTCTGCGCCGGTTTTTTTCCATGCGGTTGCTGCGGTTGCTGCGGTTGCTGCGTCTGCGCTGCTGCAGGCGCGGACGTGGAAGCGGGCGCTTCTATAACAGGCTTCGCGGTCTGTGCACTGGCCCGGATCTGATCGGGGCTCAGAAGTTTCAGCTCGTACGCTGCAGCCGGCGCACTGGGCGCAATCGTTACTTCAGCGTGAACCGGCGCGAAGGTTTGCATCTGAATGTCGATGGTCCATTTGCCGTCGGCCAGATCGTCGAATTGAAACGCGCCGTTGGCATCGGAAACGGCCGTGACGGTAGTCGTCCCTTGCGTGGCCGTAATGGTGGCGCCGGGCAGGGGCAATCCGCCGAAGGTGACCACGCCGCGATACGGCGAGGCCGCGGCCAGCGCGGAACACGCGAGCCATGCAGCAACACAAACGAAATGTCGAAGTCGATGCATCTGCTTTCCGTTCCCTGCCTTCTCGTTCCCTTGGTCCCTCGGTCCCTGCTCTTCTCAGTTTTCCGTCGGCACCCTGTCTACATGATCAATGACAAACATCTCCACCGGTACTGTCTGCCTCACCAGCTTGAGCCCCAGCTGCTCCCCGAGGGCCGTTGAAAGCGAAGGTAACGTTGAATCCGTTGCCTCCATGGGCGCGTAATTGAGCTTGAAATCGAAGTTCCCAGCTAGTCCTGTCTCATCCTCTACGGGCACGCCCAACACGTGCGACAGCATTCCGGCGAGCATGCTGACGGGCGAACTTGTGGCATCGAATTTGCCCGGCAAGAGGTAAGCGTGCTGTTCCGCACCTTTGGCGATTGAAAGCTTCGAACCGCCTGCCGCGACCACGAGCGCGTATCCTTTCGCGCTTTTCCTCTCCAGGTGATAACGCAGGTGGAACCGTTCTTGCAGCAACTCCTGCATCAGCGGCCACAGTTGGTCATAGCTCAAACCCACGTCTCCTTCAGGCTTTGCCGAGAGCTCGTAGTACGTCGAGTCCATCCACGCCGGCTTTCCCACAAGCGGAGCTCCAAAGCCACAAACCTTGAACGCATTGCAGATCAAGAAGTCGAGCGTTGTATTCCGCACAATAAACTCTGCCGCACCCGGCGGGCTCATGGAAAACATCTGCTGCGCCATTGGCAGCTTGTCTCGGTCCTGCATAATGCGCACCGATGCAACTTCGAATCTCGAAACGTTCGCCGCCGTATCCGGCGTCTGATTCTGCACTCGCGCCGCGAATGCACCGGCCGAAAACGCCAGCAAGAGGGCCAAGCCGCAGGCGAAATGTCGAAGTCGATGCATCTAATTTCTATTCCCCGCTCCCTTTCCCTTGTTCCCCGGTTCCCTGGTTCCCTTGTTCCCTTGGTCCCTTGTTCCCTGCTCTAATCAGTTCGCCGTCGGCTCTTCCATGTGATCGATCACGATCACGTCCACCGGCTGTTTCTGCGCCACCAATTTCAGTCCGAGCTGTTCCGGTAAAGCCGTGAAGATCGACGGGCCTTCGGCGTCGGGTGGAAGCGCGCTGCCACCATTGCTTCCGGGCGGCAGGATTCCCGCCTTCATGGTGTCGTCCGGCACGAACGAAAGCGTGTAGTCGTAACTCTCCGTCAGGTCGGTCTTGTCGATCACGGTGCTGCCAAGCTGCATGGATATCCAGCGCACAATCGACGTCATCGAAGCCCTGTGTCCCGTCAGCGTAAACAACTTCTCGCTGACATTCATCCCCGCGCTCGACGGGTTCTGCCCCGGCGTCAGTTTCACGCTCGGGTCGAGAGGCTTAGACACTTGCATCTTCAGCCCGCCCCTGGCCACCACCAGCGTATAAACCGTAAGCTCTCTCGTCTCGTGATGAAACTTCAGCCCACATCGGTCTTCCAGAACCGGGAGCAGCATCTGCCACTGTTGCTGATCGGTGAGCTGCTTGAATTTCGGTGCATCCTCCGGCATCACCTTGGCGTCGACATCGTAGCGGCTGGTTGTGACCCACGCCGGCTCTCCCAACAATCGGTCGTTGGTCACTCCGAAAGCCTCGCGAAGGATCATGTGCATGGGCATGCCGCTTACCGCGACGCCGTCCGGCTTTGTATGAATACTGATCCTCAGGGTGTTCGGCCCATAGGGCTTGATCGACACCACATCGAATGTGGGCAATGGCGCGGAACTGCTCTGGGTCTGTGCCGGCGCTCCACCCGCCACCAGAACGAAACCCGCGAGCCATGCAGCAACACAGACGAAATGTCGACCTCGCCGCATTTGTCTATTTATTCCCTACTTCCTAGTCCCTGTTTTCTTGTTCCCTCGGTCCCCTTGTTCCCCGTCTTTCTCAATTCGCTGTCGGCTGTTCAAGCTGATCGATCACAATCACATCGACGGGACCTTTCGTTGACTCGAGCTTCAGTCCCAGTTGCTCTTCGAGCGCCGTGAACAGCGACGGCCCCGCGGCGTCCGGCGGAGATGGATTGTCGCCGGTCGTCGGATTGCTGGCCTTGAGCATCGCTGCCCCCGTATCGTCGGGCGTCCAGTCGAGCTTGTATTCGTAATCGCCCGTCAATCCGGTTTTGTCGACCACGGTGCGTCCAAGCTGTTCCGACAAGAGGCGCGCCAAAAGCGGCATGCCTGTGCCGGTTGATTCGATGTGCCCTTTTCCCCGCATCAGGAACATGCGGCTGCCCAGCTTCGGAGGCTGCGCCGGCGCAGGAGGTGGGCCCGGTGCCGGAGGCGGCGCGTTGTCCGAATCGGCAACGGGCTTTGACGCCTGCATCTTCACGCCCCCCTTGGCGATAACGAGTTCGTACATGGACAGATCGCGAGTTTCGTGATGATACTTGAGGCCGAGCCGCTCCTGAAGCAGCGCGACGATCATCTGTTGCCGCTCGGCGCGTGTCAGCGCCTTCAGCTTGGGAGCATCCTCGGGCGCAACCTTGGCCTCGATGTCAAAGGCGGTCGTCTTTGCCCAGCCTGGGCCTCCAAACAAGCGTTCGTTCGTCAGGCAGAATGCTTCACGCACAATCATCCAAACCGGGACGTTCGAGAACTTTATGCCATCGGGCGTGATGTTGAACATGGAGTAGCGCTCGTCGGGACCGGCTGGCTTGACCGTTGAGACGTCCCACGCCGGCAGCGCGGCAGGGGCAACGCTGGCGGGCGGAGCCGGAAGTGCGGGATTCGTGCCCTGCGAGGCGGCTGCTCCCGCCTGAGCTATGGCGCAATGCATCAATAGCAATGCGTATGCCGCCCATGCCCAACCGAGTCCGCGGACTTCGACTCTTCGGTGCGGTGCGGCTTCGCTCATCGTCGCTTGCACTCCGTCTTGAGATTCGCCGCGCCCGGGATTCGGCGTGAGTTGAGCGAGGCGCACGCACATGCATGCTTTGCGTCAGGGGGATATCAACAGTAAGACGTTACGAACCCCCATTTTGTTCGGTAGGTCTTGCACTTTTTTCGCGACCCGCACTTCCAGGCTCCGCAAACGTGTCTGCCTCCTGACACCTGAAACCTGCCTTTAACTCGGCGAGGGTTTTTCCACATGGTCGATCACAATCACGTCCACTGCGGTTTTTTCTGCAGTGAGCTTCAGCCCGAGTTGCTCCTGAAACGCTTCGTATAAGCTCGGCGCAGCGGCAGCGTCGGCGGGGGCCGTGCCATCGGCGGCAGCCGGCATGCGCGGCGGATGCCCATTGAATTGCGAATCATCCGGCGTGAAGGTGACTTTGAGATCGTATCTGGCTGCAAGTCCGGTGCGATCGACCACCGGCCGGTCCAGGACAAGCACCTGCAGAAAGCCGGTAAGATCCGCCATGGTTGCGTTCCCCGCGCGCAAAGTAATTCCGCCCTGGCCGGCCCCAAATCCGAGACCAGGCAGCTGCCCCTTGCTCTCATTCACTGTCATCTTCGGGCCGCTTTTTCCCACCTCCAGCACGTACGCCTCCATCTCTCGCTGCTCGTGATGGAAGGTGAGCTTGAAGCGGTCGGCCAGCAGCTTCTGGATCATGACCTTGATCTGCTGAGTATTCGGAACGCCCTCGGCGTCGGGCAGCGCTTCAATGTCGTAGCGGTCGCTGCCGATCCACGCCGGGCCGTTCACGATTTGCTTCGACTGTAAGTTGTACGCGAACGAGAGCAGGTCCTCGACAGACGAGGCACGCGTGAGGAATTTGCGCCCCTGTATGACGAGCGCCTGCATCTGGGTGGCGCCTGAGTTGTTGGGCTTGATGGTCGCGACCTCAAACGAAGGATTGGCATCGGCCGCCATCGGCTTGAGCGGTTCGGGAATCGGCCAGGCCGCATCTGGCATTGTCCGCGCCAGAGAAATGGGCAACGGATTCGGCCCCCCGCCACCAAAATTCCCGTCAATCGTCTTTCCGTCCGCGCTCAACTTTCCTGTAATGCTCAAATTGGTGCTCACCATCTTTACGTCCGTCCCCTGCACCGTTACCGTCGTAAATATCAGCGGAGGAGACCCTTGATCGGCGTTATACAGCGCAGCCTTATATGAACCGTCGGCCGCCTTCGTGATCTTGACGACAAGTCTCGTACCCTTCGGAGCATTCGGCGGCGTCAGCGTTCCCTGCCAGATGCCGGCAAGGTCCGTCGGTGACGCCGGCGGCGAGAGTTGCGGCGCCCCCGGCGGACTGGATTGTGATGCTGCCGGTGAAGTCGGCACATCAGGTTGCGCAGTGGTCTGTGCGTTTGCCCAATTCCCATCGAGCACAAGCAGCAAAAGAATTGCGGCTGCAAGGCCCACCATCCCGCGCAATGGCTTTCCGCCCAAGTGCATTTCCACATCTTCCTCCTGACACCTGCCCCTGAAACCTGAAGCCTTCCTTTAATTCGCTCCCGGCTTCTCCACGTGATCGATCACCATTACGTCGTCGGGCGCTTTGGTGGCCTCGATCTTCAGTCCGAGCTGCTCCTGGATCGCTGTGTAGAGATTCGGCGGCGCATCCGCCGCGTCACTCGGCGGCGGAACATGGAAACCCGATCCGCCGAACTGTGCGAACTGCGAATCGTCCGGTGTCCACTTCAAGCGGATATCGTAGCGGCCCTTGATACCGGTTTGATCGACCACCGGCCGATCGGTCACTCCCGACTGAAACCACATCGCGAAGTCAGGCATGGTTAGGTTTCTTCCTACCGCGGTCACACCCTGGCTGCTGCCAACGCCTCCAAACCCCATTCCCGATGGATCGTTCGGCGCGGCCGTGGTTTCGGTCAGCTTCGGCCCACCAGGCGCCACCGTAATCACATACACCGCTAGGTCGCGCTTTTCGTTGTGGAACTTGAGCTGGAACCGGTCGGCAAGCAGGTTCTGCAACAGACTCGCCATCTGCTTCTGATTCGGGATGCCCGGCACATCGGGGGTGCCTTCGACGTCAAAGAGATCTTTGCCCGCCCAATCCGGCGCGTCCACGATCTGCTTGGTGTGCAGGCCGTAGCCAAGAGCAATCATGTCGTCCAGATTTGCGCCCCGGAAGAGGAAGTGATGCCCATCGAAACCGATGTTCTTGCCCGGTCTGCCCGGCGGACTCGGCTTCACCGTTACCACGTCGAATACCGGTTTCGCATCGGCCGCCATCGGCTTGATCGCCTCGGGAAGCGGCCAGGCCGCGTCCGGCGCGGTGAGCGCGAAGGAGAGCGGCATCGGGTTGGGGCCGCCCGCGTTAAAGCTCCCATCAATCGTCTTTCCATCCGCGCTCAATTTGCCCTCGATGGTGACCATCGGCGTCGCGAACTTCACATCGGCGCCTTGCACGGTCACCGTGTTGAACTTGAGCGGCGCGCCTCCATGGTCGGCGTTAAAAAGAGAAGCGGCGTACGTTCCGCTCGCATCCTTTGTCACCTTGATCACGACGCGCTGCTTTTGTCCATTGGGCGTGGCAACCGTGGCTTGCCAGATACCGGAAATGTCGGTGGCAGCGGCCGGAACTGATTGAGCCGTTGCCGTGGGCGCCGCCGTTTGCGCCGCAGGTGCTGGACTCTGCGCCGCAACTCGATTCGCCTGCGACCCCATCGCCAATGCGACAGCCAGAGCTGCGCATCCCGCCAGAGAAGACAACGTTTTCCAGCCAGACCGTATGTTGCGGTCCCCAACTCTCATTTTCATTGCGAATATTTCCTTCCTGCTCCCACCGGGGCAATTACAAAGCACGCCAACCGCTGATTTTCCGTTCCCGAGAAGGATACATCGATAAGACGGATGTACGTGTTCTTTGTTGCAAAGGTTCCGCGCTCTTTGTCCGCGTGTTGATGCGCGCTCCCCACGCGGCGTTAATTCGCGGTCGGTTGCTCCGCATGGTCGATCACAAGCACCTCGACCGGACCTTTTTGCGGTTCGAGCTTCAGCCCTAATTGATTCTTGAGCGCTTCGCGGAAGGGGGCGCCAAATGAGCCCACATCGCCCGGTTGGCCGATGTCTTCGGGAGGCGTCCATTCGATCGAGAAGTCGAATCCGCCCGTAAGCCCCGTCTTGTCCATGAGTGGCCGCTCGAGCGTGGCCAACCCGGTCTGAAACGGCATCGATTCGGCCAGCATCTTCATCGTCACATTGCGCCCGCCGAAACGATGCGCTCCCTGCGCCCTTGCCGGCAAACGCGCCATCATGCCGCACGGAATGGGCAGCGCCGCATTCGGTGTCGTGGCATGCGTTCCTTGCGGTGCCACGCTGGCGTTGCTGTCTGAGCTCTCAGGAAGCGCCGTCGTGGCGCAATCGTCGCTCGCCGGATGCGGCTTGAGCTGCGGTCCCGGCATTCCCGGCGTCGCCAGCACCAAAGCAAACACGGGAACCTCGCGCATCTCCCAGTGCACGGTCAGCTTGAAGCGCTCGGCCAGCAGGCTCTGCATCATCAGCCGCATCTGATCTTTTGTCGCGGGCTCCGAAGTGCGCGCTTCAATATCGTAGCGATCGTTGCGCACCCAATCGGGCACGTGCAGATCCAGCCCGGCCCAGTAATCCATCCTCAGAGCCAGCTCCTCGGTGCCGCTCAGCTTGTATGCGAAGGTGATGTAACGCAGCAGCGGCAGGCTGCTCGAGGAAAACAGCGTCCCGTTCGGGGCCAGCACATCTTTCTGACTCACCGTGAACCACGCATTCCCGTTGACGAGCGAGAAATTGCTGTGCGACGGCGCGCCCGTCTTGTCTTCCCGCACCGACGCAACATCGAACTCCTGCTTGCCGCCGGCAGCTTTCTGCCAGTCGGGCGCGGCGCTTTGAGAGCGCAGAGGCGCACACGAGCCGAACCCAATCGCCGGCACGGCAACGAGCACGACCGCGCCCCGCAAGATTTTCGTGCCGCATTTCAAGCGATCAATACACTTAGATGAAAACGTAAGCGACCTCGCATTTTGGCACAGCTCAACACCGGTTGATAAAGCTACGGGAGCTTAGTCCATTTAGACACCCCGGATCGACATTTTGTTCCCGGAACTCGCGCCTGCAGGCGATAAGAAGGCCAATTGATTGCGCTCGGTTCTAATTGGGCGTGGGCTGCTCCACGCGATCAATGACGAGCACCTCGACCGGCGCTTTTGCTGGCACCAGTTTCAACCCCAACTGCTCGGGCAGGGCCGAAAACATCGACATGACTGGCTCCTGCGATGGTCCATTTGCATCGCCCGGCGGAGGAGGTCTTAACGACACATCACTCAGAACAAAGTCGTAGTTTCCCTTCAGACCGGTCTCATCCACGACCGGCCTATCGCTAACTTCATAGCTGAACGAAAGCCAGTTCGCCATTTCGCTCATCGGCCACGCCGACGCCGTCCATTCATACGTCCCCGACGGACGGATCGACGGCAAGTGCGCGCCGGGCGCAGGGCGTACGCCGGCCGGCGGAAATGGATCCGGCGTCACCTCCTTCATCTTGATACCGCCCTTGTCGACCACCAGCGCATACACCGGCAGATCGCGCGTTTCGACTTTGACCTGCAATTGAAACCGGTCGGCCAGCAGCGATTGCACCAGCAGGCTTGTTATCGTCATTCTTTCGTGGAGGTCGAGCTTATTATAGGCCGCATCATCTGCCTCGCTCCCCTTCGCCTGGATGTCGAAGTACTCCGTCTTCAACCAGCCTGGCGCACCGATCAACTGATCGTCGGATTTGATTCCATAGGCGAACTTGATCAGGTCGTAGACGCTCCCATGCGTTGCGGAAAAGTGGGCCGGGCTCAGCGTGATCCGAATCGGCAGTCCCGAAGCCGTGTCCGGGCTCGGCTTGATCGTGGCCACTTCAAACACTCGCTTCTGTCCCTGTGGCGAGTGAATGAGCATCACTTTTCCGGCCTGCGCCTGGCCCCACCCGACAACAACCTGTAGCGCCGCCGCCACAAGCGCAGCCGCGCCCAGCAGCGCCCTTCTGTCGTACTTTGCGTTTTTCATCAACGTAGGCGACCTCACATTCTGGCGCAGCCCAACGCCAGTTGATAAGACCACGGGGCCTATTCCGTTTAGACACTCAGGATCAACATTTTGTTCCTGCGATGCAGGTTTTCCTGGGATCAACCGGTGTTTTCGCAGCGGCCGTTCCGGTTTCAGCTGGCCTGCAAGCGGATGCGCGATTCTTTTTGAGCCGTTAGCACTACGATGAATGGAAAAGCCTCGAAGCCCGGAACAAGATTGAAGGTTTTCTCTTTGAAACTCGCGTTGAAGCCGGAGGACGCGTCGGTGGTTACTGTCAATGCGCCTTTGGCCTTGATGATGCGAACCGTGTGCGAGTCGATCTGCTCAGCGCGCTCGCTTTCGCGTGCGATCACGGGAACGATCAGCTTCGCCGGTGCAGAATCGGAGAGCGCTCCGCTTGCGCTGCCTGCGATTTCTACGCCGGTTTCGCTGAGCCGATAGACCATGTGATAGAGAATCTCGCCGGCGGAAACGGGTCGGCGCGACGCGGTGAGCATGCGGCCCTGGGCGTCGAAGACGATGCCGCCGCTCGACTGAGTTGCCGTGAGCACGGCCCTGAAATCGTTGAGATTCGTGTACGTCTCGCCGTTGACGTACTCAAGGCGCGGCGTGAGCGCCATGTGCGGACCTTCGCGGAACTGCTGCTGGTTGGCGATCTCGACCATCAGGTACTCGGTCATGCTGGCGGTGAGGATGGGACCGAGTTGCATGTGGTAGAGCAGCGACAACGCTCCGCCTGAGACGTGGCCGCCGCCGAGGTTTCCCGCGCCGGGTTGCACGTGCTCCGTATATTCCCAGTCATATTCGGTGACGGTGGCGCGCCACGGACCGATGGCGGCGAGCCTGGTGCCGACCGTGGAGAAACTTCTTAGACCATAGGCTTCATCGCGCGGCAGCTTCGGCCGGGCGGACGGCTCCGCTTCAAACGTGCCGCGGTCCAAAACTGCGGCCAGCGCCTTGGCGTGAGTAAACGTGTGATGGATGCAGGGCAGATCGCCGTGAGCGAAGTAGTCCGGTCCGCCGTAGAGCAATCCATCATGGGTGCAGGCGGCCATCAGCTCAAGGTTGCGACGCGCGACTTCGCGGAAGCGCGGATCGAATTTCGACATGAGGACAAAGCCGGGATGACAGCCGTCGCTGGTACGGCTGCCCCACCAGCTCCACTTGTAGTTGCGCGAGCCGAAGCTGTTGTCCCAGGCGCCGTCGGGCAGCATGAACTCCATGTGGGTTTTCATGGCGGCGACGACCTGCTGCTGCACCGGTTTATCGTCAGCCAAAAGGCTGTAGAGCGCGAGCGAGGGCAACGACTCCTCGACGTTGTAGCCCATGTCGACGGGCCGGCAGCCTTTGGGCGAGACGCCATTGAGGGGATGGCCTTCGCCGAAGAGAAACCCATCTGGCGTGAACTGGGCCATGACTTCGTGCGCCAGGGCGCGCGCGCGATCGAAGTAGTGGGCGTCGCCCAGGACCTGTCCGCAGAGCTGAAAGGCCAGCGTCGCCGTGACGGGATAGTTTACGTTTCCGGTTTCGATGGTGATGAAGCCGTCGAGGAATTTTGCGGCCGCGGCCAATCGATCTTTCCATAGCGCGCGCGTGGCCGCATCCAGAACTTCGCCGTGATGCTCCAGCGCCTCAGCCAGCGCGATGGTGTGAAACACGGTAATGCCTTGCCAGGTGCTGAGGGTCACGTCGTTGATCCAGCTTCCGTCGGCACGGCTCACCTGGACCTGCGACCACTCATGCACAAGCATCGCCGCGCGCAGATATTTGGCTTCGCCTGTGGTGTGCGCCATGCGCAGCAGGGGATACACCGCATCGCCGCAACGGCCGTGGATGAACGCGCATGAAGGGCACAGCAGGCCGCCATGGAAGGCGGGGTCGCGCATCTCCGTCACCTGCCGCACCAGCAATCCGTCGCACCAGGTCTTGAGGGTTTCGGCGTAGAGCCGCTGTTCGGGCGATGAATCGCCCGCGCCTTGCGCGTTCGCCGTGATGGACGCTAGCCTCGGAAAGGCAACTCCCGCAGCAAGTGTGGCTGCAGATCGCCGCAACAATTCTCTGCGCGTGATCGCGCCCGGAAAAACCTGGGTTTTCATCACGGAGAATACTAACGCGAGTTTGTCATCTCCGTATACGGATTCTGCAGTCGGATATTGAAAGCAATTTCTCCTGCGACGCGCCTGATTTTCTTTGGGCTACCAGCTATACACGGCCAGAATCGAGGGCGCTCCGGTCTTGCCTTCAATCACGCTCACCTTCAGGACGGCTTCGAGGTTGCGGCTGGCAAAGCCGCTTCCGATGCTGTCTTTGAGTAGTTCCATGTAGTGCGGGCTGGCTACGAATTGCGCGGCGGCTTCGGTGCCATTGCGGCCCTCACCGGCAAGCACCACCACCCATCCGTCAATGGTAGGGTCGCGGAAGCGGGCAACGAGCGCGTAATCGTCGGCGCTGGAGTAGGGCTGCGAGGTGTCGCGTTCCCAGTGGGCTTGTGGCTTCGTCTGGTCCACAATGATTTCTTCGCCGGAGGGCGAATAGGGCAGGAAATGGAAGCGCAGAGGCTGCAACAGCCGGAGGGTCCAGTCGTTGTTGTAGCCGCCCAGCAGGATGACCGAGTGTTCGCGTAGATCCGGCAAAGAGGTGGTGGCCGAAGGCACCAGTTGCGTGGCCGCTCCGGAATGCTCCAGGGTGCTGCTGATCTGAGAAATTGCCGAAGCCGCCTGCATGGAGACGAAGGGATACTCTATGGTTTTATCCGCCGTAGTCACGCCCGAGTAGTTATCGGGTTTGAATGCCGAACTTCCCGTACAGAGAATGACGGTGTGTTGATCGTGAATGACAGGAGCCCAGAAGGCCTCCACCGCGGTTTGCGGCGGCGCTGCGCGATACTTCCAAAAGAAGCCTGCGGCAATGGCAACCAGAACCACCACCAGGGCTGCAACCGACCCAACGAGCTTCCTGGACCCAGCGGTGTGCTCGGCCAGTGCGTGCGCGCCGGTGCTCCCGTGGGTGGCTTCGTCCGACGCTGGTGACGGGGCGCCCAAACCCGATTCGTCGGCCTCTGCACCCGGATGCGGAAAATGTTCCGGGTCGTGCTCGCGAAGATATGCCGCGCGCAGCTCCGGGACGTCGCCGGCATCAACGTGGCCGTCGTGCCCATGCAGGAACTCCGCAATATAGGAGCCGGCAGGCAGGGATATGCGGATTCCGGAACTGCTGGCGTGTTCGGAATAATAGAGCAGGAGCCGCTTGCGCACCTCACCGGCGGTGTAGCGCACCACGGTATCGGTGTTGGTGTCGTAAGTCGGCGGGCGCTCAAAAACTTCCACGCCCAGCGTCCGCTCTTTGAGCTGGTCGAGGTTGCCCGCCAGGGTGTTGTCCACAATGTATTGCAGCAGCGTGGGATAGCGCTTGCTGTTGCAGAAATGCGGACTGGCCAGGACCGCCTCTAGCTCGCGCAGGATCGCATCACGGTCTTGCTTGGTCTGCGGATGCCATGCTTCCCGTGTTGCATGGGCACGATTCATAATTTTCCCGAATCATACGCGACTTTTACGCGCCACGCAAGACGTTTGACACAACCAAAACACTCACCGTAACAAAAACATTCCATTCAGTTTCGTAGATTCCTTCGGGGCCAAACGGTGAGTCACTTGCCAAGTCTACCTGCGTTTCTGTTAAAAGGTTGGCCGGAGGAAAATGCCCGACCCCTGCGTGTATGTAACAGTATGCAGGTTCGTGTGTTTGCGAGGTGCGGCCGGGTCAGGTGCTGTAGAGATCGAGATTGGGTGGGTTATGGTTCCGAGTTTCCGGATGCTGGAAGGCTCGATTTCCGTCGCTGTGCTCCGGCTGGATGGCAATCCAAATCGACAAGCTGAACGCGGTCGATCCGCGAGGCGGAAGGCGTTGATTCAGGGAGGGAGATGAAAACGCGGCCGTTAACGGTAACGAACCAGATTCCCACTGGCTTCTTCGCCGGGGCAGGCAATGATTTCACTCCCTGCGGGCGGCTTGGCCAATCGGCACGCATGCTTTGCCTACATAGTTGCCGCATTTCGCGCTACTCTCGTTCACGATGACAAATCCTGACGGAGGCGGCATCGGGAGACCGTTCAAACCGGTACGTGAAAAAACAACAATCACCGATTCACCAATCAGGTTCAACGCTTAAAGGAGGAAAGTTGATGAACAAGTTTGCGGTTTGCGTTTCCCGCGCGCTTCACATAAGGGTTGCGATGCTGGCAGCGATGGCTGTCCTGTTGGCATGGATGCTTTCGAGTCCCATCGCCTTCTCGCAGAGCGGCGCCGGATCCATCCAGGGCACAGTGACAGACTCCACAGGAGCGGTAATTCCCGGGGCATCTGTTCACGTTGTCAACCAGGCCACGGGCGTGGCAGTCGACACCAAGACAAACAACACCGGCTTTTACGAGGTGCCGGAATTATTCACGGGCACCTATGTGGTTACGATCACGGCCAAAGGCATGAAAACCGCGACGCAAACCCTTGAGTTGCTGGTGTCACAGGACGCGGTCGTCAATGCGACTATGACGACTGGCGCGGTGACGCAGCAGGTCACGGTTTCTGCCAACACGGTCCAACTGCAAACGACCGATAACGGGGCGATTACGTCGACCCTCGAAAACGCCCGGATCAATGAGCTCCCAATGAACGGGCGCAACATTATCGCTCTGGTCAACGAGGTCACGCCGGGCTTGGAAAGTTGCCCTGAATCCAGTTCCTGCGCCAACGGCCTGGAGGGTCCGGCGACTGTGTATGAGGTGGACGGCGCCAGCCTGGAAAATCGCGAGTTCGGCGGCGTGCACCAGGGTGCACAACAGATGGTCGACCCGGATGCAATTCAGGAGGTCCGTGTGCAGGATGAGGCCGCGGGCGCGCAGTACGCTGCTCCGGCGACGGCCATCATGAGCACCAAGTCCGGGACCAACTCGCTGCACGGCTCAGTGTTCTGGACCGCGCGCAACAACGGCTTCGGCGTCGCAAACAATCGCTCGGTCTTAGCCGGTACGAAAGCGCCGGAGTACATCCGCAACGAGGCCGGCGCCTCGGCAGGCGGTCCGATCTTGATTCCGCACCTTTACAACGGGAAAAACAAGTCGTTCTGGTTCTTCGCGTACGAACGCTATTCGCTGGCGAATTCGCCCGCCGAAACCCAGTCCACGCCCACACAAGCGATGCGCACCGGCGACTTCAGCGGACTGTATAGCAGCGCGAATGTTCTGCAGACGCTTTACGATCCCTATACAACCACTGGCTCCGGATCAGCGACTACTCGCTCAACCTATACCAGTGAAAACAACATGGGAGCGCATAACACCACCTGCGCGAGCCAGACGAACTGCATCCCGACCTCGCAAATCAATGCGCTCTACAAAACGTTCATGGCCATGACGCCTCTGCCCACGAATAGCCAGAACCCGCTTGCCGGGAGCAACCTGAACACGAATTATTACGAGCTGAGCGTCATCCCGCAGTACACTGCCCGTATTGACCAGACCTTCAACGAAAACAACAAAGTCTATCTGAGGTTTACGCGCAATAGCAGCAAACCAATCACTGCCCGTAACGATCCGGCGCAGGCCTATACCCTGGCGGCAACGACTCCTAGCGGCGGAGCCATTCCCAAGTGGGTGAGCGGCGCCGAATACCAGGTCGCCAACGTGAATGGGGCGGCGCTGGGATACACCCATGTCTTTTCGCCGACCTTTTTTTCCGAAACCGTCTATAACATGACCTGGTATGGCGAGAATACCTGGGCCGGCCCCGTATCGGACACCGACTTTGAGACGGAAATGGGCCTGCCCAATAACTTCGGCGAGCAGGGCTTTCCGATCGTTGGCTCGGGCGAGGTACTTCAGCCATTCGACGGCACCCAGTTCAACTACACCGTCACCTACACCGACTACACCGCGGACGAAAACCTGACCAAAATTATGGGCAAGCACCAGTTGTTGTTCGGGGGCCGCTACCTCTTCGAGCACCTGGGCTCGCTGCCCGACAGGAGCAAGGACACCCTTGCATTCGATGGTCTGGGAACCGGCTTGCTGAATCCCACCAGCTATAGCAGCAGCGCTGCCAGCGCTACCTCGAACACGGGAAATGACAACGCCGACGATGCTATCGGCGCAGCCTACGAATACGAAGTGTACTTGCAATCTCCCTACCAGCACTTCCACGATATGGAAACGGACGCCTACATCCAGGACAACTGGCGCGTGCGCAACAACCTGACAGTCAATCTGGGACTGCGCTGGGAGGCGCATCCCGCCGTATTTCAGGGCCAGGGCGCGATGGAGAGCTTCGACATCAAGAACCATGCCATCGTCACCTCCGGCTCGCTCGCGCAACTGGAAGCGGAAGGCCTCATCACCGCGGCCAGCGTCACCAACATGGAAAATAACGGCGCGGTTTTTGAAACGCCGTCCCAGGCCGGCTTGCCTCCCATGCTGGTGAACAGTTATTACCTCAACTTCTCTCCGCGTGTGGGAGCTGCCTGGCAGCCCTTCGGCAAATGGGGCACCGTGCTGCGCGGCGGAGTGGGCAGATACATCTACCCTGTGCCCGTCCGCGAGAGCTACCGCGAAGAGAACCAGAACGACCCCTTCGGCATCGGCTACACGGAGAATTACGCCAGCAGCACCTACACGCCCCACACCAATTACCTGCTGCTCTCCGCTCCCAACAACTCCTCGAGCTTCAACTACAACACAACCAATCCGACAACGGCCAGCGGCTGGCCGCTGATGGGCGTCAACAGCGTGAACGCGATCAATGCCGCACAGACTAATTCGATCGCGATCGGTCCCAGCATCCAAAACATCGATCCCGATTATCCGCCGACGTTCGTCGACGAGGCCAACTTCACCATCGAACAGCCGGTCAAGTGGGGTTCGATGCTGCGCGTGAGCTACATCTACACGCACGGAACCAACCTGGGCAACTACTACTACTACAACAACCATCCCTCGGCGTATAGCTGGCAGATCCAACAGGACGCGGTGACGCCAAGTTCGGCCGCGTTTGGGGCCACCAATAGCACCACCGGCGAGGGGCCTTATGACAACACGGTGTGGGGCGGCAGCATGAAGCAGATTCAAAAGAGCGGCTGGTCGAACTACAACGGGCTGCAGGCCGTCTACCAGAAGCTCTACCATAACGGCTCTGCCTGGCAGGTGATGTACGTCTGGTCGAAGAACCTGCGCACGGGCGGCGACTACGGCGGTTCCGCCGGCGATTACGTCGATCCCTACATCAACTATGTGAACAGCTATGTCGGCGGCTACGTGGGCGCCGGGTCAAGCACTCCAACGGTGACGCCAGTCGATGCGAATTCCGCGCCGCCGCCGGGCTTGGTCAATCTTCCACCGCCCCCTCCTACCGGCACGCCGGTATGGGGTTACTACAAGGCCCTGAACCGCTGGGAGAATTACATGGTCGACGCCGCCTCTCCGCCGCAGCACCTGCAGTTCAACGGATTGATCGATCTTCCGTTCGGGCGCGGCAAGCGCTGGCTGGGCGGCATCAATAAGCCTCTCAACGAGCTGATTGGCGGCTGGCAAGTCGCCGGTGACGGACAGGTCTTGAATCAGGTTTTCTATGTCACCACAACGAACTGGGGCCCGACTGCACACGGCCTTGAACCTTCCAAATACAACCTCCAGGTTTACAAAAAGGGTGCGCCGATCACGGACTGCCGCAGCGGCACCTGCCTGAAGAGCTATGAATGGTTCAATGGTTACATTCCGCCATCGAATCTCACCGGTAACACCATAGTCAACGGTCTTCCGGGCTGCGCGGGGACGTCGCCCAAAACCGTCACTGGTCTGCCCGGCAACTGGGTGCCGTACCAGACGCCCATGGATACCTATTGCACCGCGAATGGCGCTACCCCGGCCACGGACCCGACCTATTATGGGACCAATGACGTCCTGACGAACAACGTCAACGGGCAAACCAAGGCCACCGAAGTCGGCTACGGCGATGTCCCCGGCAACAACGACAATGGCGCGGGGGGAGGCGCCATCGACGTGACCAATCCCTACGGCCACACGGCTCTGGGCGGGCCGACGAATTGGGTCGCCGACGCTTCGCTCTTCAAGGTCTTCCCGATCACAGAGCGGGCCAATGTGCGCATGAACGTGGACGCCTTCAACGTCTTTAACCACCAAGGGTTACCCAACCCGAGTACCAGCGACGGCACAGTATGCTACTCGCCCGGCGGCGTGGGATGCAGCTCGTACAACGCTGCACGCACGCTTCAGTTGACTTTGCGCATCAGCTTCTGACGCAGTTCCTGATCCACTTCTGAAGCCTGGCCGGACATCCGGCCAGGCCTTCTTCTCTTTACGCGTGGGGCTGCGCCGCCGTTCGTAGTAGCTTAGCGTTCCATCCCGGCAAACCACGACGCACCCGCTCACGGATGCAGGGCTTTGTGCGCCGTGCGTTGATCGGCGCGCGCGTGCCCGCACGCCAGCACGGCGGTGGATCCCGGTATCATAGAGATAAGAGATGACAGCCGCATCGAGCACACCGACGCAGGGAAGCGCCGAAGACACGAATCCCATTACCATTGGCGTGCTCGCCCTGCAGGGCGACTACGAGGCGCACGGACGCGCTTTTGCCAGTGCCGGTGCGCGTACGGTGCTGGTGCGCAAGCCTGAAGAGCTGAAGGGCATTGACGGCCTGGTTCTGCCCGGCGGCGAATCGACCACCATGCTCAAGTTTCTAGAGAAGCATGGATTCTTTGACGCGCTGGGCGAGTTCGTTGCCAACACGCCCTGCTTCGCCACCTGCGCGGGCTGCATTCTGGTGGCGCGCGAGGTGCTGCATCCGAAACAGCGCAGCCTGGGCGTGCTGGACGCCACGGTGGAGCGCAACGCGTACGGCCGCCAGATCGACTCCACCATCTTGACGCTGCCCACGGAGTTGCCGGGCGGACCGCTCGAAATGGTCTTCATCCGTGCGCCACGCATCACGCGGGTGGGTCCCAACGTCAAGGTTCTCGCGCAACGCGACGGCTTCCCTGCCCTGGTGCGCCAGGGGAAACTGCTCGCAGCCACCTTCCACCCCGAGATGACCTCTGACACGCGCGTGCAACAACTGTTTCTCGAGATGGTGCGCCGCCACAAGAAGGCCAGCAGGCAAAGTGAATCGGTTCCCATCGACACGAGAGCACCGCGATAGAGCCGCGGGGAAGGGACTCGGAACGCCGGGTCGAAAAAGAAGACTCCAATTCCGAGATTTCTCGCTCTCGGCTTTGCCTTACCATGGAATTCTATGGGCTGCGCCCTTCCTGAGCTCACAGTCGTCGCGTGCTTCTCGATCTGCAAGAGCGAGGTCGGCAAAATGCTTTTCTTTGGCGTGGTGTTTGCCGGCAGCACATTGCTTGCCGAGGCTCCTTCGCTGCCGGAACCACGGGTCACGATCGATTCTGGAATGCTCAGCGGAACTCACTTCGGCGTCGATCCCGCGGAGGCTGCTTTTCTCGGCATTCCGTATGCGGCAGCGCCGACCGGAAATCTCCGCTGGCGTCCTCCTCAACCTCCTCCAGCGTGGAAAGGCGTCCGCGAAGCAACGGCGTTCGGGCCGGCCTGTCCTCAGTTACCGAGCGGCTGGCTGCCTGAAATGCTCGGCCGCAAGCAGATGGTCACTGACGAGGCCTGCCTCTATTTGAATGTGTGGACGACGAACCTGCATGCAAGCGCGGGAGCTTCGACTCACGCGTCTTCGCTCCACAAAGCTCCCGTGATGGTGTGGATTCATGGCGGCGGCAACGTTGAGGGGTCGCAGGAGTGGCCACCGCTGGGGCCGACGTTAGCCCGGCGTGGCGTAGTCGTCGTCAGCATCAATTATCGCCTTGGCGTGTTCGGCTTCTTATCGCTCCCGGGGCTCACTGCCGAGGCGGCCCAGCATACCTCGGGAAATTATGGATTGCTCGACCAGATCGAGGCACTCAAATGGGTACGCAGGAATATCGACAAGTTCGGCGGCGACTCGGCCAACGTGACAGTATTCGGCGCCTCTTCGGGATCTCTCGATATCTGCGACTTAATGGCTTCTCCTCTTGCCTCGGGTCTGTTCGAGAAGGCCATCCTGCAAAGCGGCTTCTGCGTCGACAACACTTCGCCAACCCTTTCTGCGGTCGAGGCCGAGGGGAAAAAACTAGCGCAGCAACTGGGTGCTTCAGGCGACGATGCGCGAGCTCTCGACAAGCTTCGCGCAATTCCCGCGGAGCAGATGCTGCAACAAGCCGCAACAGACCACGAGATCGACTTCAATCCCAATGTTGACAAGTGGGTGCTTCCCGATCAGCCATGGCGAATCTTTTCTGAGGGCAAGCAGGCCCGGATCCCGGTGATTGTGGGCAGTAACGCGGAGGAAGTGTCGATTTTCGCGAGCCCACTTGTCGGAGGTACGTCGCATCGGCCCAAAACCATCGCCGAATACCGTCAGTGGTTGCAGCAGACATTTCATGATCTTGCTCCAGAAGTTTTTGCCGCGTATCCAGCCAACACGGACAGCGAAGTACCAAAAGCTTTTCTCAGCATGGACTCGGATTATGAGTTTGGGTTTGGTGCGTGGCTTCTGGCGCGCGAGACCCAAGCCATTGGACAGCCTGCGTTCCTTTACCGCTTCACGTATGTTGGCAGCGGAGAATTTGCATCCCTCGGGGCATTCCACAGTGAAGACAGCATTCTTCTCAGCAAAAAATACTGGACGAGCTGGATGAGCAGCCCTGATGACGAACCAATGTCGGAGCGCATCATCGGCTACTGGACGCAGTTCGCCAAGACCTCGCGACCGGACGCGCCGGGTCTCCCTCCGTGGCCCGCCTACGATTCAACGGCGGATCGATACCAGGAACTCGGCAGACATACCGGGCAGATTGCATGCGACTCTTCCAGGTTCGGAGGCTTCATGAAGTCGTTCATCGCCGAGCGGTCGAAGTAGGAATCTTCTTTCGCCAATCCGGCACGTCAGCTGAGGGACACGGTCAGGGAACCAGCGAAGGCAACAGTCCTGCCTGAAGACAAGCTCACCTGCCTCCATCTTACGCGCCCCGTACCTCACAATTTTGGATCGCATCACACCCATGGAGCGCTATACTTTTGGCATCCGCCAGCCACCATTCCACCGTGGGGTTTTCGATTAGAGGCATCTGCCAGCCAACGTTTCACGAGCTGGTTTTTCGATTAGAGTTGTCGATTTTTTGCCCGCCGCGTCCAACTTTCGATTGAAACCCCGGCGCATTGGGCTACGTCAGGCCATCAAGAGAACTGGCCCGTAGACGTAGGTGTTCTCCAGTCATGCGCGGGAGCAACTTCTCGCGAGAGGCCGGGTTTCATGGTGCAGAACGTTTGGGGTTCAGCAACAACGAAGATGCTTTTCCGGACCGCGCGACGCAGGAACCACCAACCATGTGGCTCTTGCCTGGCAGAGAAACGCGCGGCGCTGTCGAGATCGCGGAGACCAACGCGACAATCCGGAAAAGCGTGCAATATCCTTTTGCAGTGTCGGGAGTGACGATGAAGCCGTACCTTGTCTTGTTCTGTGCCTTGTTGGTTGTGCCTGCGGGGCCGCTCTCTGCGGCGCAAACGCAGCGGGCGCTGCTCATCGGCATCAATACGTATCAACCCCCAGGCACCACGGCAGAGCATCCCGCCGGCTGCACCTACGGCCGTTGCGAACTGGGGGAATTCCCAAATCTTGATGGCTCGGTCAACGACGCACAATCCATGGCCGATTTGCTCACCAGCGCCAAGTTCGGTTTTCCGGCCAACCAGGTAGCACTGCTCACAAACCCTGCGCCGCCGCATCCGCGGCCGGGCGTCACTATTCTTCCCGCTTCCCAGACTTCGCGAGACGGCATTCTCGCCGCCATGCAGAAGTATCTCGTCGATCTTCCACAAAAGGGCGACACCGTGGTCTTCTACGACGCCAGTCACGGATCGCTGCGCGTCAACAACAAAGGCAACAAGCTGACCGTGCTGGTGAACGGCAAATATGTCCACGCCGACAGCACCCTGGTGCCTTCAGACGCGTACACCGGCGGCTACGACGTTCGCGACCGCGAGATGACGCGCATCTTCAATGCCGCAATCGACAAGGGCGTTCATCTGACGGTGATCTTCGACAGCTGCCACTCCGGCGGCATGACCCGCGGTATCGGGCCCAAGTATGTGGAGCGCATGCTGGCCTTCGATCCGCGTGACATCAATGAGGCGCCCGACACGCAAACGCCGCCTGCTGAGCGCAAGGAGAATCCCGCGCTGATTTTTTCCGCAGCACAGCAGGACGAAACCGCCAAGGAGATGCCAGCAGTCGATGCCTCCGCCGAATCGCACGGCGCGTTCACTGCGGCGCTGCTTCAGACCCTCGAGGTGCTGCCCGCCGATACGCCCGCGTCTCTGGTCTACGAACGCGTGCGGGCGGTTCTGGAGGGCGGCAGCGTGCCCGAGCAGGAGCCCGACCTCGACGCCAATGAGGCACGCCGCCAGCAGCCGCTGTTTGGCGGCGCCGCAGCAAAATCCGGCAAGGTTCGCACCACCGCGCTTGGAACCAACAGCGATGGCGCTGTGTCGCTCGATATCGGCCAGGTGGCCGGTTTGGGGATTGGCACCGAATTCACCTCGGAGAACCCGGGCAAGGATGGCAAGCCGGTGGTGTTGCGGATCAAAGAACTCAAAGGCATTGCGCGCTCAACCGCCGAGGTGGTGAGCCCTGCCAGCGCCACGGTGGCCGCCGGCGAAATCTTCGACCTCAGCAAATGGGTTCCCGATGAGTCCTCGGCGCTGCGCATCTGGCTGTGGCCCTCCAATCTTTCAGAGCAGCAGGTTCTTGCCGCGGCGGGGCAGGTGCGGGCCTCGGGCGCAGATTTGGTAGTTGATCCTGCCGAAGAGCAGTGGACTTACGTTCTCAGCTGGGACGGTTCACAGTGGATGCTGCTGAAGGCCGGCGATGCGTCTCCCGTGAGTCTGGGCGCGCCGCTCACTGCCGATGCGCTCAAGCAGCATCTTCCTGCCGGCGCAAAACTCTGGGCCAATCTTCCGCCGTCAAAGGAGATGGCTCAGGAACTTGCGCCGGCCGCCGACAGCGCGGTGCAGATGGCCGACAAAATGGCCACGGCGCATTACGTGCTCGCCGGCGTGCTTACAAGCAAGGGTCCGGCGTACGCCTGGTGCCACAAGAGCGAACTGGCGGCGGGCCCGCCCGCGCCCGATGCACCCGCGCACAGTCCGGGCTGTTCCGCCACTTCGCAGTATCCCGTGCGCAGCGACTGGGTATCCCTGGGCGCCGGGGCCGATCTGGATGACGTCAGTGAGAAGCTGAACAAATATGCGTTGCGGCTGGCCAAGGTGCGCGGCTGGATCGAGCTCGCCAACAACCCGACTGACGCTTCGATGTTCGAGTACTACTCCCTGGCGCTGATTCCCTCTGCGAACGAGAAACCGGTAAGCGACACTCCGCTTGCAGATAACCAACTTACTCACGAGGGCGATGAATTCCGGCTGGCTCTGACTTCGAGCGACCGCATCCGCAACCCGCGTTGGGTGTATGTGCTCGACATCGACTGTCACGGCGCAGGGCAGCTCCTGTATCCCGGCAATTACACGGGCAATCAGTTTCCCAACAAGGGCGACGAGGATTTGCAGTTTCCGCTGCCCGGCGCCCGGGCGGTAAAGATCGGAGAGCCTTATGGGGTGGATACGTTGATTTTGCTCTCTACCGAGCAGCCGTTGCCGGATCCTTTTGCGCTGAATTTTGAGGGGGTTGCTACACGCGGCACGCGCGGTGCGACGTCGCCTTTGGAGAAACTTCTCAGCGATACCAGCGGAGGAACCCGCGGCGTCCACGAACCGGAACCAACCAACTGGGGCATCAGCCTGTCGACCGTGCACAGTGCCCCCAAACCCAAGGATGTGGCAAAGTAAGTTTTGTGGTAGAGGTTCGTGCCTCACGCAACGATTGAGCAGCCGGCAGCTTGCAGTTTGTGGTTTTGCCGGCAACAAATTGGGGGGCGAACAGTGTCCTTATCGCGACGTAATTTCCTTGCCGATGCGTCCATGCTCGGCCTGATGAGCGCGCTTCTCCCTGAACTGGCCGCCGCACAAGCAGAGTCGTCGCAGATGGCGGCCGACGACCTGCCCCACGATTCCTACGGCTTCTGGAACGGGTTCTTCGATTCCGTGAATCCGAACAGCGCCAACTACGGCAACAAGGCGGCATCGCGCGGGCCCCAGGACCAGCTGCCCGATCCGGCCGCGCAGACCCAGTATTTGCACTACGACACCGGTAACAAGCGCCTGCGCTACGCCTCGGACATCCAAAAGACAGAGCTGCTCGACCATGACGGCGATGTGTCGGTGAACATTGCTCTGGCGCAATTCAGGCCCGCCAACGGAGAACTGAGCCAGCAT